>MDTE01142643.1_pt1 | contig 11299 bp, 10 predicted proteins | sample 811231 | NCBI WGS metagenome assembly MDTE01 (sample SAMN05326651, study PRJNA326480) | marine metagenome | isolation source: seawater | place: Indian Ocean: Red Sea | collected 2010 | reverse complement strand
TTACTTCTATTCCTAATTTTTTTAATGTATGAGTAAATAAATTTACAGTACCACCATAAAGATCTGTTGAGCTAATAAAATTATCTCCGGATTGACAAACATTAGTAATAGCAAAAGTTGATGCTGCTTGTCCTGAACCTACAGTAACACATGCTAAGCCACCTTCTAATGCAGCAACTCTTTTTTCTAAAACATCATTTGTTGGATTCATTATACGTGTGTATATGTTTCCAAATTCCTTTAAGGCAAATAAATTAGCCGCGTTACCAGTATCTTTAAATTGATATGAAGTTGTTCTGTATATTGGTACAGCAACAGCAGTGGTCGCTGGATCACTTCTATACTCTCCGCCATGTAAAGCTATAGTTTCTGGATTTTTTATATTTTTTGTCATTGTTTTTCTCCTTTTTTGTATTAGCAAACTAGTAAATAGGGGTTTTGTAAAGCCTTTTTTTTCACCAAAAAATTTGACTTTGTATACAAATACAAGTACTTATGCGCGAATTGACATGACAAATTTTGTTAAAAAAAATGAATTAAAAAATAATTGGTTACATATTGATGCTGAAAATCTGGTGGTAGGTAGATTGGCAGCTTACATATCGAATGTATTGAGAGGAAAGAACAAATCTCAGTATACGCCAAGTATGGATAATGGAGATTTCGTTGTTGTTACAAATATTGAAAAAATAAAATTTACAGGAAAAAAATTTAACAACAAAAAATATTATAGACACACTGGTCATCCCGGTGGAATAAAAACTACAACGCCTTATGCTCTATCAAATAAAAAACCTCAAGAAGTATTAAAATTAGCTGTAAAAAGAATGTTACCTGGTGGCCCTTTGGCAAAAAAACAACTTTCTAAGCTTAAAATGTATGTAGGCCAAAATCACCCGCACGAAATGCAAAAACCCATAAAAATTAATTTCGGAACTATTAATCCAAAAAATAAAATTAGAATAAATTAAAATGGAAACAAATTTAAACCAAGAGCCTAAAATAAAAAAAATTAAGCTAGATTTTAAAGATTCAAAATATGCTACAGGAAGAAGAAAAAAATCTATTGCAAGAGTGTGGGTAAAAAAAGGATCTGGCTCTATTTATGTTAATGGAAAAAAAATGTCCGACTATTTTAGAAAGCCAAATTTGCAAATTGCTGTTTACCGACCGTTAACTTTAGTAAAAAAAGAGAATGACATAGACGTAAGGTGCTCTGTAAAAGGTGGCGGATTGTCTGGACAAGCTGGTGCTATAATACATGGGTTATCAAGAGCTCTGGTTGAATTTGAACCAACTCTTAAAAGTGCCTTAAAAAAAGAAAAACTTACCACGAGAGATTCGAGGTCCGTAGAAAGAAAAAAATACGGTCATAGAAAAGCTCGAAGAAGTTTCCAGTTTTCTAAAAGATAAACCTCGTAATAACTTCTCTTATCAAAAATTACTGGTATAACTAAGTGTATGAAAGATTCATTGAAAATTGCAGTAGCTGGAGCAACTGGATATGTTGGTTTGGAACTTATAAAAATTTTATCACATCATCCAAAAGTTTCTATATCCTACTTATGCGCAAAAAAATCTGTTGGAAAATCAATATATAAATTTGATAAAAAAATAAAAAGAAAAAATTTACCTAAAATATCAAGCATTAGTAAAATCAACTGGAATAATATTAATGTAATTTTTACGGCTTTACCTAATGGAGAGGCTCAAAAAATTGCTAGAAAGATTCCAAATAAAGTTAGATTAATCGATCTTTCGGCAGATTTTAGATTAAACGATTCAAAGTTATACAAAAAATGGTATGGCATAAACCATAATTGTAAATATCTTATTAAAAAAGCTATTTATTCTATTACTGAGTTTTCACGAAACAATATTTATAAATATAAAATTATTTCGTGTCCGGGATGTTATCCTACTTCTGTACAAATACCATTACTGCCTTTGGTAAGGAAAAAAATGATAGATCTTAATAATATAATAATCGATTCAAAATCAGGATATTCTGGTGCTGGAAAAGGAATAAAGAAGAAATTTTCATTTAAAAACTTATTTGATTCGGTTTCCGCTTATGGGGTAGGCTATCACAGACACATGGCAGAAATTGATCAAGAATTATCAAATGCTTGCAATAAAAAAGTTCAAGTTTTTTTTACACCACATCTAATACCAATGTTTAGAGGAATATTATCAACTATTTATTTGAAAGTTAACAAAAAAAATAATGCAAAAAAAATTTATAAATATCTAAAAAACTACCACAAAAAAAATTACTTTGTAAAATTTGCAAAATTTAATTCTTCAATTGGAACTGGAGATGTTATGAATACTAACTTTTGTAAAATTTCGGTTTGTAAAGATAGAAAATCAAACAAAATCATTATTCTTTCTGCTATTGATAACTTGATTAAAGGAGCTTCGGGCCAAGCTGTTCAAAATATGAATGTGGCATTTAATTTAAAAGAAACTATGGGTTTAAAATGAAAAATGTATTTTTTTTAGTTATATTTTTTTTAATTTTTGCTTGCTCTAATAAAAAAGTTGTCTATTGGTGTGGAGACCATGCTTGTGTAAATAAAAAAGAAAAAGAGTTATATTTTAAAAAAAACATGGTAATCGAAATTAGAGATTTAAATGAAAAAAATAAATTAAACAAAACAGAAATTGAGAAAATAAAAAAACAAATTTCTAAAGAAGAAAAAAAGAATAAATTAACTAAGAAAAAATTAGAAAAAATGGCTAAAATTGAAGAAAAGCAAAAAATTAAAGATGAAAAAAAAAGAATTAAGCAAAACAAAAAATTAAAAAAAAAATTATTAAAAAATAATAAAACAGAAGATAAAAAAATTACAAAAATAATTGAAGAGGTTGACCCTAGTAAATCAGATGTTGTCGATGCTAAAATATCTTTGACTGAATTTGAATCTGATAATTTTAGTAATTTAGTGGAAAAAATAACTAAGGAAAACAGTAACAAGCCTTTTCCTGACATCAACAACTTGTCAAAATAAATTATGATAAAAAAAGTTAATATTGCAATAGTTGGTTTTGGTAATATAGGAGGCTATTTTTATAAAACTTTAGAGAAAAATAAAAAAAAAATTGCTATTAAAACGGGTAAAATTCCTGTCGTTAAATATATATCAGCAAGGAATTTAAATAAAAAACGAAAGATTAATATTCCAAAATCAAAATGGGTTAAAAAACCTATTTCTTTAATTCATAAAAAAGACGTTGATATAATAATAGAATTAATCGGGGGCTCAGATGGAATGGCTAAAAAATTGGTTTTAGGTGCTTTAAAAAATAAAAAACATGTAATAACAGCAAATAAGGCATTAATTGCAAAACACGGTGATCAGCTAGCTTTTTTTGCAGAAAAAAACAAAGTTAATCTTGAATATGAAGCATCGGTTGCTGGCGGCATTCCTATTATCAGATCAATTAAAGAAGGGTTAATAGCAAACAAAATAAACAGAATTTACGGAATTCTAAATGGGACAACAAATTATATTTTGTCTACTATGGAAAAAACGAATAATAATTTTAACAACGTTCTTAATAAAGCTAAAGTTTTGGGTTTTGCAGAAAGCAACCCAATTTCTGATTTAAATGGTGATGATGCAGCTGCTAAAATTAAAATATTATCGTCTCTTGCGTTTAATAAAAAAATATCAAAAAACAAAATTTTAGTTGAAGGAATACAAAGTATTAATCTAACTGATATAATGCATGCTAATAATTTAGGTTATAAAATTAAACTTTTGGCCATCTCAGAAATCAGAAATAATTTTTTAATAGAAAGAGTACATCCGTGCTTAGTTTTAAATAATTCTCATATAGCTAAAATTAATGGGGTTTTAAATGCAGTTATTACTGATGGATATCCAGTTGGTAGATCAATGCTACAAGGTGAGGGTGCTGGTCCTGGACCAACGTCATCATCACTTATTTCAGATTTATGCTCTATATTACGTGGTAATATTAAATATCCATTTGGCGCTTCTTTTCATAAAAGAAAAAGAATTAAAAATTTTGATATTTCTAAACTCAAATGTTCTTCATATTTAAGAATCGAGGTAAAGGACCAACCTGGAGTTTTGTCATCAATAACAAAAATTTTTACTAAAAATAAAATTTCAATTAAAAATTTAATACAAACCCCTAATAAAAAAAATAAAATGGCTTCTATTGTAATAATAACTCATGAATCTGTGGAAAGAAATTTTAAAAGTTTGATTTTAAATTTAATTAAGAATAAGTTTGTTGCAAAAAAACCTACATTTATAAGAATAGAAAAAGTTTAAATGTGTATTGAAAAAACTTTCATCAACTCATTTGTAAGAGCTACTGAAATGGGTGCTTATGGCGCTTCCCTATATAAAGGTAAAAATGATAAAATTGCTGCAGATCAATCTGCTGTGGACATGATGAGAAAACATTTAAATTCATTGGATATTAAAGGCAGAATTGTGATTGGTGAGGGAGAAATGGATGAGGCTCCAATGCTTTATATAAATGAAAAAATAGGAACTGGAATAGGAGATGAGTTTGATATTGCTGTAGATCCACTAGAAGGAACTAATTTTACTGCAAAAAATTTACCTAACGCTCTTTCTGTTTTGGCGGTAACAAAAAAAGGAAACCTATTACATGCACCAGATATTTACATGGAAAAAATAGCAGTGGGCCCTAATTTACCTAAAAATTTGATAGATTTAGATTTTGGTATTAAAAAAAATGTTGAACTTCTGTCTGAAGCAAAAAACTTATCTCCAGATAAATTATCAGCGTGTGTTTTAAAAAGACCTAGACATGATGAATTGGTCAATTCTTTAAAAAAAATGGGCGTAAAAATTCACTTCATATCTGACGGTGATGTGTCAGGTGTCATTTCTGTAGCGGACCCTAAATCCAAAATAGATTTGTACGTAGGAACTGGTGGCGGTCCTGAAGGAGTTTTGGCTGCTGCTGCATTAGATTGTCTTGGATGCCAAATGCAAACTAGACTTCTTTATCAAAATGACGAAGAAAAAAGTAGAGCTAAAAAACTTGGGATCGTAGATTTAAATCGAAAATATAGCATCAACGAAATGATTAAAGGAGACGTTATTTTTTGTGCAACAGGTGTCACGGATGGTGATTTTGTAAAAGGTATTGTGGAGAATGATGATTTTTTTGAGTCAGAAACTTTAACACTGCATAAAAACAGCAAAACAAATAAAGTTATTAAAAGTAAAATTAAAAAATGAATTTGTTGTCTGTCAGTGGAAAAAAATGGATATTTAAAAAATTTAACTCATTTGACATAAAAAACTTTTCTGAGATTCATTCACTAGATGAAATTGTATCTAAGCTTTTGGCGATAAGAAAAAAAAATATACCAGATATAAATCTTTTTTTAAATCCTACGATAAAAAATCTTTTACCAAACCCATTTTTAATTAAAGATATGGAGATAGCTGTAAATAGAACCTATGCAGCAATAAAAAATAATGAAAAAATTGGTGTCTTCGGAGATTATGATGTTGATGGAGCTAGTTCAACAGCTCTTTTGTTCCGTTATTTTTTGCTTATTAAACAAAAAATTTACAAATATATACCTGATAGAAAAACAGAAGGTTATGGTCCAAGTGTAAATGGTTTCAATAACTTAATTAAATCAGATGTTAAGATTATTTTTACTGTTGATTGTGGCACGTTAGCTTTCGAACAAATTAAATATGCTCAAGGTAAAAATGTCGATGTGATAGTTTTAGATCATCACCAATCAGATATAAAACTTCCAAAAGCTCATGCGATTGTTAACCCGAATAGATTTGATGACAACTCAGAACTTAATTACCTATGTGCTGCTGGAGTTTGTTTTATGTATTTAGTTGCATTAAATAAAAAATTAAGAGGTGAAAACTGGTTTAAGACTAATAATATCGATGAACCAAATATTTTAAATCTTTTAGATTTAGTTTCTTTAGGAACTGTTTGCGATGTTGTTCCTTTGATAGGACTAAATAGAGCTTTAGTTAAACAAGGTTTAAAAGTTGTTAAAAAAAGATCTAATTTAGGCTTAAAAACTTTATATGATTTATGTGAAATTGAATCTCAACCTACCACTTACGATTTAGGTTTTAAAATTGGTCCTAGAATTAATGCAGGTGGAAGAGTGGGAAAGTCTTCACATGGTGCTGAACTATTAATTTCTGAAGATCCCAAAAAAGCATATCAAATAGCTCTTGACTTAGAAAAATCTAATAAAGAAAGACAAAACATTGAGCTTGCGTTAACTGAAAAAATTAATAATGAGGTTAAAAAATTTCATAACAATCGAGTTTTAGTTTTGGAGGGAGTTGATTGGCATGAAGGAATTATTGGAATTGTTGCATCCAGAATTAAAGATAAATACCATAAACCTACAATTTTAATTTCTATAAGTGGTAATTTAGGTAAAGCTTCCGCAAGATCTGTTTATGGTTTCGATATAGGTACTCAAATAATAAAAGCTGTTCAAAGCGGTATATTGGTAAAAGGTGGTGGTCATAAAATGGCAGGAGGTTTCACTATTCATAAAAAAAATATTCCTATGTTTAGAGAATTTTTAATAAGTAATTTTGAAAAATCAAAAGCTTCTTTGGCTGAAAATACAAATTTATATTTAGATTCGGTTATAGCTCCAAGTGCTATAAATGAAGAGTTTTACGAGAAAATTAATTCTTTGGCTCCTTTCGGCGCAGGAAATAATGAGCCTAAATTTGTTGTTGAAAATATAAAAGTTATAAAATCTGATATAGTAGGAAATAATCATATTAAATCTTTATTAATTGGCAATGATGGATCAACGTTTAAAAGTTTTACCGCTAATGCTAAGGATACAGAACTGGAAAAATTTCTTAAAAAAGAAAAGAAAGCTAATTTTAATATAGCTGGAAAATTAAAAATGAACGAGTGGAGAGGAAGAAAAAATGTTGAATTTATAATAGAAGATATATCTACCTATTAAAATTTGGCGGTCCCACGGGGAATCGAACCCCGATTAGATGATTGAAAACCATCTGTCCTAACCGTTAGACGATGGGACCACTTAAATTATTCTTGTATTTATTATATATTTAATGTTGTTTCAATGATCAATAAATGGAAATTTTACAAAAAAAAATACAAAATATTTTAAGATTATATAAATCCCAAGAATATGCGATAGCTGAGCTCACTACCAAAGAGCTTATAAGTACGCACAAGCAAAATCCATTTCTATATAATCTTTTGGGTCTCATTTTAACAGCCCAAAACAAAAACAATGAAGCAATCAAAATTTATGAAGAAGGAATTAAGATAAGCCCTAATTATGCTATGCTTTATAATAATTTAGGAACGATTTATAAAAGCAAAGGCAATTTAGAAAATGCAGAAAAATTTTATAAAAAATCGTTAAAATTAGATAATAAATTATCCGAAACCTATAATAACTTAGGTAATTTATATTTAAGCAAAAATCAAATAGAACTCGCAATAGAAAATTACGAAAATGCCGTTAAAATTAATGATAAATTTTTTGTAGGTCATTATAATTTGGGAATAATATATAAGCAAACTGGCAATATTGAAAAATCAAAAAAACATTTAAAAAAAAGCATAGAAATAAATAATAATTTTTTTACAGCTCACAGGATATTAAGCCAATTAACTAAATATAAAAAAAATGATCAGCATTTAAGCACAATTCTTAAAATTTATAATAATAAAAAAATTGAAAATAAAATAAAATCTGAGTTAGCGTTTGCTTTAGGCAAAGCTTACGAAGATATAAAAGATTTTAAAAATTCTTTTAAATATTACAAAGAAGGAAACGAAATAAGAAAAAAAGTTATAAACTTTTCCATAAGCGCTGAAAAAAATAAATTTAAAAGTATTAAAAAATTTTTCAATAATAAAAATATAAACCAAATTGGAAAATTTAATAATACAAACAGAAGCCCCATATTTATTGTTGGATTACCAAGATCAGGAACTACTTTGGTTGAGCAGATTTTATCAAGTCATCCTGATGTGTATGGTGGTGATGAATTGAATCTATTACCAAATTTAATAAAAAAATATCTTCAATCAAATATATCTAATACGCTTTTAAAAAATCCTTTTGTATTTAAAAATATAGCCGATAGTTATGTAGGCGAATTAAAAAAAATATCAAATTCATCAATTAAAGTTACTGATAAATTACCAATAAATTTTATGTGGATTGGTCTTATTAAATCAATTTTACCTAATGCAAAAGTTATTCATTGCTATCGTAATCCGAAGGACAATTGTTTTTCTATATACAAAAATTTTTTTGTAAATCCAAAGTTGAACTTTGCTTATGATATTAATGATATAATAAAATATTATAAACTTTATGAAGATCTGATGAATTATTGGAGAAAAACGTTATCAAATTTTATTATAAATATTAAATATGAAGATATAATAATAAATCCTAAAAATAATATCCAAAATTTACTTAAATCTTGCGATCTTTCTTGGGATGATAGATGCTTAAAATTTTATGACAATAAAAGATTAATTAAAACCGCTAGTGATACCCAGGCTAGAAAAAAATTATATAAGACCTCTATTGATTCGTGGAAATATTATAAAAAATTTATTGAAAAAGATTTTAAAAAAATAGGAAATTAATTTGAAAACTTTAATCATAAGAACTGACAAACTTGGTGATTTCTACATTAGCTTACCTTACATTAATGCAATCATCAAAAAATTTGAAAAAAATAATGTTGACATTGTTTTGTCTGAAAATATTTATAAACATTTTAAAGATAAAGATTACATTTGTAACAATTTTTTTTCATTTCCTAAAAAAAATTTATTCAAAAAAATTACACTCATAAGAAAACTTAAAAAAAATAATTACCAAAATGTTCTTGTGCTTGATGGTAAAGATAGATCATTAATTATGTCTTTGTTTCTTAAATCGAACAACAAAATTATCATCTTTGAAAAAAGAAAGTTAAATTCATTAATCAAAAAAATTTTCTTTAATATAAATAAATACAAATTTATATATGATGACAGAATTGAAGCTTATCAAAATATATATAAAAGGCTGTTAGATTGCTTAAACCTTCGATTGAATGATATTAATTATAAATTTATTAAATATGAAAATCTTAGTTCATTAAATTTATCAAGTCCCATATCTGAAGATTTTTCAGATTATTCTCTAATCCATATCGACGAAAAATGGTTTAGTGAATATTATATTAAAGACTACACAGATATAAATCCTTCAACAAATGATTTTTTTGAATTTATAAAAAAAATAATTAACAAAACAAAAAAAAATATTATAATCACAACTGGCTTGATTGAGTTACCTTTCATTAATAAATTAAAGGAAGCCTATTTTGAAAAGATAGATAACAATTTATATGTTTTCAATTTTCAAAATAATAAAGTTTTTATTATTTTGAATCTATCAATAAAAAATCTAGAAATTATTTCAATGAATGCTAAAAATTTAATAACATGTAACAATCCACTTAGTCAAATTGCAGGTTCTTTTGAAATAAATTTAATTGATATTATTGAAGAAAAGTTAGAATCTTGGTACTTCAGGCATGTTAGTCATATTGAAAAATATAATAAATTATTTAGAAAAGACTTTAAAATTCTTTCGAATGAGATATTAAATAAAATAAACTAATGAATTATTATGTGTATTTATTGATAAGCGATAAGAAAAATAAATTTGCAACTTATGTAGGCTATACTAATAATATCAACAAAAGGTTAAAACTTCACAATACTTCGAAAGGAGCCAGGTACACTAGGGGTAAAAAGTGGAAAATTTTGTATAAAGAAGCTTATTCTTCTAAATCTGTGGCCATGTCTAGAGAATATAGCCTTAAAAAGAACAAAAAATTTAGAAATCTTCTAAAAGAAAATTTTTTAAAAAGGAGTAATATTAAAAAAACTCAATGTTAATCAAATGAAAATTTCAATTTTATTACCTTATAAGGAAAATTTTTCACCCACTTACGCTGGTGCAGTATCACTATTTATTAAAGATACGACAAAAATAAGCAAGTTTAAAAAAAATATTACTATCTACGGTAATACAAATCTTAAAAATATATTTAAACTTAAATATAAAAATATAAGTTTAAATAAAAATCTTGTTCAAAGTGGTAGTAGGGTATATGTAAAAGAATTTTTAAAATACGAAAAAAAACAACCTTCAGATTTAATAGAAATACACAATAGACCTAATTATTTTCATTTAATTAATAAAAACAAAACACATCAAAAAATTATTCTATATTTTCATAATGACCCTCATACAATGACCGGGTCAAGATCAATTGCTGATAGAAAAAAACTTTTTTTTAATGCTACAAAAATAATTTTTAATAGCCATTGGTCACGTAAAAGATTTTTAGAAGGACTAGAAGATCTCCACGTTAATTCTGATAAGCTTTGTGTAATTTATCAGTCTACCAATACATCCAAAGTTAATCTAAGTAATAAAAAAAATTGGATCACTTTCGTAGGTAAATTAAATCGAGCAAAAGGTTACGATTTATTTGGAAAAGCTGTATTGAAAATTCTAAATAAATATAAAAACTGGAAGGCAATAGTCATTGGTGACGAACCCAGATCAACTTTACATTTCAAACATAAAAGACTTCATAACTTAGGTTTTCAAAATCACAATAAAGTTTTAGAAATTTTTAAAAAAACAAGTATTGCTGTTGCTTGCTCAAGATGGGACGAACCTTTAGGCAGAACAAGCATAGAAGCTAGTAGCAGAGGGTGTGCCACAATAATTAGCAATAAGGGCGGTTTACCAGAAACGGTTACTAATGGTATTATACTCAAGGATTTAAATGTTGATTCTGTTTATAAAGAAATCAAAAAATTGATTGATAATAAAAAGGAGAGGTTAGAAATTCAGAAACTCTCTATTAAAAATTTTTTTCATACTAATAAAGTTAGTTCAAAAAAAATAGATGAGTACAGAACTTCTCTTTTTCAAAAAATAATTAAACCAAATGGTTTTAGTATGCACATTCCTAAAAGTTTAAGAATTTTACACGTAACTAATTTTAATGAAAGACATGATGGAAGGCTTTTTTTTAACACTGGAAGAAGATTAAATAATGGGTTTATAAGATTAGGTCATAGCGTGCTTGAATTTAGTGATAGAGATATTATTAAACATTACAAAAGTTTTAAAGATTACACAGGGTCAAAAGCTTTAAATCAAAAATTAATTAACACTGTTTACAATTATAAACCT
>MDTE01127226.1_pt1 | contig 11299 bp, 11 predicted proteins | sample 811231 | NCBI WGS metagenome assembly MDTE01 (sample SAMN05326651, study PRJNA326480) | marine metagenome | isolation source: seawater | place: Indian Ocean: Red Sea | collected 2010 | reverse complement strand
GCCTGAGACAATCGCAGCGGCGCCCACAGATTTACCGCCATATGAATGTCCCATGACTCTCGGGTCACCGTGTCCAGCTCGTCACGTTCGAAAACCGAAGCGTTATTGACCAGGCATGTTACTGGTTCATATGCCGCTGCCCGGTCCATAAGTTTCCCGATCGCGGTCTCGTCGCTGAGATCGGCACCCGCCGTATACGCGTTTGCTCCGCTGGTGTTTAACTCTTCGCACAACGCTTCCGCCCCGTCCGGAGACTGGAAATAATGTATCCCCACTGTCCAGCCATCTGCCGCAAGCGCAATCGCGATCGCGCGGCCGATACGCTGTGCGGCGCCGGTGATAAGGATGTTGCCTTTGGATTCGGTCATCATGCGAGAAAGATGCTCCAAGCCGTTTGCTGGTTCAAGTCGTCATGGGTCACGGCATGGTGCCCGCGATTCCGGCGAACTGTGCTCCTATGAAAGCCACGTAGCCACCGACGAACACCAGACCCACAATCCGTGTAAGTGTTCGGCCGCTCAAAAGAAATGGCAGAATGATGGCGGTCGCCGCCAGCAATATCCACAAATCGGTATTGGCGATTTTGTCCGAGAAAGGCAGCGGAACGAATAACGCTGTCACGCCCGTAATGCCGAACAAGTTGAAGACGTTGCTGCCGAGAACGTTTCCCACGCACACATCCGAGTGTCCCCGATACGCAGCAACGATCGATGTTGCCAGTTCGGGCAGGGACGTGCCGATGGCGACAATGGTCAGCCCAATCACCTCTTCCGGCACGCCGAAGGCGATGGCCAGGTTGGTCGCGCCGTACACCAGCCATTCGGCACCGACGACAATCGCAAACAACCCGGTAACGATGATGCCGCATATGCTAACCGTCCGCAGGTGGATAATTCCCATTTCTTTAGCTTCTTCGCGGTGCGTCTCGGCCGCGGTGTCGTTGCTATTGTTGTCGTGCCAGACGGTGAATCCGATGTAGGCCAGAAGAACTGCAAGCATTAAGACGCCGTGCCAGAATACTATATAGCCGGTCATGCCCAGGCCTACGTAGACAAGGGTCGCGGCGCTCATGGCTAGGGCATCCCGCCTCGCGGCAGCAGGACGTACTGAAAATGGCGCGATTAGCGCCGCAACGCCGAGAATAAGCAGAATGTTCGCAATGTTGCTGCCAATCACGTTGCCCACGGCCAGGCCAGGCGATCCGACGAGCGCCGCATTCACGCTAACGACCATTTCTGGAAGCGAAGTGCCGAACCCTACGATCGTCAACCCGATTATCAGAGGCGACACGCCGAGCCGCTGTGCCAGGGCGACAGAGCCTCGAACGACCGCCTCGCCGCCGAAAAGCAGCAGCGTAAACCCAGCGATGATAAGAAAATAGGTCATTCAGCAGGCAAAATGAGCAAATCGCGACATGGACAGGGCACCGAAAGAACCTGCTTGGTAACATGCGCTCTTGCGGCGCGCCAAACGGTCAGGCGGCTCTGACGGCCTCCAAGTGTTCTTCTATATAGGGATAAACGCCTATAATTCCACAAATCACTTTTACCCGAAGATCAACGGGTGAAGCACCGTTCCGATGTATCTGAGACTCTGCCCGGGATACTTAGACTGGCGAATGTCACTATGGGTGCTCCCTGGAGTGTCTCGGGACTTAAAGGCGGCCATGCGCGAGGCGTTATTTTTTGCCGAAACGCTGATCTTTTTGGTTGCAGCTTTTGCCGTTGCACCAATTTTCCAGCGACTGCGATCCAACCTGATGCTCGGTTACCTGATTGCCGGCGTTATTATTGGCCCCGCGGTCTTCGATCTGATCAGCGATTCCAAGCGGGTTCACAAAATCGCCGCGCTGGGCGTGGTATTCCTGTTGTTCACCATCGTCCTCGAAAACGCGATCGCCGCCGCACGGGTGGTTAACCTGCTGCACACGAGGTTCTCGAACCTGAACATTAACTGCGCGCCCGCGACAAAGCCCATAAGCGCCTCTTGACCGAGGCTTGTGCCAGCGGCAGTGTCAACAAACCTGTGAGCTCAGCATCCATCTTGGCGGGGCAGTGCTGCGAGATTGCGGCACCCCCGACGAACAACACCGCCGGATCGTCCGCGACCACTGGGCTGAGGACTGAGCCCTGCTTTCCGATGTCACCCTGCCGACGGTCCCAGCTGATGAAGAATCGGAAAAATCCGGCAAGGACAGGTAAGGGGGTTTACCGCCCCGGCTTGCCGCTATTTCGTGATTTCCCTGGTTTCCTGTTCCGCCCCGTACGTTTGGCGGCGTCGATGCGGGCCTGTAGGCGGCGGGGGCCGGTCGGTACCCCTAGCTCTACGTGTTCGAGGCGGTGGATTTCATCGCGCAGGCGCGCGGCTTCCTCGAACTCCAGATTGGCGGCCGCTTCGCGCATGCGCTCGTCGAGATCTTTCAGATAGGCCTGCAGGTTGTGGCCGACCAGATTTCCGGTGTCTTCGTCGCCGGTCTCGACCGTATACGTATCTTGTGAATAGACACTCTCCAGAATGTCGGAAATTTCCTTTTTTACGCTTTCCGGCGTTATGCCGTTGGCGACATTGTATTTCTGCTGCTTTTCCCGCCGCCGATTGGTCTCGTCGATCGCGTATTGCAGCGAATCGGTCATATTGTCAGCGTAAAGAATAACGCGGCCGTCTACGTTGCGAGCGGCGCGGCCGATGGTCTGCACCAGTGAAGCGCGCGAGCGCAGAAAGCCCTCCTTGTCGGCGTCGAGTATAGCGACTAGTGCGCATTCCGGTATGTCGAGCCCTTCGCGTAGCAGGTTGATGCCGACCAATACGTCGAACGCGCCTAGACGCAGATCGCGGATGATCTCTATCCGTTCCAGCGTATCGATGTCGGAATGCAGATATCGTACCCGAATACCCGCTTCCTGCATGTATTCGGTCAGGTCTTCCGCCATGCGCTTGGTCAGGGTGGTGACCAGCGTGCGGTGGCCTTTCTTCGCGCCCTCCTTGCATTCGTGCAGCAGATCGTCGACCTGGTTTTCTACCGGTCGGATGATGCAGACCGGATCGATCAGCCCCGTCGGGCGGATTATCTGTTCGACGAAGATGCCGCCGGTACGGTCCATTTCCCATGGGCCCGGCGTCGCGGACACATAGACCGTCTGCGGCCGCATTGCTTCCCACTCCTCGAACTTCAGCGGTCGGTTGTCGACGCAGGACGGAAGGCGGAAGCCGAATTCCGCCAGTGTTGATTTCCGATTGAAGTCACCTTTGAACATGCCGCCGATCTGCGGTACGGAGACGTGTGACTCGTCGACGATCAGCAGCGCGTCGTCGGGAATATATTCGAAAAGGGTCGGAGGCGGTTCGCCGGGCGCCCGACCGGTGAGGAAGCGGGAATAATTCTCAATCCCCGAACAATGCCCGGTGGTTTCCAGCATCTCGAGGTCGAAATTGGTGCGCTGTTCTAGCCTCTGTGCCTCCAGCAGCTTGTTGTTGGCCTCCAGCTCGGCCAGGCGGCCTTTCAGTTCCAATTTGATCAGGTTTATGGCCTGCTGCACGGTCGGGCGTGGTGTGACGTAGTGTGAATTAGCATACACCGTTACTTGATCCAGCTTGGCAACGCGCTCGCCTGTCAGAGGATCGAATTCGTGGATTTCCTCGATCTCGTCGCCGAAGAAAGACAGCCGCCAGGCACGGTCTTCGTAATGGGCTGGGAAAATCTCGACGCTGTCGCCGCGGACCCGAAATGCGCCGCGATTGAAATTCTGGTCGTTACGCCGGTATTGCAGGGCAACGAAGCGCTGCAGCAGATCGGCGATCACCTCGGTGTCGCCGACTCTCAGCGGAATGGTCATCGACTGATATGATTCGAGGCTGCCTATACCGTAGATGCAAGACACACTGGCGACGATGACGACATCTCGCCGCTCTAGGAGCGCCCGCGTCGCAGCGTGGCGCATGCGGTCGATCTGTTCGTTGATGGAAGCGTCCTTCTCTATATAGGTGTCGGAGCGCGGGACGTACGCTTCTGGCTGGTAGTAATCGTAATACGAAACGAAATATTCGACCGAATTGTTCGGGAAAAACGACTTCATCTCGCCGTAGAGCTGCGCCGCCAGCGTCTTGTTCGGCGCTAGCACGATGGTCGGCCGTCCGATCTCCTGGATGACATGTGCCATGGTAAAAGTCTTGCCCGACCCGGTGACCCCCAGCAGAACCTGATCCTTCTCGTGCGCGGAGATCCCCTCTAGCAGTTCGGCGATAGCCTTCGGCTGATCGCCTGCTGGCGTGAAATCCGACACGATTTTAAACGGCGTGCTGTAGTCAGGTTCAGGCAGGGACGGGCGGTCGGTGATAACGGTGCTCATAGGGTGTAATATGGCGTTATAGGGTTGGAAATTCTACTTCGGGGAACGGTTGCCGGCCTTTCGCGCCCCCCCTCAAAGGGGTGTGAATTGCGTAAACTGGCAGTTTGCCTATATCCTGAACATAATGATTAAAAGACGGACCCTACTGTTTTCGCTTGCCGCCGGGGGCGGCGTGCTGGCGTTCGCCGCGTTATGTCCCGCCAGTGAGGAAACCGGGGCGGCAACGTTCGAATTCATACTGAGCGACGCAGAATGGCGCAAACGCCTGAGCGAAGACGCGTACGCGGTGCTGAGGCATGAAGCGACCGAACGGCCGTATACCAGCACGCTGCTTAACGAGAAGCGCGCCGGCACCTACACCTGCGCCGGCTGCGATCTACCTCTGTATTCGTCCCGTGCCAAGTTCAATAGCGGCACCGGTTGGCCCAGTTTTTATGAGGCGCTGCCCAACGCCGTCGGCACCAAAATCGACTACAAGCTTTTAATGTCCCGTATCGAGGTGCATTGTCGTCGCTGCGGCGGCCATCTCGGTCATTTGTTCGACGACGGCCCGGCGCCGACCGGCAAGCGTCACTGCATCAACGGCGTCGCGATGGGGTTCCGCCCTACAGACACAGCCTGATCGCGATGCTCGCCAGACCGGTCAGTCGCTTTCAGCGTCTAAATCGATCGGCACGCCGAAAGCGCGTTTCGACGTGCGGATGCCGAGCGCCGATTTGACGACACTAACATTCGGGGCCGGGGTCAGATTGGTCGTCAGGAATTTCTGATAGGCGTCCCAGTCCGAGGCGACGATCTTCAGTAAAAAATCTGTTTCGCCAGCCAGCATGTGGCATTCGCGCACTTCTGGCCACTGTGAGACCCTTTCCTCGAATGCAACCAGATCGGCTTCCGCTTGACTGTGCAGCCCGACATTCGCGAACACCGTGACGCCGAAGCCCAGCGCTTCAGTATCGATATCGGCGTGATAGCCGCGAATGCAGCCAGTGTCTTCCAGCGTGCGCACACGGCGCAGGCAGGGCGGTGGCGATATCCCTGCATTCTTCGCCAGGTCGACATTGGTCATGCGCCCGTTGTCCTGCAGGTTGCTTAGAATTTTGAGGTCGATCTTGTCGAGTTTGAGTCTGGCCATTGCTCGAAATTCCGCTTATTTCAATGCACGGATTGCCCGCCTGTCCGATGAAGCGAAATTATATTCTAAAGAATGATAATTATATTTCAAACCTGTGTCGCGAGAGGGGCGGAATGACTGGCTTGTCCACTACAAATGTTTGGGTTCTGACGGATAGCAAGGCAGGACATAAAAACCAGTGCCTGGGACTCGCATCGGCACTGGGCGTTGAACCGGTTGTGAAGCGTTTAAGCCCCGGGTTTCCATGGTCGAAGCTACCGCCCCAGTTGTGGTTTAATCCCTTGCGTGCCGCCTATCCGGATGGCAGCCAGTTACAGCCGCCATGGCCGAACCTGGTGATCGCGGCCGGGCGGCAGACAGTGGCCCCAGCGCTGGCCATTAAACGTGCCAGTGCAGGGCAGACGTTCTTGGTCCAGGTGCAGGACCCGGTCGCCCGCCGAGACCGGTTCGACGTTATCGCGGCGCCGCGTCACGACGAACTGACTGGTGGGAATGTGATCCAAACATCTGGCGCTCTGACAGGTATCACGGAAGCTGCCCTAACAGACGCTGGCGAGCATTTCGCGGACATTCTGGCGACCCTGCCGCGGCCGTTGGTTGCCGTGCTGGTTGGCGGTTCTAACGGAAAATACAGAATGACCGAACGGGCGACGACGGATCTCGCCGCAGGTCTCCAACGCCTGTCCGGCGACTACGGCGCGGGTCTCGCCATCACCGCGTCGCGGCGCACCGGCGAAGAAAACGAGGCCCGTCTGCGCGGTGGTCTTGCAGGGACGGCCTGGTGGTTCTGGGACGGGCAGGGCGACAACCCGTATCTGGGCCTGTTAGCGCTGGCGGACGCGGTCGTCGTAACCGCCGATTCGGTTTCAATGGTGTCGGATGCTTGTTCTACAGGCAAACCCGTCTACGTGGCCGAACTGGAGGGCGGATCAGACAAATTCGACCGTTTTCATGCCTATCTGCGGGACCAGGGCATGACGCGGACATTCGACGGGACGCTCGACAGCTGGACTTACGATGCATTGTGCGACACGGAATACGTCGCTGAGGAAGTCATCCGTCGTTACGCCGGATTTGCCTCAGCGCGCGTCGCGTCCTAAACATCATGAAACAAACGACATAACGTCCACAGGAACGCCAAATGGCCGAAACGCACCATTCAAAAGTACTCATCATCGGTTCCGGTCCCGCAGGCTATACGGCGGCGGTCTATACCGCACGCGCTTCACTGGAGCCGACGCTGATCACTGGCATGGAGGTTGGCGGCCAGATGAGTATCACCACCGATGTTGAAAATTATCCCGGCTTCGCCGACGTGATTCAAGGGCCATGGCTGATGGAGCAGATGCATGCTCAGGCGGAACATGTTGGCACCAGGATGATCAATGACCTGATAGTTGACGTCAATTTCACGCAACGGCCGTTTGTCTGCAAGGGAGATTCTGGCGACACCTATTCGGCGGATTCTATCATCATTTCGACCGGTGCGCAGGCGCGTTGGCTGGGACTGGAAACGGAACAAAAGTTTCAGGGCTTTGGCGTATCCGCCTGCGCGACCTGTGACGGCTTTTTCTATCGCGAAAAAGAAGTCGCGGTGGTCGGCGGCGGTAATACCGCGGTTGAGGAAGCGCTATATCTGACCAACCATGCGACCAAAGTGACCCTGATCCATCGCCGCGACTCCCTGCGGTCGGAGAAAATCCTCGCCGACCGTCTGATGGTCCATGATCAGATCGAGGTGATCTGGGACACGGTCGTGGAAGAAGTGGTTGGCGATGACGACCCGCTGGGCGTGACGGGTCTGAAACTACGCAATGTCAAAACCGACATCTTATCGGACCTACCGGTCCATGGCTTATTTATTGCCATCGGCCACGACCCCGCGACCAAGTTGTTCAAGGGCAAGGTCGATATGGACGACGAGGGCTATATCACCACGGCCCCTGACTCTACGCGCACTAGCGTCGAGGGCGTTTTCGCGGCGGGCGATGTGCAGGATAAGACATATCGACAGGCGGTCACGGCCGCCGGCACGGGCTGCATGGCGGCGCTGGAGGCGGAAAAATTCATTGCCGAGCTAGAAAGCGGCGCAACGCAAGCGGCTGAATAGGCTGAAATCGGACGTCGGCTTATGGATTGGGACAAGCTAAGGGTATTTCACGCCGTCGCGGAGGCCGGCAGTTTCACCCATGCGGGTGAAATTCTGAACCTGTCGCAATCGTCGGTCAGTCGGCAGGTTTCATCGCTGGAGCAAAGTCTCAACGTGCCGTTGTTTCATCGCCATGCGCGTGGTCTGAAACTAACGGAAACCGGCGAAACGTTGTATGCAACCGCAAAGGATGTGTTCGCCAAGGTGGCGATTGCGGAATCGTTGGTATCCGAATCTCGGGACAAGCCGCAGGGCCCGCTGCGTATCACGACCACAGTAGCGTTCGGGTCGATTTGGCTGACCGAGCGACTGAAGGAATTTATAGAACACTATCCCGATATACAGGTAACGCTGATCGTCGCCGAGGACGAGCTGGATCTTAGCATGGGCGAGGCCGACGTTGCCATCCGCATGACGCCGCCGACCCAAGGTGATCTGGTGCGACGGCCCCTATTGGCAATGCATCACCGCGTGTTCGCGTCGCCGGTTTATCTGAAAGATCATGGCACGCCGCGCAGTGTCGACGATCTCGATTCACATCAGATCATTGCCTATGACAGTTCTTTCCATCAGCCGTTCACCGATATCAATTGGCTGATGGCGGCCGGCCGAGATGAAGACGATGTGCGGGAGCCGGTTCTGCGGGTAAATAACATCTACGCGATGTTCCGCGCGGCGGCAAGTGGTCTTGGTATCGCATCCTTGCCGGATTATATGGGGCAGCTTGCCCATGACCTTGTGCCAATCATGCCGGAATTGGAAGGACCGAAATTCGACGTCTACCTCGTGTATCCGGAAGAACTGCGACACTCCCAACGGATTGTCGCGTTCCGGGATTTCCTCCTCCGCAGTATCAGCAACAGACGCAAATAACCTTTTTGGTTCAATTCATTACGGTTATGCGGATTTTGCATAGCTGATTTTCCAAACGGGCAATTCAAATTCGCTCGTTTGAGACCTATTTCTTTTGTCAGATGGTGGATCAATTAGGATACACCGTCAGCGCTGGGTCTCCCAGCCGAGGGTTCCGAGACCCCGGATCTTCTGATCTAGGCTCCCGGTTATCCTACGTCTCCCAGACGTGAAGCCTCCCTGTTAAACTTGCCCGGTGCTTTTCTGCACCGGGCTTTTTCTTGTGCGTTTGGCCTTGGCCGGAACGCGCCAATAGGCGAAACTTCAACTGAACCGGCTTAAACAAACCAGGGGCCGGATCGGAAAGTCTACGAAACGGGGATATCCAGCATGAATAAGGTTTACGGCTCTGCCGCGGAAGCGCTGGAGGGCGTCCTACACGAAGGCATGACCATAGCCGCGGGCGGCTTCGGTCTGTGCGGCATACCGGAACTACTGATCGCGGCGATCCGCGATGCCGGTACCAAGAATCTGACGGTTGCATCCAACAATGCAGGGGTTGACGACTTCGGGCTCGGACTGCTTCTGGAGACTAAGCAGGTCAAAAAAATGGTGGCATCCTACGTAGGGGAGAACGCCGAATTCATGCGCCAGTTTCTGGACGGGGAACTGGAACTGGAATTCAATCCGCAAGGCACGCTGGCGGAACGTATGCGTGCCGGCGGGGCGGGAATTCCAGGCTTCTACACCAAAACCGGCGTCGGCACGGTGATCGCAGAGGGCAAAGAAGAAAAGGATTTCGACGGCGAAACCTACATCCTTGAACGTGGATTCGTCGCGGATCTTTCCATCGTGAAGGCCTGGAAGGGTGACGAACAGGGTAACCTGATGTATCGAAAGACCGCGCGGAACTTCAATCCGCCGGCCGCGACCTGCGGCAAGATCTGCATCGCCGAGGTCGAGGAAATCGTGACCACCGGGTCGCTCGATCCCGATCTTATTCACACGCCGGGCATCTATGTGCACCGGATCATTCAGGGCGAGCATGAGAAGCGCATCGAACAGCGCACCGTGCGCGCGGCTTAGTTTCATACGCTGACATTGAGACGCACTGGCCCTCTGCCCCTCCCAGCCATCCATAGGGTTCATCCCCCATGGTGTAATACGGACGGTGACCGGGAAGGGTAGCGGGCTGGCATAAAAGATACCGACTATCAGGAGGCATTAATATGTGGGACCGTAACCAGATGGCCGAACGGGCTGCGCAGGAGCTGCAGGACGGATGGTACGTCAATCTTGGCATCGGTATTCCGACGCTGGTTAGCAACTACATTCCGGACGGCGTCGACGTCACGTTGCAGTCGGAAAACGGTATGCTTGGCATCGGCCCGTTCCCGAAGGAGAACGAAATCGACGCCGACCTAATCAATGCCGGTAAGCAGACCGTAACCGAGATGGACCGTACGTCCTATTTCAGCAGCGACCAGTCCTTCGCGATGATCCGCGGTGGTAAGATCAATATGGCCATCCTCGGCGCGATGGAAGTCGCCGAAAACGGCGATCTGGCGAACTGGATGATTCCGGGTAAATTGGTTAAGGGCATGGGAGGCGCGATGGATCTCGTCGCCGGCGTCGGCCGGGTGATTGTTGTAATGGATCACACGTCGAAGGACGGCAGTTCAAAGCTGCTGAAGGAATGCACGTTGCCGCTGACAGGTCGTTCGGTCGTCGACCGCATAATCACCAATCTCGGGGTTTTCGACGTCGTCGACGGCGGGCTGAAGCTGGTAGAACTGGCTGACGGGGTGTTAGAAGACGAGGTTAACGAAGCGACCGAGGCGACGCTGGTTTAGGGGGCATCTACAAATATGCCGATCCTGCCAGTATCGTCCCGGCGGCGACGGTTTTGAAGAGCGCTCGGCGGTTTGGGCGATCCGGCTCGCGCGTTAAGGCGGGCTAAGGCAGTTCCCTAGTCGGTTTGGATCGTGTCAGCATGGTCTTGTCTGCGGGCACAGTCGTTCACGGGAACATCAGTTGCCAGACTCTCGTTTGTAATCAATTAGTTGGGGCGGTGTGCCCGCTATTTGTATCGCACGCCCATGATTTCGTAAGACTTGGCGCCACCCGGCGTCGTGACCTCGACGGAATCGCCCACGGTTTTGCCTATCATGGCGCGGGCCATGGGCGAGGTAACTGACAGCTTGCCGGATTTGATGTCTGCTTCGTGCTCTCCGACGATCTGATAGGCTGATTTCTCGTCGGTGTCTTCGTCCTCGACCTTCACGGTGGCCCCAAATTTGATGATCTTGCCCTTGATCGCTGAGACGTCAATCACTTCGGCGCGGCTCAGCAAATCCTCAATGATACCGACGCGGCCCTCGATAAAGGCCTGTCGCTCGCGCGCGGCGTGATACTCGGCATTTTCCGAGAGATCGCCGTGTTCGCGTGCAGCGGCGATGGCTTTAATAACGTCAGGGCGTTCAGTCGATTTCAGGCGCTTCAGCTCCGTTTCAAGGTCGGTGTAGCCCTGAAGGGTCATCGGTGCTTTTTCCATCGTCCTGTGTCCTTTGCACAAAAAGAACCTAGCCCGCAGTCAGACGTTTAGGAGAACGACGTCTGCGGTGTTTGGATTAGGTTGCCGCTAAAATAGATTATGTAAAATAAGACTGCAGCGGCGCAACTTCAAGTCCACCGGCACGCATCGCCGAAATAGCTTCCACAGCGGCTTTCGCGCCTGCAACGGTAGTATAGTAGGGTATTTTCCGCACCAGAGCGGACCGGCGGAGCTCGTAGGAGTCGGCAATCGCCTTCGCCCCTTCG
>MDTE01101280.1_pt1 | contig 11300 bp, 16 predicted proteins | sample 811231 | NCBI WGS metagenome assembly MDTE01 (sample SAMN05326651, study PRJNA326480) | marine metagenome | isolation source: seawater | place: Indian Ocean: Red Sea | collected 2010 | reverse complement strand
CTCCAATAGTTTTATATGGAATTATTTATTTTATTGGTGGTTTAGAAGCGGCATTATCATCAGTTGGAGCTATGCTGCTTGGAGTTATAGTTACAGGTTTATTTGTGGCTATTTCAATGACAGCTGGCGGTGGTGCCTGGGACAATGCGAAAAAATTTATCGAAGACGGTAATTACGGAGGTAAAGGATCAGAGTCACACAAAGCTGCTGTTACCGGAGATACTGTTGGTGATCCTTACAAAGATACTGCGGGTCCAGCTGTTAATCCAATGATCAAAATTACAAATATAGTTGCTCTTTTGCTTTTAGCGGTTATTTCTCATTAAATTTTTTATAATTAATCTTTCTTAAAGGTTCTGTTTTGATTCATTTTATTTCTTAAACTAGATAAAAACGATTGTAAGAAACTACCTCTTGTTACCACATTATCAGTAACTTCCTTGGAAAATTCATGTGTGTTCATTTTGCTTTTGTCATAAAATAATTTTTCTTCTAAAACACCATACTTGTTAAATTTTACAACTAATACATTATTATTTAACAAAATATTTTTACCAACTTTATGCACAGCACCTTTAGTTTTTGTTCTTTCTATGTAGATCCAAGTATTTTTCTCATGAATAGATTTAATATGTGGCTCTCCCAATACGTTAACGACGTCATTTCTGTTTGTAATATTTGGTTTTAGCAATGCCTCTCTTTTTTCAAGAAAGATTATACCGTGACTTTTTATTACTCTATTTTTTTGGCAATTTAATAAAAAAAAGGATAAAATTATTACAAGCAGAAAATTTATATGTTTACTTTTTATAAAAAGCATAATAACAGACTTTATAACAAATTAGTCCAATTATCACGAAATAAATTTTTTTATCAAGAATTAAAGCTCTCTGATAATTTTCAAACTAGAGCTTTATTAATTTTTTTTCATTTAGCGATAATTTTTAAGACAAAAAAGAATGATAAATACAAGCAAGTTCTTCAAAATTTATTTGATAATACGTTCCAAAACATAGAGATAGATATTAGAGAATTAGGCTACGGCGATACAAAAGTGAACAAAACCATGAAAAATTTGAGTAAAATTTTTTATGATATTCTTACAAATCTTGATAAGAAGAAAATTTTTTCTTTTAAAAACAATCTCGTTTTACTAGAGAAATATTTTTATAATGGTAAAAAAACAGAGGATGTTGAAAATTTCAACAAATTAGCTGATTATTTGGAAAGATTTCAAAATTTTTGTTTTGATTTGGATGTTGATAATATGTTAAACGGTTCTATAGATTTTAAATATAGGTAACACTCTATGGCTGTACCAAAACGAAAGACCTCAAAGTCACGAAGAAACAAAAGAAGATCTCACCATAAAATAGCAGGGGTTAATGTTGTTGAGGACAAGAAAAGTGGTGAATATAGATTGCCACATCATATTGATTTAAAAACAGGCGTTTACAACGGAAAAAAGATTTTAGATAAATAATCTAATTTTTTTCTTGTATTTTAGATGGAACAAGGCATAAAAATTGCAATAGACTTGATGGGGGGAGAAAACTCACCTGATAAAAACCTTGAGGGAGTTAATCTTTTTCTTAAGAGAAATGAAAAAATAAAAGATTGTTTCTTTTATTTTTTTGGAAATGAATCTGAAATAAAGAAAAAAATAATAAAATATAAATATATTAAAAATAACTATAAAATATTTCACACAAGCATAGTAGTTCCTGACGATCTATCGGCTTTATCAACTATAAAAAAAGGAAAAAATTCAAGCATGTGGAATGCAATTCATTCACAGATTGAACAAGATTCTGATATTACTTTGTCTGCAGGGAATACCGGAGTTTTATTAGTTATGTCAAAAATGATACTGAAAACTATGGAGGATGTTGAGAAGCCCGCATTGGCAGGTTTATGGCCAAGTAAAAAAAATATGAGCGTAGTACTAGATTTGGGTGCCAATGTTGAATGTAGTGAAAAAAATTTAATTGATTTTTCAGAAATGGGTGCTGCTCTTTTTAAATCACTTTTTCCTAATGAGAAGGCAAAAGTATCTCTTCTAAACATAGGGCTTGAAGAAGTGAAGGGAACTGAACTATTAAAAAACAGTTATTCAAAATTAAAAGAATTAGACAAATTTGGAGATTTTGAATTTAAAGGTTATATAGAAGGTAATCAGATTACAAATGGAGATTCCAACGTAATTGTAACCGACGGATTTACAGGAAATGTGGCCCTAAAAACTGCGGAAGGTACAGCAAATTTTTTAACAAATACTTTGAAAGAATCTTTATCTGAAAATTTATTTTCAAAAATCTCTGTTATTTTTTCATATTTTTCATTAAAGAAATTTAAAAACAAGTTAGACCCAAGAAAATATAATGGAGCTATTTTTTTGGGATTAAAAGGCCCGGTTGTCAAAAGTCATGGAGCTACAGATGCCCTGGGTTTTTCTTATTCTGTCGATTTGTGTTATAAAATTGCAAAAGGTAAATTGGTTGAAAAAATTAAAAAAAATTTAAGTCACACAAAAAGTTTAAATGAAAAGACACAACATTAGTAAAAATGATGTTTTAAGAGAGATATATTTAAATTTAGGAATACCAATTGCTTTTTCTGGGAAAATTTTAGATCTAATATTGCAAATAATAGTTGATGGTTTAAACAAAAATAGTGTGGTCAAAATATCAGGTTTTGGAACATTTAAACTTAGAAAAAAAAAATCTAGAACTGGAAGAAATCCTATGAGTGGAAAAGAATATCAAATAAAATCTAGGAATGTTGTGACCTTTCATCCGTCCGTAGAAATTAAGAAAAAAATTAATGGCAAGCAACAATAAATTATATAAAAGCATAGGAGAAGTTGCTAAAGAAATATCAGTTAACACCCATACTTTAAGATTTTGGGAAAAAGAGTTTAAACAAATTAAACCCAAATTGTTATCCGGAAACAGAAGATACTATTCAAAAAAAGACGTTGACCTATTAAAGATAATATATGAATTATTAAAAAACCAAGGATATACCATAGTGGGCGCAAAAAAATTATTAAATAATAGTTCAATTAAACTTGACGATGAATTAGGTTCAGGTATAAAAAAGAAAAATTTTCAAGGTTCATTAAAGCTTAGAGCACAAAGAATTAAGTTAATCTTGAAAAGAATAAAAGGTTTAGATTAATGGCAAAAAAAAGTTCAATAAAAGTCAGATTAGTACCCGAGAGCAAACCAGATAGCCCGTTTTTTTACTATGTTAAAAAACCAACAAAAGGAGAAAAAGCCAAGGTAAAGCTTAAAATGAAGAAATATAATCCAGATAGTAGAAAACACGAGTTTTTTATAGAAAAAAAATTACCTCCACACAGTAAGTAATTTATTTTTTTTTAAAATTTTTATATTCATAGTTAATAAAACCTCTTATCATCGCCTTCCAAATGTTGTGTGTTAATTTAGTGTCAATTTTTTTTGATATAGATTTTTTTCTTATTGTTTTATAAATTACTTTAATTCTTTTTTTATCAACAATTTGTTTTTTACTAGTTTTATTAGACAGGATTTGGTCTACTAGGAGACTTCTCTTTTTTATGATGCCTAACATTTTATCATCTAATACATCTAATTTTTTCCTTATTTTTCTAATCTTGCTGTTTTTCATAGCGACATAAATGATAATAAATTAAAAATTAATTAATGTATAAGAATTATAAATGTTTTTGCAAAAAAAAGAATATGTAAAACTTACATCATATTGGTTATCTTCATTATTATTTCTATTATTTATAATAATAATGGTTGGAGGATTGACCAGATTAACCGACTCTGGCTTATCAATCACAAGATGGGAAATTGTAACGGGCATATTACCTCCCTTTACACAGATTGCATGGAATGAAGCTTTTGATCTTTATAAAGAGATACCTCAATATTATTTGATTAATAAAAACATTACTCTCGATGAATTTAAAATAATTTATTATTGGGAGTACGCTCATAGATTGTTGGGTAGACTTTTGGGTCTTCTTTTTTTAATACCTTTTATATACTTTTTATTTAAAAAGGTTTTTACTAAAGAATTTAATTTAAAACTCCTGATACTTTTTCTTTTAATTTTATTACAAGGATTTATCGGTTGGTATATGGTAACAAGTGGTCTTGTAGAGAATACCAGCGTAAGTCATTTCAGATTAGCAATTCATTTAAATATTGCTTTTCTTCTATTTGCATCAATTTTTTGGTATTTTTTAAATATTATCAAATCAGAAAAAAAATATTTTTTTGATTTTTCAAAAAAAGACACTTTTATAAAATTATTTGTTATACTTTTATTTTTACAAATTACCCTAGGTGCTTTCACATCCGGTTTAGATGCAGGTCAAATTTATCAAACTTGGCCGTCAATGAATAATAATTTTTTTCCTGATGATTTTAATTTAGAAAACATTTCTCCCAAAGATATATTTTCCGAACCATCGGCCGTTCAATTCCTTCATAGAAATATGGCATATCTATTATTGTTATATGTTTTTGCAATTTCAGTTTATGTATTTTTTTACAAAAAAAATTATCTTTATAAATCACTATATTTTCTTCTGATTATGATTTTTATACAAATTTTATTAGGCATATTTACATTGATTAGTGGAGTTAATATAATTTTTGCTTCTCTTCACCAGATATCAACGATTATATTGTTAATTTCATCTATGATCTTTTCTTATAATTTAAAAAAACAATAGTTTTACAATTGACATAGTAAATAATAACTTGTACTTATGCCCAAGTTTTATGACCCCATTCGCAAAAAGAAAAGATTTAAAAAACAATTGGTATTTGGTTAATGCTGAGAATCTAGTTGTTGGTAGACTAGCTGCTTACATCTCAAAAATTTTGAGAGGTAAGAATAAAGCTAAATATAATCCGAATCAAGATAATGGTGATTTTGTAATAGTTACAAATATAGAAAAAATAAAATTTACTGGAAAAAAATTTAGAAATAAAAAATATTACAAACATACAGGACACCCTGGCGGTATAAAAGAGACTTACCCCTTCAATTTAAAAGAAAAGAATAAATCACAAGACATATTAAAGTTTGCTGTTAAAAGAATGTTACCCGGTGGACCATTGGCGAAAAAACAACTAAGCAAGTTAAAAATGTATTATGGGGAAAAACATCCGCACGACACACAAAATCCGGTGGAATTAAAATTTGCTGATTTAAATAAAAAAAATTCTATTAAAATATTATGAACGTAACAAATATTGAAAGCTCAAAAAATAAATCAGAAAAAATTAAATTTGATATTAAAGACAGTAAATACGCTACAGGTAGAAGAAAAAAATCTATAGCAAGAGTTTGGGTTAAAAAAGGTTCTGGAAAAATTTATGTTAACGGAAAGGAAATGAACAAATATTTCAAAAGACCAGTTCATCAAATTTCAGTTGCAAGACCGCTTCAAGAGATAAACGCTGTAAACGGATATGATGTTAGATGTAGTGTTAGAGGAGGAGGTCTATCTGGTCAGGCTGGAGCAATTATTCACGGTTTAGCAAGAGCGTTAGTTAATATAGATGCTTCTTTAAAAAAAACTCTTAAAAAAAACAAATTAACCACCAGAGATTCTAGGAAAGTTGAAAGAAAAAAATATGGGCACAGAAAAGCCCGAAGAAGTTTTCAATTTTCTAAGAGATAAATCATTTATTTTCATTAAATTTAAAACTGATATAAGGAAATTATGTCATCAAAAAAGGTTAATATAGTTGTTGCTGGAGCAACAGGTTATGTGGGTTTGGATTTAATAAAGATTCTTTCTACACACCCAAAGGCCAATATAATGTATCTTTGTGCTCAAAAAAAAATAGGAAAAAAAATTCAATTTTTTGACAAAAGAATAAAAAAAAGATTGCCAAAAATTTCAAATCTAAGCCATGTCAATTGGAATAATATAGATATACTCTTTACTTCATTGCCCACAAGCAAATCTCAAATTTTAGCAAAAAAACTATTTAAGTATAAAAAATTAAAAATAATTGACCTTTCTGCAGATTTTAGATTATCTAATAAAGAAAAATTTAGAGAATTTTATTTAAAAAAACATAAAGCCTCTAATCTTTTAAAATATTCAATTTATTCTTTAAGTGAATTTATAAAAAAAGAAATTAAAAATTATAGAATAATTGCCTGTCCTGGATGTTATCCAACTTCAATACAGCTTCCTTTGGTTCCTTTACTAAAAAGAAATCTCATCAAAAAAAATGATATAGTGATAGATTCAAAATCCGGATACTCTGGTGCTGGAAAGAATTTAAAAAAAAAATTTACTCACAAAAATATCTATTCCTCGATACATGCATATGGAATTTACAAACACAGACATACAAGTGAAATAGATCAAGAATTTTCAAAAATATCTAGAAGAAAAACAGATTATATTTTTACTCCTCATTTAATACCAACATTTAGAGGCATGTTGTCTTCTATTTATGTAGAACCAAAGAAAAAAGTTACAATAAAAAAAATACAAAATGAGTTAAAAAAATACCATAAAAAAAATTATTTTGTAAAAATACTACCACTTAACAAAGAACTTGGGACAGAAAATGTTCTTAATACAAATTTTTGTGAAATAAGTATTTGCAAACTTAAAGACAAAAAAAGAATATTAATTTTATCTGCCATTGACAATTTGATTAAAGGCGCAGCAGGACAAGCAGTTCAAAATATGAATATTATTTTTGATTTCAAAGAAAATTTGGGACTAAAATGAGATTTATTTTATACTTCTCACTCTTGTTTTTACTGAACTGTTCCAATCCAATTGTTGGAGATAAACACGTTTATATTTGTGGCGATCACCCCTGTGCTAATAAGAAGGAAATGAATGATTACTTCAATAACAATATTTCCATAGAGGTGTACACAATTACTTCTGAGAAAGAAAAAGAAGAGAATTTTGACTTGGTAGAGTTAAATTTATTAAAAGATAAATTAAAAAGTAAGGAAAAAATACTAATCTCAGAAAAGAAAAAAAATATAAAAAAACAAATAAAAGAAAGAAAAAAACTAGCAAAATTAAAAATCAAAAAAGTTGAAGAGCCCAATCAAGTTGTAAAAACAACAAAAAAGAAAGAAATAGTCAAAGAAAAGAAAGCAAGTCAGTTTACTTTTATTAGAATTTGTAAAAATTTAGAAGAATGTGATATAGATAAAATATCAAAAATAATTATGGATATAGGCAAAGAAAAAGATTATCCCGATATTGCAAATTAAAAAATGAAAAAGAAAAATTTTAATATAGCAATTGTTGGTTTAGGCAACATTGGATCAAGTCTTTTTAAGCACTTGATTGCTAATAGAGAAAGTATTAAAAAAAAAAACCAATGTTAATCTAGAAGTAAAATATGTTTCAGCAAAAAGTAGGACAAAAAAAAGAAAAATAAATATACCCAGAAATAAATGGCTAAAAAATTACTTAGATGCCTCTAAACGAAAAGATGTAGATGCTGTGATTGAGTTGATAGGTGGTTCAGATGGTGCTGCAAAAAAATTAGTTTTTAATTCTATAAAAAATAAAAAACATGTTATAACAGCAAACAAGGCCCTAATTTCCAAGCATGGCGATGAATTATCAAAACTTGCTGAAAAAAATAAAGTCAATCTTGAATTTGAAGCCGCGGTAGCTGGAGGCGTTCCAATTATAAGAGTTATAAAAGAAGGATTGATTACAAATACAATCCACAAAATCTATGGAATTTTAAATGGAACATCAAACTATATACTTTCAAAAATGTTAGAAAAGGATATGAGTTTTACCGATGTACTTAATCAAGCAAAAAAATTGGGTTACGCAGAAAGTAATCCAGCAGCTGATTTAAACGGGGATGATGCAAAATCCAAAATACAAATTTTGTCATCTTTGGCTTTTAATTGTTTAATAAATAGATCCAAAATAAACGTTGAAGGTATTAAAAGCATTGATCAAATTGATATAAAAAATGCTAAACTTTTGGGATATAAGATTAAACATTTGGCAATAGCGGAATTAAAAAATAATAAACTGATCCAAAGAGTTCATCCATGCATGATAGCTGCCAATTCTTATATTAGCAATATAGACGGAGTTTTAAATGCAATTATCATTGAAGGTAAACCAATAGGAAAATTTACAATTCAAGGAGAGGGTGCAGGGCCAGGACCAACTACATCCGCATTGGTATCCGATATCTGTTCTCTTTTAAGAGGAAATATAAAATTTCCATTTTCTATACCAAGTAAAAATAGAAAAAAAATTGCTTCTTTGGATATTTCGGAAGAAACTTTTTCTTCATATATTAGATTAGATGTTGTTGATAAAACTGGGGTTTTGTCTTCCATAACAAAAATTTTATCAAAAAATAAAGTTTCAGTTAAAAGATTAATACAAAATCCTTTTAAAAGTAAAAAATTTTCTTCAATAATAATTATTTCTCATAGGGCTAAAAATTCTAATTTAGTTAAATCTATTAACGAACTATCAAATAAAAAATTTATTATAAATAAGCCTAAATTTTTTAGAATAGAAGAAATTTGAATATAATTAATCCAAAATTACTTGATAAATTTATAAGAGTTTCTGAAAGAGCTGCATTCGGCGCCTCAAAATATAGGGGCAAAAATGATAAAGTAGCTGCTGATCAAGCGGCAGTTGATGAAATGAGATCTGAATTTAATAAAATAGAAATGAAAGGCAGAGTTGTTATAGGAGAAGGGGAAATGGACGAAGCCCCAATGTTATTTATTGGAGAAGAAATTGGTACTAAAAAAGGAGATGAATTAGATATAGCTGTTGATCCCTTAGAAGGAACAAACTTTACAGCAAAAAATTTGCCTAATGCTATTTCTGTATTGGCAGTTACTAAAAAAGGAGGTCTTTTTTCGGCACCAGATACTTATATGGAAAAAATTGCTGTAGGCTCAGGTCTTCCTAAAAACATTATTGATTTAGATAATTCTGTTGAAAAAAATATTAGACTACTTGCTGAAGCAAAAAATACAAAACCAGAAAATATAACAGCATGTGTTCTTAAAAGATCAAGGCACGATAAAATTATTCAATCATTAAATACTTTAAATGTAAAAATTAATTTTATTCAAGACGGAGATGTTACGGGTGTTATTTCTGTCGTAGATCCAACCTCGTCAATAGATATATATCTAGGTATTGGCGGTGGTCCAGAAGGAGTATTGGCAGCAGCAGCCTTAGATTGTTTGGGCGGGCAAATGCAAACCAGACTTGTATTGAGCGATCAAGAAGAAGTTAACAGAGCGCAAAAATTAGGAATTACCGACTTGAAAAAAAAGTATAATATAGAAGATATGATCAAGGGGGATGTTATATTTTGTGCAACGGGGGTAACAGATGGAGATATGTTAAAAGGTATTATTTATAAAGGAGATTTTTTCGAAGCCTCATCTTTTGTTTTACACAAGAGTCAAAAAATATCTAAGAAAGTTACTAATACAGTAAAAAAATGAATGGCAGTTCAGTTTCAGGTAAGGATTGGATATCCAAAAACTACAATAAAGAAACAGTAAATTTTTTAAAAGATAATTTTAACCTTAGTGAAATTGTATCTAAATTAATTGCAATTAGAAATATAAAGCTTGATGAAGTTGAATTATTTTTAAATCCCAAAATAAAAAATTTGTTACCCAATCCATTTGTTTTAAAAGATATGGAAAAAGCTGTCGACAGAACAATAAGAGGAGTTGAAAATAAGGAAAAAATAGGAATATTCGGAGATTATGATGTTGATGGAGCTACCTCAACAGCCATTCTTGGAAATTACTTTAATGAAATTAATCAAGAAGCAGAAATTTATATACCAGACAGAAAAACAGAAGGATACGGTCCAAACAAAAAAGGTTTTGAGAGATTAATTTCAGCTGGATCAAAATTAATTTTTACTGTTGATTGTGGAACCTTATCGTTTGATACAATTGAATTTTCACAAAACAAAAATACAGATGTTTTGGTTCTAGACCATCACCAATCTGAATTAAAATTACCAAAAGCTTTTTCTGTAGTTAACCCAAATAGACATGACGATAAATCCAATCTAAATTATCTTTGTGCTGCCGGAGTATGTTTTATGTTTCTTGTAGCTCTAAATAAAAAATTAAGAGAATTAAATTGGTTTAAAAAAAATAACATAAACGAACCAGATTTAATAAATTATCTTGATCTAGTTTCTTTGGGAACTGTTTGTGATGTAGTTCCTTTAATTGGTCTAAACAGAGCAATTGTAAGTCAAGGATTAGAAATATTAAAAAAAAAATCGAATTTAGGATTGAAAACTTTAAAAAATATTTGTGGGATCGAAAGCAATCTCAGTACTTATCATCTTGGTTATATTTTAGGTCCAAGGATAAATGCCGGAGGAAGAGTAGGGAGATGTTCTCACGGCGCTAACTTATTATTAAGTAGAAATTCAAAAGAAATTTTTAAAATTGCTACAGAATTAGAATCTTATAATAAAGAAAGAAAATTAATTGAAAACACTATGTTAAAAAAAATTGAGAGTACTATCGTAATAGATTCAAAAGAACCAGTAATTATTCTGTCAGGACATAATTGGCATGGAGGTATTATTGGAATTGTTGCTGCAAGATTAAAGGAAAAATATAATAAACCTGCCATTATAATTTCTGTGGAAAAAGGTCTAGGAAGAGCTTCGGCAAGATCTGTTGTGGGATTTGATATAGGAACTACTATTATTAGCGCTGTTCAAAATAATATTCTTAAAAATGGAGGAGGACATAAGATGGCTGCCGGCTTTACTATAGAAGAAAACAAAATAGAAGAATTTAAAGAATTTATAAAGAAAAAATTTTCTAAAATTCAAAAAAATTTAAACAAAACTAACATTTTATTTTTTGATTCAAAAATTTCACCATCTGCTTTAAATGAAAATTTTTTTTCAGAAATTAATTCACTTTCTCCCTTTGGTTCTGGAAATCCTGAACCAAGATTTGTTATTGAGAATTTAGAGTTGCTAAAATCTTCAGTTGTAGGAGAAAAACACATTAGAGCTCTACTAACTGCTCCAGACGGTTCTGTTATTAAAAGTGTTACTTTTAATGCAATAAAAACCAACCTAGAAAACCATTTACTATCAAAAAAACGAAATAAAATTAATATTTTTGGAAAATTAAGTCTTAATGAATGGAAAGGCCAAAGAAATGTAGAGTTTATTATCGATGATATTTCTGTTAATAAGACAATCAATAATTCGGTCCCATCGTCTAACGGTTAGGACAGG
>MDTE01099523.1_pt1 | contig 11300 bp, 6 predicted proteins | sample 811231 | NCBI WGS metagenome assembly MDTE01 (sample SAMN05326651, study PRJNA326480) | marine metagenome | isolation source: seawater | place: Indian Ocean: Red Sea | collected 2010 | reverse complement strand
GAGATCTTTTTAACGAAGATGATTCTCGCGCAATAGCCGTACACTACGACTACATGGTCGTTGCCGGAACCCAAGGGGGTCGCGGACACTATAAACAAGACCGAATTTACGTGTTAGCGAAACGTTTTCAGTTACCAGTCATTCTTTTTGCCGAGGGCGGTGGAGGAAGACCCGGAGTCAGCGGAGGAGAACCTGAAACTTCACGTGATTTGGCAGAAATAACAGGGTTGCGGGATGCTGCGGGTACAAACACAAAACTAGCCTCGTCCGTCGAGATCGCTGGTCGAGGTGGCGGTGGCGTACCCATTGATAGTTACACTTTCACCATGCTTCCCGAACTATCCGGTTTGGTGCCCTTAGTGGGAGTCAACTCAGGACGATGCTTTGCCGGAAATACCGTATTGTTAGCTTGCTGTGATGTAATAATAGCTGCAGAGAACTCAACCATCGGACTAGGAGGCCCGGCGATGATTGAGGGCGGTGGCTTGGGTATATATACCCCCGAAGAGGTCGGCCCAATGTCCTTTCAGGTACCGAACGGCGTGGTTGATATACTTGTAAAAGATGATTATGAAGCCGTCGAAACAGCTAAAAAGTACATTTCCTATTTTCAAGGGGCAGTGTCACACTGGGAAACCCCCGAACAGAAAAATCTGAGAGACATCGTTCCTGAAGACAGACATGTTATGTATGACATGTATGAAGTCATTAATACGATCGCAGATATCGATTCTATTTTAGAAATTCGAAAGCAATTCGGTATCGGTATCATTACCGCATTTATACGAGTGGAAGGAAAACCGCTCGGATTAATTGCAAACAATCCTGAACATCTATCCGGAGCAATCGATAGTGATGCTTCTGATAAAGCTGCTCGATTCCTTCAGTTGTGCGATACGTTCGACGTACCAGTACTTTCGCTGATGGACTGTCCAGGCATTGCCATCGGGCCAGAGCAGGAGAGGCAGTCACTTCTGCGCAAATGCGGACGGCTCTTTGTCACAGGGGCCAATATGACCACACCTATACTTGGGGTAGTGGTGCGCAAGGCATACGGACTTGGCGTACAAGCAATGTGTGGTGGTAGCTCAATGGTTCCCTTTTTTACGGTCGCATGGCCAACCGCCGAGTTTGCTCCCGCTACGATAGACGCTAGCGTAAGACTTACCTTTCAAGATGAGCTCGACTCAATCGAAGATCTAGAGGAACGACAACGCGTCTACGATCGGCTTGTTCAGGAACTCATAGACCAAGCACGCGCTGTTAATTCCGGGGGAACAAATTATGGCATTGACGATGTTATCGATCCCATTGAAACCCGAGACTGGATAGCACAAGCACTTCGAAGTGTTCCTGCAAATCCGAAACGAACCAAGAAGAAAAGACCCAATGTCGATACTTGGTAAACCAAGCGTACTTAGGAAAGAACCATGAAACTACTTGTTGCAAACCGGGGCGAAATTGCCATTCGAATCATGCGTGCTGCTGCCGAGCTCAACATCCGAACGGTTGGTATCTATTCACAGGACGACGCAGTATCTCTACACACAGCAAAAGCCGACGAGACATTTAAGTTGTCCGGAATGGGATCACACGTCTACCGTAACATTGATCAAATCATTCAAGCCGCGCAGAACACAGAATGCGACGCCATACATCCTGGCTATGGCTTTTTATCTGAAAGCTCTGAATTCGCTCGCAGGTGCTCTCAAGCGGGAATTTTGCTTATAGGCTCCAAACCGGAACAAATTCAGCTTTTTAGTGATAAAACGAAGATGCGGGAGGTCGCTATTGAAGCAGGAGTTCCGGTTGTACCTGGGATAGAGCACGCAATTACCATCGACGACGCCATCGAATTTTTAGCGCAACTTGACTCCGGTAGCTCTGCCATCATTAAAGCTATCTTCGGAAGCAAGGGAAGAGCTATTCATATAGTTAGTGATCCGCAAGGAATGACCGATCTATTCGCTCGTTGCAAAAACGAAGCTTTAGGACTCTTTGGCAATGACGACCTTTACATCGAACAATTCCTTCCAGCAGCACGGCACATTGAGGTGCAAATTCTTGGGGATTCTGCTGGCAATCTTATTCATCTGGGAGAGAGAGATTGTAGCATTCAGCATCACTTTCAAAAATTAGTCGAAATAGCACCTGCTCCCAATCTGGACCCAAGTGTCCGAGATCAAATGATCAATACCGCTTTGATGCTAGCGGAGAAAACCAAATTCGAAGGAGTCGGTACCTTCGAATTTCTCGTTCCTCTAGCAGAGGAAAGCAAACTCTCACCCTTTTATTTTTCAGAAGTCGACGCGCACCTCCCCTGCGGACATAGCGTCACCGAAGAAGTCTACAGCGTCGATATTGTAAAAGTTCAGTTGGGTTTAGCAGCAGGACATACTCTAAAGGAGCTGGAACTGGACAATTCGAATCCGCCCAAGCCGCTCGGTTTCGCTATTCAAACACACGTAGCTCTAGAATCGATCAGACTAGATGACTCCATACATCCAACACACGGAACAATCACTGCATACGAAACTCCAACAGGGCCAGGAATTCGAACCGACGGCTTCGGGTATGTTGGGTACACAAACAGTCTGTTATTTGAACCCTTACTAGCAAAAGTAATCGGACATTCAAAGTCGACTGACTTTTTCGACGCGATCGTGCGGACTAAACGGGCCCTCGATGAGTTCCGGCTCGAGGGCATAGAGCACAACCTTTCATTCTTGCGAGCAATACTCGAGCATGAGACGTTCGGTATGGGATTGACGCACACTCAGTGGGTCGAAGAAGACCTCAAGGATTTGGCTTTTACCAGCCGCAATGTTAAACCGCGGTTTGTCACTCCCGCGGGAGGAATATCGACACTTGGCAATGACGACTTCGGAGCCGAAGAACATCCTATCGGGCCAGACGGATCCGTAGGATTAGGCTCACCGATTCAAGGAACGATAGTCGAAATCGGAGTCGCTGTTGGCGACGATGTCCAACTAGGACAAGCCGTAGCGGTGGTCGAAGCGATGAAGTTACAACATGACATAAAAGCAGAACGTAGCGGCAAAGTTGTTGATGTCTCTATGGCTGTCGGTGATGTAGTACGAGAAGGCTACCCCATTGTATTTGTAGAGGAGTCCGACAGCACCGAAGACTTGTTACTCACTAATGAAGAAGAAGACTTGGATGCCGCGCGTACAGACATGCAGGAATTTTATCAAGAAGTCGCTAGAAATCTTGACCCAGATCACACTGAAGCCGTTCATGCTCACCATTCCCGAGGCGCACGATCGGCGCGCGAAAATATATTTGATCTGGTCGACGAAGATTCATTTCGAGAATTTGGTCCGGCAGCTTCGGGTTCGGCATCTGGTGGAACCATCATTGGCATCGCAAGTGTCAATGCTCAACATTTTGGAGATGAAGACTCCCGCGTTGCGGTAATACACAACAACCATGAGATAACCACCACAACCAATGGTGCGGGCCATTATCGCCAGGAACCGATCCACGAACTTGTGCACGATTTTCACATTCCGTTGGTTATTTTCTCGGAAGGAGAAGGCCGTCCATACATAGGTTCCCGTGGCTTTCAGCCAGGCGTAGGAGGATTCGACGGACAACTATTCAGTGAGTTTGCAAAACTCTCGGGCCTCGTACCCCTTATAGGGATCAGTACAGGACCGAGTTTTGGTCCCAATGCAACTCTTCTTGCCTGCTGCGACGTTATTATCGCGACTCAAAACGCTTCCATCGGTATGGGCGGAGGACCAAAGCTCGTCGAAGCAGCAGGTATGGGTACACATACTGCCGAAGATCTCGGCTCGATGAGCTTTCAGGCTGAAAATGGCAATGTGGATATAGTAGTGGAGAACGACGAAGCCGCGATATCAACGGCACAACAATATTTATCCTACTTCCAGGGAAAACGAAAAGAATGGAAGGCACCCGACCAGAGACGGATGAGACATATCATTCCGGAAAATCGAGTACGTACGTATGACATGCGAGAAATAATGAACACCTTAGCAGATGAAGGCTCGGTGTTAGAAATACGCCGAGAATTTGGTGTCGGCGTCATCACAGCCTTCATACGCGTGGAAGGTCGACCCATGGGACTGGTAGCAAACAATCCTGCTCATCTCGCGGGCGCAGTCGATAGTCCGGGGGCGGATAAAGGAGCTCGTTTCCTGCAACTTTGCGATGCCTTTGATATTCCCGTCGTCGTACTAATGGATTGTCCCGGAATCATGGTTGGTCCCGATCACGAACGAACCGCCCTCGTGAGACATGCCGTACGCATGTTTAATGTCGGAGGAAATTGCACCACTGCCATGTTTGGAATCATGGTTCGAAAAGCATATGGCCTTGGTGTTCAGGCCATGTGCGGCGGAAGTGCGATGATTCCATTTTTCAGCGTAGCCTGGCCTACCGCGGAATTTGCAGGCATGAATATAGATGGTGCTGTCAAACTATCGGCGCGACGCGAGCTGATGGCTATAGAAGATCCAGAAGCGCGAAAAGCAGCTTATGATCAGCGTGTTTCAGACGGTTACGAGACGGCTCGAGCAATCAATTCTGGTGCTCGATATGTTATCGATCCCGCCGAAACCCGAGACTGGATAACTCGCGGCCTAAAAAGCCTACCACCCAAATCCGCACAAAAAGAAAAAAAGAGACCTTATGTAGACACCTGGTAATTCGCACAACAAAGAATGATTTCATCCATCGTGGTTCACATTGTTATCGTTGCAATAAATCCACTCGAGTGCCTGAGGCAATAAGTAACTGCGCATGCTGGGATCACAGTGCCATGCATTGCGAACGAAGTTAAATTGGTAAACATATTCTTTCGCCGATAACACATGAGCCATACGCTGATTGGCCAGAACCCAATCGTGCATTCCGTCACGCATCACATTGGAGTTGTAAAGATCCCTGTCTGCCACTGCAAGCCAAATACAGAGCGGTTTTTTCGGTGTTCCCGGAATAATAGAATTATGAAATTCCCAAGCCCCTCCTGGCATCTCCGGATCGTGAGGCCACTGTTGATTGACGTACGTGCCAGAAAAGCTGATAACTCGCCGATACAAATCAGTTCTAAACCAAGCCATGCTTAATGCGCAGGCCGCTCCAGAACTACAACCCATCGCTATCCGTTCATGGGGATTCTTGGTAAGTAGGACATCGCTTATCTCTTCCACTCGAGGTAGCACTTCTTCCTCAACGAACTCTGCATACAACCCACTCAATGTGTCATATTCCAAACCACGCTGGCTGCCCTGAGCGTCCCCTCCTCCGTTGCCTATGGAGATACCAATCGTCGGTGGAATTTTTCCTGTATTGATTAACGCGTCGAGAGCCTCAAAAAGCAGCCAGTCCGGGCCATCCGCACCGACCACAAAAGGAACCACAGTTCCGGCCTGATACTGTTTCGGTACGTACACGGTAACTAATCGTGTCCAAGATTTCGGAAAGCTGGTCGTAACCGTCATGGAAGCTGAATTATTCGGATCAGGAGTCCCGAATGTACCTTCCTTTCGAGCAATCCCTGGATAGATTTGACTGTCGTCCGACGACATCGAGAATTCACAGATTCGTCCTTCTATCTTTGGTTGAGCAAGTCTGGATTTGTCCACTCTTGGACGTGTCGGTCCGACGATAAAATTCCCAACAGAATCGATTGGTGGAACAGTCCCATCTTGCAACATTGTCGCTTGAACATAACCCGGGGCTTGTGGATCTCGAATCGGTGGTTTCGTTAAACGCATATACAACTCATTTTATTAGACTTTACATTCAAATTAACCTGCAAATTATTGTAATAATTACTTTAAATACATTTCTTAGTCACCTATATCTTCATAGAAAGATTCATCCACCACACACTATAATGCGTAGAAACATGACAGAGATACCGACGTGACCATCCCAAATGAATTCACCCCCGAGTCTATCGCCAAAGTATCAGATAGCACCGCCTTTCTTCCATACCAAGAATTCTTGCGAAGCAGGCAGCCTGTTGATTCTATACTTGCCTCTAATCCATGGATGAAAAAACCCAATGGCTCCGACGATGTTATTTGGGGAAACAATCAATACTACGAAACTACTGTCGGACGAAAGCACCGTTACTGGAAGCAATTCGACTTACCCAGGCCAACAAAAGACATGGATCGTCTAAGGCACGATCTTTTCGAGTGGGGATACTGCTTGATAGAAGATGGCCTGTCTCGAAATCAATATACCAACACTCGGATGCGGCTTGTTGAGCAGGCCGAATCAGAAAGAAAGCTGGGAATCGACTATACGTCTGAATCATTTCAACTCATATGCAGTCTGATAAATAAAGGGGATCTCTTTCCACAATTTTTGGAGCATCACCCCGACGCGGTCCAAGCAGGACCGATGATCGAACAGCTTCTAGACGAGACCTTAAGGAAGGGATGGTGTGTCTTTAGCTTTACCGCCAACATCTCCTATCCGGGGTGTCTTCCTATGCAACTCCATCAAGATCAAGGAGCGATTAATCCGTTTCAAACTCCGGAAGCGCCTGTCGATGTCACCACCATGTACATTCTTGAAGATGTCGACGAACGCAACGGAACTCTATTAGTTCCGACTTCCCATCGACTTATCCCCGAAGTGGGAAGTGGTAAACCAGTCGGAGAACTGCCTCCCACGATCCATGTCGAAGCCCCAGCAGGCACTGTGCTCATGTTCGACGGTCGATTGTTGCATGGCACCAGCATAAATCGGGGCGATGACTGGCGTTACGTGATGGTGCAACCCAGCGTAAAACCCTGGATCCGTAGTCAGGAAAACTTTTTTCTTTCTACAAAACCCGAAGTGTTAGACAAGGCTAGTCCGAAACTTTTACAAAGACTCGGTTTTCAGGCCACCGGTGGCCTTGGAAATTCTGAAGGGTTTGGCAATCAAGGATCCGGGCGTGCCGGCGATCCAGCCGGATGCCTCGCCCCAGTTCGTTCCATGCTGGCTACTAACACCTACACACATGTCGGAGAGCTTCGCCCTGATGAACTAAGCGACATCACATCAGATCAATTCACCATTCAGAAATTACAACGTAAATTCGAAGGTCGCTCGTCGTGAGATTTCGAAGACCAACTGTATTGGTCTCCGAAACCCAGCTAACGCTGCTTCCACTCCGGCGCCCGCTTTTCGGCAAACGCTCGAGCCCCTTCGATAGAATCCTCGGATGTCCAGACCGACTCTATCAATGAAGCCCCCATACGACGGGCATAATCCATTGGCATCTCCATTCCCCAACGTGCCAACTTTCGTGTCGCCCGGACCGCTACGGGTGCGTTAGAAGCGATAGTGGAAGCCATTTCCACAGCCGTCTCCAACAAATTATCTAGAGGAACCACTCGCGAGACAATGCCCATCCGATAAGCCTCTTCCGCTTCCACCCGCTCTCCTGACAACAACAACCACATGGCATTGCTCAAACCAATCAGTCTAGGCAAGTTAAACGAGCCTCCCGGAGGGCACAGGCCAACTTTTACTTCGGATAAGGCCATATGCGCGTTATCTGAACAAAGGCGAATATCACACGCGAGCGCCTTCTCTAGACCACCCCCATAGGCTGCTCCATTGATGGCGGCAATAGTCGGCTTCCCGTGATCTTGGAACATTTCTTGTTCGAATCGCCCGACTGCAGGTTTAGCTTTGTCTTGTGAACCTGAGCTATCTGTTTCTGCGGCTTCTTTCAAATCGCGACCTGCACAAAATGCCCGATCACCCGCTCCAGTATATATCCCAATCCAGGCATCGTCGTCCGATGCAAATTCCATTTCGGCGTCTCGAAGTTCAGCCATCAATTCACTGCCCATGGTATTCATTCGTTCGGGCCGGTTGAAAGTAATCACTGACACATGATCATGTTTTTCGTACAAGACAAAAGGCATTCGTTTTCTCCAATAACTTCATTCACCAGTATCAAACGACCTAAAGTCGCGATGCAAGTGTACTTAATCACTAACCGAGCAAATGAAAGGATCAACTAGTAGCTGGAGGCTCACCAGAAGTAATGTTTTGCTGCTGACGATTCATCGTCGCGATCCCATGCCAAGCCACACCACACCACAAAGCAAACCCGGCTATAGCCCATTGGAAAGGCACAAAAGAGAACAGCATTATCCAACCCAAAACGAAAAATCCGATCCGGCGATTCATACGGCTTGGCCGAGCGGACCGTTTGTCCCCTTTTCTCGCGAGTGGGAATGCTTTGGGACGAAGAAACCATCCATGAGCCAGGAACAGCGACACATACCGAAGCCAACTGACGTCCTCACGGGCAAATTCAGGCGACTGGTCTAGCTGTGCATCTGTCGAACCTTCGGAATTTTTTTGAATCTGCGACCACACATATTCTGGGGTGGGTCGTTGCCCAGCTCCGCTCATATTCCTGTGATTGGGCTGACACCTCCATCGATATAAAACCTGATTTTTGTTCGAGATCGCTACCACAGCAGGTTGAAAATACCCCTTTAAATGACTCGCCCACGGTCGCGACCCTAGATGTCCGAAATCCGGATTAAAGAATACATTCACAAAGCCTCGCTGCTGACAGGCGTCACGTATCTCGTGATGAGGATCTCCGATGGCCTGAAACTCGATTCCCCAATTTTCCTCCGCCTCACTGGCCAAGCTCTGTGGTTCGCTGGTTATCGCGAATATTTCGCCGCCAGCAGCTCGTATCGCTTCCAATACTCCCGATTGCTTAAAGCTCCGTAACTCGGAGCGACATGGAGGTCACCATAAGCCACGATAATAGAGCAGAAGCACAAAGGAATAGCCATCTATCTGACGCTGCAGCCAATCTAGCCTGACACCGGCTGGTGGGTCGAGGTGTGCGGGGATTAAACTATCTTCCTGATCGGCTTCTGAAACGGCCCAATTTTCACCCACTTTCGTAAGAAGGACCTGCTCTCGAATACAGATTTCACCGTCACACAGAATTAGTCCCAACTCAATCGGCTCAGTCTTTTCGATCTCAAAAGCATCAAGGGGGTCAACGATTCCTGTGATATCAAAACCGTCTCCTCGTTTAGCTCGAATAAATTCGAGCGCCGCATCTACTGGAGTTGCAATATTGTCGGGAACCCTTTCTAGAATCGTTTGATTAGACATCAAAAACAACAAAGACCAAAACATGTCTCATTTAACTTAATCGCAACCTAGCCCACGTCTAAGCGCCTTGTCAAAATCCTCCCGATACCTCCGGCTAATCTCTGCCCCTTCAACTAACTGAAATCCGTGACATGCGCCCGCGTATACGACCAAATCACACGCAACACCAGCCGCCATCAGTCGATGCGCATAGTTGATATTTTCATCCCGGAACAAGTCCAAAGTAGCCGTGAATATCCAAGCAGGAGGTAATCCTCCTAAGCGCTTGGCTCGCGCCGGGACTTGGGGAGCTTCTCGTGGTGCAGTTCCCAAGTAACTATCCCACCCAAACTGATTACTATGTCTCGTCCACACAAATTCACCCACTAACGGATCCCCAGGGTGCTCAGTATCCCCTGTCCGATCATCCAACATTGGATAAGTCAACTGCTGCCAACATATGGAATATTCTCCCTCATCGCGCGCCCGAAGAGCCAGCGCCGCTGCCAATCCGCCGCCAGCACTTTCCCCACCAACCCCAATGCGCTTCGGATCAACTCGGAGTTCTAACGCATTACCGTGCATCCAAGCCAAAGCCGCATAACAATCATCAAGTGGTGCGGGAATGGGATGCTCAGGCGCGAGTCGATAATCAACCGATAAAATCGTAATCCCAAGATTTGCGCAGAGGTGTAAATTGTTGGCATCAGATCCTTCCGGAGATCCCAAGAGGTACCCCCCTCCATGGACATGCACATATCCTGGACTCAAAACATCACTTGTATTGTTAGGTTTGTATAAAAGGCACCGCACCAACCCACTTTCACTTGGCACAAAAATTTCTTCGCGGCCAATCCCCAATGCATTAGGATCTCCCAACTCTATTCGTTGGGCACCTATATTTTTTCGTAACTCTTTCAGCACATCATCGGTCAGCCTTGGAATACTCGGGTTATCTGCCATAGGTTGTAGTTCAGCATCGAGTAGATATTTCGTATTCATTTACGCACCCTGTAAAGTTCTTGTCCCATAGGTACTATCCAACGACCTCACCTAACAACGCTAATCGACAACCGTGACCACAGCTCACAAGGCGGTACTCAATGTAATTTCTGGATGGCTTCGCGGGGCGACTAACGCATTTCGTACTGAAAATTGGAGATCAATGTTTTCCAATGGCTCCGACGTCTTCACGGTGAAGTGAATCTCACCATGTGCAGGAACCACAATAAGGCTTCCATGCTCGAGAAAGGTGTATTGAGATAAATTTACTAACTCAAACATTGCATCTGAACGATTGCCGATGACGACACGGGCCAGACTCGTACCATCTCGGTATCCCTCAGACTGCAGAGATAAACTGGAACGGATCAACGGGACGACATCTGAAGATCGACCAATCAATAGATTCTTAAACCAAGCTATAGTGCGTTTTGCGAAAAGAGCCTCGCGTACGTCTTTACTTGTTCGTGATTTACTTAAGACGAGAGTGACAGGCCTGTGCCCACCGGCGTGGGGTTGGTAGTCCCAATCAATCAGGTTATGTACATCCGAGGTGCCAATCACTACCAGACCGTTTTTGAGAGCCACTTCAAACGCTTCCTCAGAATAACCATTCCCATTAACCACCTCGATTCCGTGGATCTTCCCGGCTTTAGCATTGTCTTCGTGAAACGCTGTTACCCCTGCTTGTCGATCTTGTTCTGTCCAAAACGGATGATTCCAAAATAAAAAAGCCCCTTGTTCCACCGCCGCATCTATTGCCGCTTGAGCCGGCCATTCCTGAGACGCCGCATAGAATTCACCCGGATCTAAGGGAGCGTTGGGCACCTTAATCAACTCGTTCGCGTCCGTCAGAAATACCGCATTGACATGACCTGCCGGGAAGTTTCGGGTAATTTCTGATCCACGAACCACTATTAAATCCGTGCCTTTAGCCGCAACCACCGCTTCGTCGTATGCACGATTCCGGTCTGGGTGCGGAATATCCAACCGGTGGGGCTGGTATTCCAGGTGCTCGGTTATAGCCAGCGCGTCAACGCCGTCTAGAAGCGCTTCGGACACACGAACCGACGGCCAGACATGTCCATCACTGAAGACCGAGTGAGTATGCAAGTCTGTAATAACCGTTACGTAATCTTCAGTATCAGGGAATACGATAGTTCGGTCTG
>MDTE01089751.1_pt1 | contig 11302 bp, 10 predicted proteins | sample 811231 | NCBI WGS metagenome assembly MDTE01 (sample SAMN05326651, study PRJNA326480) | marine metagenome | isolation source: seawater | place: Indian Ocean: Red Sea | collected 2010 | reverse complement strand
TTCATGTCCATGGAGGAAAAACAAAATTCCCAGACATCCCTAGATTTTAATCAAAATATTTTTAAACCATCTTCTAGAGAAGAAATAGTTGAGATCGTAAAGACTTGTTATAAAAAAAATATTCCTTTGGAAATAAATGGTTTGAGATCTAAAAATAAAATTGGAAGAAACTTTCAATCTGAAAAAACCTTAGATCTTTCAAACTATAAAGGTATTATTGATTACAAGCCTGAGGAACTTTATATTAAAGTAAAATCTGGAACAGCAATTAAAGAAATAACCGATGCATTAGATAAAAATAATCAACAACTTGCTTTTGAGCCTAATGATTTTGGTTATTTATTTTCTGGAGAAAGTAATAGCGGTTCAATTGGAGGGGTCGTGTCATGTAATTTTGCTGGTTCACGAAGATTTAAAGTCGGTAGTGTTCGAGATCATATACTTGGATTTCAGGGTGTAAATGGAAAAGGTGAAACTATAAAATCTGGAGGAACTGTAGTTAAAAATGTAACTGGATATGATTTAAGTAAATTAGTTTCAGGATCATTTGGAACACTTACTATATTAACTGAAATTTCGATAAAAGTTTTGCCAAAACCTGAAACAAGCAAAACTTTAATAATTAAAAATCCTCATCTTAAAAAAGCTCTGAGCTATTTAGGTCAGGCTCTATCTTCCTCAACTGACCCTTCAGGAGGAGTTTTTTATCCTGATTATTATGGTAAGAATTTTATTTTAAATGACCTTATTCACGAAGGTGGCTTAACGGCAATCAGGATTGAGGGTCCATCAAACTCAGTTGACCAAAGACTGGAAAGGTTATCAAAAGAATTAGGTCTGATAGATCAAGAGCTTTCGATAATAGATAACGAGCAAAGTAATATTTTTTGGAACAGAACAAAAAATTTAGAGGTTTTTAAAAGCTTAAAAAGTAATCTATTAAGAATAGTTGTTCCAATTAGTGAGACCTTACAGGTTATTCAAAAACTAAAAATTCATGATATTAAATATTTTATTGACTGGGGTGGAAGTCTTATTTGGGCTTCTTTTGACCAATTAAACGCTAGAATATTGGGCGAAATAAAGGAATTACTTAAAAAACACCATGGTTATATTACGCTAATTAAAATTGAGGAGGACCTTAAAGCATCCGCTGATATTTTTACAATAGATCCAATTAAGTATAAAATAAGTGAGAAAATTAAAAGGAGTTTTGATCCAAAAAGAATTTTCAACCCGGGGAAAATGTATACAGGAATTTAAATGCAGACATCATTTACAGACAGACAACTTCTAGACAAAGACAACAAGAATAGTGAAACAATCATAAGAAAATGTGTTCATTGTGGAATGTGTAATGCCACATGTCCGACTTATGGAATTAATGGGGAGGAGCTTGAGGGTCCAAGAGGAAGAATATATCTAATTAAAGATATGCTAGAGAATAAAAAACCTGCTACAAAAGAAATAACAAAGCATATAGATAGCTGTTTATCATGTTACTCTTGTATGACGACTTGTCCTTCTGGTGTAAACTATATGCATCTAATTGATCATGGAAGGAATTATGTTGAGGAAACATACAAAAGACCTTTTTTTGATAGATTATTTAGAAATATTCTTTCATTTGTTTTACCAAGACCAAATGTATTTTTATTAATGGCTTTCTCATCAAAAATTATTAAGCCATTTAGTTTTTTATTTCCACAGTTTTTAAGAAATGCACTAAATTTAATGCCTAGTAAAATTCCAGGAAAAAAAATTAAGGAAAAAAAAATTTATGAAGTAACAAATGGGAAAAAAATTTCGAGAGTAGCATTGTTGACTGGATGTGTTCAAAGAGTCATTTCCCCAGAAATAAATGAGTCTACTATAAGACTTTTAAATAGGCATAATGTTGAGGTGGTTGTTATGCCAGATATTAATTGCTGTGGATCTTTGAATCATCATTTGGGAAAAAAGAAATTAGCACATAAGTCATTCAAAAATAATATAGAGAGTTGGCATGAAGAATATCTTAAAAATGGTTTGGACGCGATAATAAGTAATACCTCCGGATGTGGGACAACCCTAAAAGACTATGGACATATTTTCAAAAATGATAAGGATTTAAAAAAGAAAGCAAAAAAAATTTCGGAACTAACTAAAGATATAACAGAGTATCTAGATGAAAATTTAAAATTAAATATTAATATTAACAGTGAGAAAAAATATAGAATAGCTTATCATTCAGCCTGTTCTATGCAACATGGTCAGAAAGTCCATAATCAACCAAAAGAATTGATTTCAAAAACTGGTAACGAAGTACTTGAAATCCCAGAGGGACATTTGTGTTGCGGCTCTGCTGGTACTTATAATATTCTTCACCAAAAAATGGCTAAATCATTATTAGAAAATAAAGTAAAAAACATCGAAAAAATTTCTCCAGATTTTATTTCAACTGGTAATATTGGATGTATGACACAAATCTCTGCAGGTACTAAAATACCAATTATTCATACAGTAGAATTACTAGACTGGTTCACTGGAGGTCCAAAGCCATATAAATTAAACAATTTTTAGAATGAAAAAAAAGATATTTGTTACCAGAAGACTTCTCGTTGAAAACGAGGAGAAGCTCAAAGATTTATTTGAAGTTACATTAAATAAAGACGATAAAATTTATACACCTCAAGAAATAATTGATGGTTCAAAAAATTATGATGGAATTTTAAGTTCAGTCTCAGACCCAATTAATGCAGAAACTATTTCAAAACTTTCTAGTTCTATTAAAATAATTGCCAACGGCGCAGTTGGATTTGGAAATATAGATATTAAAGCAGCAAAAGAAAAAGGTATAGCTGTAACAAATACACCTGACGTTTTAACAGATGCTACTGCAGATATTCAGATTTTACTTTTATTAGGAGCCTCTCGTAAAGCTTACGAAGGACGTCTAGCAGCCGAAACTCAAAGCTGGAAGTGGTCATGGGATTTTTTATTAGGAAAGCAAATGTCAAATAAAAGACTTGGAATTCTTGGGATGGGAAGAATAGGTAGAGCTGTAGCCAAAAGGGCAAAAGCTTTTAATATGGAAATTCATTACCATAATAGGTCTAAACTTTCAGCAGAAATGGAAGATGGTGCCATTTATCATAAAGATATTAAAAGCCTCTTTGAGAAAAGTGAATTTTTGTCTATAAATTGTCCAGCTACTCCAGAAACAAATAAATTAGTAAATAAAAAAACCCTAAGTTTTTTGAAAGAAAACACTGTTGTAGGCAATGCAGCCAGAGGAGATATAGTTGATGATGAAGCAATGATCGAAGCTTTAAAAAACGGTACCGTTTTTGCTTACGGCTTGGATGTTTACAATGGCGAGCCTAAAATCCATCCAGAATATTTAAAACTAAAAAACATTTTTTTACTTCCACACTTAGGTAGCGCCACTAAAAGAACAAGATGGGATATGGCCTTCAGAGCTACAAAGAATCTGGAAATGTTTTTTAAAGGAGAAAAACCGCAAGATCTTGTTAATTAATACATCCTCAGATTGTATATTTCCAAAAATAAATTCTAAAAGCATAGAGACTCTACATTCAGATTATGCTTAAATAATTTTTATTAATTAATAATTAAGGGGGACATATGTCTAAGAAAAAAATAAAAGGAGTAAAAACTCCTTCAAGACGTAAGTTCTTTAAAGCAGCTGCAGTAACAGGTGCAGCAGCGGCAGCAACAGTTACAATGCCTAACATTGCATTCGGAGCTCCGAAAACTTTAAAGATGCAAGCAGCATGGCCTTCTGGTGCAAACATATTCTTTGAAATGGCAGGAGACTATGCCAAAATGGTTCAAGATATGTCTGGCGGTGAACTTAAAGTTGACCTGCAACCAGTTGGAGCAGTTGTAAAAACTTCCGAGATCGGACAAGCAGTAAGTTCAGGTGTTTTAGATATGGGACACTGGGTTACAGCATACTGGTATGGAAAAAATCCAGCAGCATCATTATTTGGTACTGGTCCGTCATACGGTCTATCTTCTCAAGAAGTAATGGGTTGGATAGAGTACGGTGGAGGTAGAAAATTATATGAGGAAACTTTAGCTAAAGTTGGTTTCGATTATATAGGATTCTTCCATATGCCGATGCCTGCACAGCCATTTGGTTGGTTTAAGAAGAACGTAACTAAAGTGTCTGATGTTAAGGGAATGAAGTACAGAACTGTAGGTTTAGCTACGAACGTGCTAACAGCTATGGGAATGGTAGTTAGACAATTACCAGGCGGTGAAATTCAACCAGCTATGAAAACTGGTTTAATTGAGGCTGCTGAGTTTAACAACCCAACTTCAGATTCTCAATTTGGTATGCAAGATGTATCTAAGCATTATCACTTAGGTAGTTTCCACCAATCACAGGAAATGTTTGAAATTCCAATTAATAAGAAGACATTTAATAGTTTAGAGCCAAAACATAAGGCTATACTAAAAAATGCTGCTTATGCTGCGAATTCAGACAACTACTTTAAAGCATTAGTGAGATACTCTGCTGATTTATCGAAGTTGATGAACCAACACAAAGTGAACGTTTATCAAACTTCTGATGCTATATTAGGAGAACAATTAAAAGGATGGGATAAAGTTATAGGTGACTTTAACAAAAAAGATCCTTTCTTTAAGAAAATTGTAAACTCACAAAAAGCTTACGCAAAAAGAGTAATGAAGTACTTATTAATGAACCAGCCTAATTATAGACTGGCTTATGAAAATGAGTTCGGAAAACTTGGAAGCGTAAAGATATAATAATATCTAAATTATAAAAATTTGGGGGGGCGTAATGCCCCCCTTTTTTTTTTTATAGCATTTAATTGATATTTATATTAGTTTTGTCTTATGAGGGGATTTATCTATTTTGCAGATCACTTGAGCACGTCAGCTGGAAAAGCATTTTCATGGTTAATCGTCATTTTAATGGGCGGTACATGCTATGAAGTTTTTATGGCTAAGGTATTCAATGCACCAACTTTATGGAATTTTGATTTTAGTTTGCAAATGTATGGTGCGATTTTCATGATGGCTGGTGCCTATACTCTTTCTACGGAGGCACATGTAAGGGGAGATGTAATTTATAGATTATTTAAACCTAGAACTCAGGGATATATTGATTTGGTATTATATTTTTTATTTTTCTTTCCTGGTGTCCTTGCATTAGCTTTTTATGGTTATGAATACGCCTCATTAGCATGGAAAATTAAAGAGACAAGTTGGAATAGTCCTGCACAAATCCAGATTTACATGGCTAAAGCTTTGATACCTGCAGCAGGTGTACTTTTAATTATTCAAGGTATCAGTGAGGTATTCAGATCAATAATTTGTATACAAACTGGTCATTGGCCATCAAGAATGGTTGTAGCAGAGGAAACTGAAAAGATATTAATGAGAACTTCACAAGAAGAGGACCAAAAAGATGTTATTTAGTTTAACTAACCCAGAAATTGCAATTTTCATGATGACAATATTTTTATTTGCTGTCCTGTTAGGATTTCCTATAGCTTTTACTTTAATGGCGATGGGTGTTGGTTTTGGTTATTACGCTTACTATGATCCCACAAGAATGGAACACCTGTTAGATAATAGGATATTCCAATTATTTGTTCAAAATACTTACACAGTGATGGATAATACAGTGTTAACAGCTGTGCCTCTATTTTTATTTATGGGCTACCTAGTGGAGAGAGCTGGAATAGTTTCGAGATTATTTTTTGCAATACGATTAGCATCACATAGGTTACCAGCGTCTATGGCAGTAGCCGCCCTAATTACTTGTGCTTTATTTTCGACTGCTACCGGAATTATTGGTGCAGTAGTTACTTTAATGGGCTTGTTAGCTTGGCCAGCAATGATAAAAGCAGGGTATGATAAAAAATTCGCATCAGGGGTAATCTGCTCTGGTGGATGTCTAGGCATATTAATTCCACCAAGCATTATGTTGATTGTTTACTCTGTTATTGCCCAACTTTCACCTTTGAGATTGTTTGCAGCTGCTATATTTCCAGGGCTTCTATTAGCAGGACTATATATAGGGTATGCAATAACGCGTGCTTATTTAAATCCATCAATAGCTCCAAAACCTCCGCAAGAGGAAATACCTCCGACAGCGGTGATAATGAAAGAAGTGTTAGTTTCTTTTTTACCGTTATTCTCTCTAATTATTCTTGTTTTGGGCACCATACTCGGTGGACTAGCGACCCCTGCTGAGGCAGCCGCGGTTGGAGCATTTGGATCATTAGTTCTTTCTTATTTTTATAAAACTCTCAAATGGAAAAATTTTAAAGAGTCTGTTTTCTTAACAGCAAAAACTACTGCAATGATAATGTGGTTATTTATCGGATCTTGGACATTTGCCTCTGTATTTTCTTATTTAGGTGGTCACGAAGTTTTTGAACATTTTTTTAAATCAATGAATTTAGCACCTTGGCAGTTTTTAGTAATAACACAATTAATAATATTTCTTCTTGGCTGGCCTTTAGAGTGGACTGAGATATTAATAATATTTGTGCCTATATTTTTACCTTTAGTAGAATTTTTTGGAGTTAATCCTTACTTTTTCGCTATGCTTATAGCTTTAAATCTACAAACTTCTTTCCTGCCCCCGCCAATGGCCATGTCGGCATATTATTTAAAAGGAGTTCAATCTAGGAATGTTGAACTCCTGGAAATATTTAGAGGGATCATGCCTTTCTTATTGATTGTAATTTTAGCAATGGTGTTAATGTATTTATTTCCAGGCATAGCTCTTTGGCTGCCAGAAACTTTATTTGCTAATTAATTTTTTAATATGAACAATATAATTTCACTTTCGGCTAATGAATTAGTTGAAAAATTAAAGTCAGGGGAGATCTCCTGCGTTGAAGCTTGTAAAGCATACATCGATAGAGTTAACAAATTCGAAAAAGATGTTAAAGCATGGGCTTATATTGACAAGAAAACAATAATAGAAAAAGCCATAGAGAAAGATGAATATAGAAAATCTGGTAAGCCTCTGGGACCATTACACGGACTTCCAATAGGTGTTAAAGACATCATTGGCACTGAAGATATGCCGACTGAGTGTGGTACTGTCTTAAGAAAAGGCATGCCTGAAAGTTCTGATGCTGAGGTAGTGAATTTATTAAAAATCTCCGGCGCAATAATTATGGGAAAAACAGTAACAACTGAGTTAGCTTACTTTGATCCTGGGAAAACAACTAATCCGCATGATAAGTCAAGAACCCCAGGTGGTTCATCTAGCGGTTCTGCAGCAGCGGTCGCAGCCTTTATGACACCTTTGTCGGTGGGGTCACAAACGAAAGGATCAACGATCAGGCCAGCTTCCTACTGTGGTGTCGTTGGTTACAAACCTTCTTTTGGTTTAATTTCAAGGAATGGCGTATTAAAGCAATCTTCAAGATTAGATCAAATTGGAGTTTTTGGAAAAACAGTTCTAGACGTTGCGTTACTAGCTAAATCTTTAATAAAAAAAGATTTATATGATAAAGACACAATCCACTACTCTGCAGACAAAATGATTGAAGAGTGTAAAAAGGGCCCACATTTTGAGCCTAAGTTTATTTTTTATAAAACAAAAAACTGGAAGAATATTGATAAAGAATCACAAAAAGCATTTGAATTTTTGATAAAGAAATTTAAAAAAAACATAGAGATTTTTGATGAGCCCTCATATTTTAAAGATATTCATCATCATCATCAAGTCATTCACGAGGTTGATATGGCTAATAGTTTTCAAAAATTTTACAAAAACTCAAAAAAGAAATTAGGAAAAAAATTAGTTGAAGCCATAGAAAGAGGTATGAAATACTCTGCAAGCCAGTACACTGAAGCTGTAGATTTTATGGAGCAAAGTTACAGATCTTATAGTGAAGTTTTCGAAGATTACCATGGAGTACTATCTCCATGTACTACGGGTGTCGCAGATAAAGGCTTGAAATCAACTGGCAGTCCAGAATTTTGTACGATATGGACTTACATGGGTTTGCCAACTATTTCTTTACCTTTACTAACAGGGCAGAATAATTTACCATTAGGTGTCCAATTAGTTGGTGATAAATTAGATGATCTAAGATTTCTTGGTACCGCTAACTGGCTAGAGCAAAAGTGTAAAGATTAATGAGTAGAATAACAACATTAGTTGGATGTGGTTTGGCAATAGCCTTTTTATTAGGTTTAGCAACAACACTGACGCGATCTCCCATGATAGGTTTCAAAGATGTATTGCCAGTTTACATTTTAATGGGTTTGGTTATTGCAATGATGATCTATGAAGCCTTCTTTGACAAAAAATAAATTTCTTTTTTCATACTTACTTTTATTTATTCAACCTATTTTTATGGCAACAAACATAATTGTAGCCCGCGGTGGCGTGGAGTACGTTCCACCAGTATCTTTGGCTTTTTGGAGATGGTTAACAGTATTTTTAATTTTAAGTCCATTTTTTTTCGAAGAGATTTTTAAAAAGAAAAAGGATTTTAATAAAGAATTTTGGAAATTATTTTTTTTAGGTTCAATGGGATGTGGTGTTTGTGGAGCTTTCCCCTTTATCGCAGGAATGTCGACTACAATGGCAAATATGGGAATTATTTACACCTCTTCACCAATCTTTATTATTATTTTATCAGTTCTGTTGTTCAAAGATAAAATAAACTTTTCAAGAATTATTGGTTTAATTATCTGTCTGGTAGGTGTGATATCGATAATAAGTAAAGGCAAAATTGAGTTATTATTAAACTTTAAATTTACATCAGGCGACCTTTGGATGGTAGGAGCCGCAATCGGATGGGCTGTCTATTCAATTTATTTGTTAAATTGGAAAAGTAATTTTAGTTTAATGGGAAGATTTACTCTAATCTCTTTTTTTGGAGCAATTTCATTGTTTCCCTTCTATCTTCTAGAGGAAATATTTTTTTCTAGCACAAACTTTAATAGCGACTTTGTTCTATGGGTTCTGTTTGCTGCAATTTCGCCTGGTATAATTGCTTTTACTTTATATACAAAAGTTCAAAAGTATGTAGGCGCCTCTTTGGCAGGATTTACCCTTTATATCTTTTCTATCTATTCTGCTATTTATGGGATAATATTGTTTGACGAGGCACTAATGAATTTCCATTATTTTGGAGCAGCATTTGTATTTTTAGGTGTTTATTTAGCTAGGAATGTTTCAAATCGATGAAAATTTCAACATTATTTTTTTCTATAATATTAATTTATCTAATTATTGTAGCCTATATGTATCTTAATCAAAGGAAACTTTTGTATCTTCCCAGTGAAAATAATTATTTGGATGATCAAATAGACTTTAACTTTAGAGAGGTTTTTATAGATGTTGAAAAAAATCTTAAACTAAAAGCATGGCTAATCGAAAATGATTTTAAAAATAAAAAAACATTAGTATTTTTTCATGGAAATGCAGGCAATCTATCAAATAGAACTTATAAACTTAATCAATTAAGTAAGTTAGATCTCAACATAATAATTTTAGCTTGGAGAAGTTTTAGTGGAAATGAAGGGGAGCCTTCTGAGCAAAACCTATACAATGATGCAAAAAAAACTATCGATTGGTTAAATTCAAGAGGTGTAAAAAATAAGAATATCATTTTATATGGCGAGTCATTAGGAACTGGTATTGCAGTAGAGTTAGGTCAAACAAATCAATTTGGAGGTATAATATTAGAGTCTCCATTCACATCAATGACTAATGCAGCTAAGAACATTTATCCATGGTTACCTGTTAAATATTTATTAAAGGACAAATATGACTCTGAAAAAAAAATAAAAAATTTACAAATTCCAATCTTAATTATGCACGGAAAAAAAGATAATATTGTTCCATTTAAAATGGGTAAGAAACTATATGACTTGGCCAACAATCCTAAATTTTTTTACTTTACCGAAAATGATGACCATATGATGACTTTCGATGAGAAGCTTGTAAACACGATAAAAAATTTCTTAATTTTCAATTCCCAATAAAGCTTTTGAAAAATATTCCGCTTTAAATGGCTGAAGATCATCTTCCTTCTCACCCATACCTACAGCCACGATTGGTAATTTATATTTTCTACAAATTGCGAGGACTACCCCTCCCTTGGCTGTACTATCAAGTTTTGTAATAATTAAACCGGTTAATTTATGGATCTTACTAAATTCTTCAACTTGATTAAGAGCATTTTGACCGGTAGTGGCATCTAAAACTAAAATTACCTCATTAGGGAATGCATCATCTATCTTTTTTAAAACATTAATAATCTTTTTATATTCCTCCATAAGATTTTTTTTATTTTGAAGCCTACCTGCTGTATCTATTAATGCGATATCAATTTGATTTTTCTTAGCAAATTCTGCAGTTTTAAAAGCAACAGAGGCTGGATCACTATTAACTTCAGATTTAATTATATCCACTTTTACTTTAGCCGCCCAAACTTGTAATTGATCTATTGCCGCTGCCCTAAAAGTATCCGCTGCACCAAATACAACTGATCTATTATTGTCTTTGAAGTACTTTCCAAGTTTACCAATACTTGTAGTTTTGCCAACACCATTAACACCTGAAACGACAATTGTAGAAGTCTTTGCGTTTCCCATTAAACTTAAGTCTTTTTCGTACTTCAGAAGTTGAATTGCCATTTTATCGGCTATCAGTTTTAAAATTTCTTTATGATTGTCTAATTTTTTATCTATTTTGATGTTTTCAAAATCTTTTCTAAGCTCTTTAGCCACATCAACACCAGCATCAGATGAAATAATTAATTCCTCAAACTCTGCAAGAACATTTTCATCAATTTTTTTTTTAGAAAAAATATTTTTAAAACCTGAAGATAACCCATCTGAACTTTTACCTAACCCCATCCTAAATTTATCAAATAAACCCATTTAGATTTCAAGTTTAGTATGTTTAATTCCTGAAACTGGACCTCTCATAAATATATTCAGATCTGAATCTATCTTAATATTTAAGCATCCTTCTTCAAATTTAATATTGATATCATTTTTAGTTAATTTCTTTATAAATGCTGCTACAGCAGTGGCACATGCAGCTGTTCCACATGCTTTTGTTAATCCAGCTCCACGTTCCCAAACATTGACTGTAATATTTTCTTCGTTGTCTATTTGAGCAAAAGTAACATTAGTTCTATCAGGAAATAACTCATGATTTTCTATTTTAGGTCCTAACATTTTTAGGTCATATTCAAAACAATCTTTAACAAAAAAAATTATATGTGGATTTCCTACATTAAGACTAAATCCATCAGTGAACTCTCTGTTATCAATA
>MDTE01194228.1_pt1 | contig 11303 bp, 8 predicted proteins | sample 811231 | NCBI WGS metagenome assembly MDTE01 (sample SAMN05326651, study PRJNA326480) | marine metagenome | isolation source: seawater | place: Indian Ocean: Red Sea | collected 2010 | reverse complement strand
TCTCCACGACACGTTCTGGCCTGCCGACTGCCATGTGATCGGCAAAGACATCAATTGGTTCCACAGCGTCATCTGGCCGTCGATGCTCATGTCGGCGGGATACCCTCTCCCGCGGCAGGTGTACGTTCACGGGTTTATCCTCGACAAAGATGGTCGAAAAATGTCGAAGGCTCTCGGAAACGTCGTCGATCCATTAAAGGTCATCGATGACTACTCCGCCGAGGTGCTGCGCTTTTACTTCTTGCGCTGCGTTGCGAGCGGGCAAGATGGCAACTTCTCATTGTCCGAACTCGAAGATCGGTACGTCTCGGAACTCGGGAACGAGCTCGGAAACCTAGTGCTGCGTGTAGCGAAACTCGTCAACACTCGCCTGGGCGGCTCGATCTCCACGCCGGGAAACTCGGAGGCCCTCGACGGCCGCTCCGTCATTGCGGACTACTTCCGCCACGCAGACGGACGCGACCACCATCGCGCGGTAGACGTCTTGTGGGGGTACGTCAAAAGGACAAACGCGTTCATGAATGATCGCGAGCCGTGGAAAGTCAAGGACGAGAAGCAGTTCGTCGAAATCCTCGGTGCGTGCGTCGATGCCCTGCGCACGATCGCCTACCTGCTTGTGCCAATCATGCCGCACACCGCAAAGCAAGTCGCGGGCTCGCTTGGAATCGAGCTGAACGATCTTTCAACACAGTGCTCGGAACCTGGGAACTACCGGTTGACGATGGGAAAGCCGCTGTTCCCTCGGCGGGAATCAACTGGATCGGACACAGCTTCGGACGAGAAGAAAAACGCGAAAAAAACGACTTCAAAAGCGCAGAAGGACCAACCGACAGCGGTCGATCCGTTTGCTAAGCTCGAGCTTCGAGTAGGCCGCATCGTCGACGTTCGCGAACACCCGGACGCAGACGCACTCTTTGCAATGCGCGTTGACGTCGGTGAAGAGGAGCCCCGCTCTATCTGCGCAGGTCTCCGAGGCCACGTAACGGAAGACGACCTCAAAGAGCGGAAAGTGCTCGTCGTCGCCAATCTGAAACCTGCAAAGCTCCGCGGAATTGAAAGTCGGGGAATGGTCCTCGCGGCGGACCTCCCAAGCGGATCGATCGTCCCTGTCAACCCCGGCGATGCACCGATCGGAGATCTCGTAGGCGTCGATTCGGTTGAAAGTCGTCCGAAGAAGAAGCTCTCAAAGAGCGAGTTCGAAAAAGCGCCACTACGCGTCGAAGCCAGCAAGGTGAGCTATATGGGGAACCCGTTGCGATCGAGCACGGGGCCGGTAGTCTGCGACGCCGACGACGGCGCGGTGGTTCGATAAGCAGAAAGTTCGAACCTGCGAGCAAAGACGAGTCTGATCACCAGGCATTTCGTCCTACAGACGAATCAGATCTATTCTGTCGTCGATTCGCCGACCAACCCATCGTCGAGACACGCTGAAGAAGCGAGGAACGCAAGGTGTTCTCGGTCTCGGCAAGCCCCGTCGAGGTAAGTATTCACCGTCTACCTCTCGTTGCACACGGCCTCTACGTACACTTCGTTGACGATGGAGCGGCCATTCCGCCGCCAGAGTTTCCAGAAACTCTCCGCCTCTTTCACCAAGTCAAGGTCGAGCGGGCAGCCAAAGTCTCCGGAGTTAGCCCCGGTCTCTGGTGAACGAACGAGGCGATGGCCGCGCACGGCGGCGGTCACGTAGCGATCCGAAGTCCCGCACGTGACCTCGCCAAAGGGGCCGACGTCAAACTGACGTTTCCACTGCGTATCGTCTCGACTGGGGTCGACGAGTCTGAAGGTGATTCGTTCGAGAAACCAACGCGACCTGCTCTACGTTCGTGACACCCTCGAATAGCACGAAGACACGTCTTCATCGGCTCCTCTGCGACCGAACGGCGCGAAATCCTAATCCCGATGGGAAAAACTCTCGCAGACGAATCTGAGCTCCACGTCGCTCGAACAATCCGATTAAATCAACGTCGACCCGATACCGCTTTGGGCCGTGATAGGTACGCGTCGATCCGTCCTGTCCAACGTCGAACCATTCCCCCTCGGGAAAGTAGACCGTACGCTCGGCTTGACCGGAGCGCATCGTGGGTGCGGCCATGAGATCCGGACCGTAAAGCCACTGGTCGCGAATCCGCCACAACTCCGAGTCGCCTGGAAATTGTACGAGAAGCGGACTGCCCCAGAGGATCTCTGCGTCGGGAGATCGTGATGCGAGGGCGGATCTGAACCTAAGCAGAGACTCACGCAGCTCTAAGGCTCGGCGCACTGTTCTCGCCGCGTTAGGCGATACGATCCCCCGCGGGTCGTCCGACGCTTCGAGACAGATCCTCGACTGGAACGCGGCGAATATCGCCAGACACTCACCCAGCTTTGGATCCCGATCGATTAACCGCGACTCGAAAGAAATTTGCACCGGCACTCCGTCCAAGTGAGCCTCGAGAGACGCTGCAGCCGCCCGCCGCCAGTCAACCCAGGTCTCGACAACGCGAAACCTCGCAGTCGTCGAAGCCCATGAGCCAAGTGTGTCCGCCGACCAGTCGCCGTATAAGCAAACCTTGGGGTCGTTTCCGGGCGAGGTGATAGTCCCTTCACCGTCCGTCTCGATCGCGAGGATCGGCTTTGGGAGTTGAAACTCCCGAAATCGTCTCTCCAGAGAACGCAAACCATTCGCGGTCGGCTCCGAGCGCACGCGAATCCAAAGAGCGTCCGCCTTCACCGGCGCGGTACGCACTGCACCAAAACCAAGAACAGCTTTCGGCTGATCAACGACGAGCCGCCACTCCAGAACCTCGCCTCGTGTTTGAATGCGATACGTGTCGGGGTTGGGCGTAAAGATTCGGACCGGCGAGCTACCGGTTCCCTGGACGCGAAGTGCGTGCCCCCGAGACGAGACGAGCCACCGAGTCGATACCCCCCAACGCCGCAGAGGCGGACCATTGGCCGCAGGCTCGTCGAGTGGACGTGTGTCGACCCCGAACCAGACCTCATCCGGAAAGAGAACGAAATCATCACGAACGGCCTGGACCGCAACTCCTAGAAGCCGGGAGCGCGCGACAAGCGTGCGTGTGCCTCGCTCCCAGGAGAACTCCAGCTGCATTCGTAGGTCGCCAGCTCCAGTCGCACTGACCGAGAGCGTCAATCGATCGCTCTCACGCTCGAGCAACTCCACGACGCCAAGCGTCGCCGCCGCGTGCCACCCGGACTCCGTCAAACCCTGGAGCGAACCGCGTCGACGGGCAGTCTGGGAAATCACCGGCTGATTGCGAAAATGCACCGAATAGCGCAGCGGCTGCCGCTCTACATAGACTTCAAACGGCCCCAAACGAAAATTTTTTACCGCTGACCGAGCGGCCACCAAATCGACAGCAACTGCTGCGCCATCAAAAGAAAAAAACAAGCCAAAACACAACAAAACAATCCTATAATGCAACAACAAGACGGGGCCCTTCGACAGAGTGTCAGAGTTATAGGACCTCCCCACTGAATCGAACTTACCCACGCTTCCTAACCTCCAATCCCGTTAACGCTTTCGCAAGTTGGCGCGCTCGGTTTTGCGCTGGCAAAAGGAATCACCTTTGGTAAACTCTCCCGACCCGTTTTGGAGGTGCGCGTTTATGATCTCTAAAGGGTAACAGATTGCGGTATTAGGTAGGAGAGCGCTGTTGCGAGAAGCGTCGAGCGCACGAACTCGCGTCGCGTGCTGAATCGATCCTGCAAATCCGTAGAGCGCAGTCGGTGAAAGCGCAGTGTTTTTCTGTCCGCCTACTCGGTGTAATGGAGTCCGGGCAGAATTTCGCGCACTACGGTCGCATACGACTCGATCCAGCGACAAGCTTCGAGCCGGCTCGATCACCTAAACCGAATCAGACGTCGATGGAAGTCGTCAACATGGGCTGCTGCCAGAGACGGGGTGCCAGAACCACGGCGAGCCCCCACCGTAGCGGCCTCCGGCCTCATCCTTCGCAAAGTTGTTCGTTTCAATGATCTTTTGAACTATCCAAAGCTTCCGAGGGGAACCCGTGCGGCTTAAAGTAGAAATCGGTCGGCTCGGCGACGCGGGCAGGGCCGCCTCTCACCGTGTCGATCAGGCGATAGAACGGACGGTCGGATTTTTCCGGCGTACGTTTCGTCTGGGAGATTCCTACTCGCAGGATGACGTCCAATGGCCGACATCCGGTCCGGGCAAATCGCCGGAGTCCGAAAGGCATGACTCTGGGGACCGAAGTGCTGGTGGTTACTGGATCGGTGAGCTGGAAGCCGACAGCACCCTAGAGTCGGACTATATTCTCCTCCTCTATTTCCTCGACAAGGACAAGTACAACGAGAAAATCCGCAAACTCGCCAAGCAGATCCTCAAGCAACAGCTTGTGGATGGGTCCTGGAACAATTGTCTAGGAAGCGAGGGGGACGTTAGCGCTTCGGTTAAGGCCTACTTCGCGCTCAAGCTCGCAGGCCATTCGATTGAGACGCCTTATATGGTGAAAGCCCGCGAGGCGATCCTCCGTATGGGCGGTGCCGAGCGGGTCAACAGCTATACGAAAATTTCGTTCTCGTTTCTCAACCAGTTCGACTACCAGGAAGTCCCCGCGGTCCCTCCGGAAATCATCCTTTTTCCGAAATTCTTCTACTTCAACATTTACGAGATGTCGTATTGGTCGCGAGCGATCCTCATTCCGCTATCAATCGTCTACGCCAAGAAGCCGAATCGAGACCAGGCCCCCGACATCGGCATCGAAGAAATCTTCGCGAATCGGATCGGAGCGGCGAACGACAACGGCTTAGGCGACTCCAACGGACCGGGATCGAACGATAGCCGCACGAGTGCCGGGTATACGGACTCTGGAAAGACGAACGGCAGCCATGAAAACGGTGGCGCCAATACAAACAACGGCAACCGCACTGAAGAATCCGCCGCTGTCGCCCGACCGAACGGCACACAAAACGGCGGTAGGGTCACTGGGCGCCTCAGCAATCTACGGATGGTATTGCCGGAGATCTCGCGCGATGCGCAGCTGCTGTCCTGGCGAAATTTTTTCGTCGTGGTAGACCGCATTCTCCGGCTGATCGAGAAAACGCCGATTAAGCCGTTCCGCAGCATAGCATTGAAGAAGGCCGAAAATTGGGTGGTGTCGCGTAGCCTCGATTCAGATGGACTCGGCGCCATTTTTCCGTCCATGGTCAACTCGGTCATGGCGATGCGCTGCCTCGGATATGACGAAAGTCATCCGTGCCTGGCGAGTAACCTTGAAAAAATTCAGGAACTCGAAATCGAGGAAGGCGATACGATCCGATTGCAGCCCTGTTTATCCCCAGTCTGGGACACAGCGCTTGTCATGAATGCGCTGGCGGAGGCAGGCTGTCCAAGCGATATGCCCGAGCTTGTCGGCGGAGCTCGCTGGCTACTCTCGAAAGAAGTGAGAAAGCCCGGCGATTGGAAGTTTCGCGTCCGCAACGCGCCGGTTAGCGGCTGGCCGTTCCAATTCCGTAACGAATTCTACCCAGATATTGACGACACCGCCGCTGTGCTGCTCGCTCTCGACCGTGTCGAAGAGAACGACGTCGAAGGCGTCACGGAATGCATTAACAGAGCACTGGAGTGGATCGTCAGCATGCAGTGCTCGAACGGTGGCTGGGCCGCGTTCGACGCAGACATTGACCACCAGATTCTCACGCACGTTCCCTACGCCGACCACAACGCCATGCTGGATCCGGCGTGCGCAGACATCACCGGTCGGGTGCTCGAAGCATTGTCTCGCTTCCCCGAACTCCATTCGAGGCCGGATTACAAACGAGCAATCCAACGTGGAATCGAGTACCTCAAGGAAGCACAAGAGAGCGATGGTTCGTGGTACGGGCGCTGGGGTGTCAACTACGTCTACGGCACTTGGCAATCGCTGAAGGGCCTCATAGCTGCCGGCGAAGACGCGAACTCTCCACACATTCGCCGTGCCGTCGACTGGCTCAACAACTGCCAAAATGAAGACGGCGGCTGGGGCGAACGCTGTGAGTCATACGAAGACCATTCGTTGAAAGGCAAGGGTAATAGCACCGCGTCACAAACGTCGTGGGCCGTCATGGGTCTCATCGCAGCAGGCGAGCTCGACTCGGACGCGGTTCGCTGCGGCGTCAAGCACCTTCTCGAGACTCAGAAGGAAGACGGCACTTGGGACGAAGACGAATGGACTGGCACCGGCTTCCCAGGGGTCTTTTATCTGCGCTATCATTTCTACCGCGTCACGTTCCCGCTGTTCGCTCTGGCCTACTACCGTAACGTTGTAGACGGCGCTTCTCCGCACGATACGAAGAGTGTGGAGTTGGCGGTGGGGCGTACGAGCTTCGGAGATCGACCGGTCAAGGGCTTGCGCGAAGATGTCTTCGGCAACGGAACAGATGGCCGATAGACGATTTTCGATGCGGCAACTTCTGACAAGGGTTCGCGCGTTGAGCGTTCATGACGACGAGCGATGTTGAAGACGTTTCACTGACGCTGTTCGTCGCTCTTAAAGAAGAGCTGCGTACGATCGAACCGCAACTCAAGAGGCGCGGGGTCGTCCGCCTCGACGACGTGCGTTATACAGTCGGCGAGCTGCGCGGAGTCCGAGTCGCTCTCTGTAGAACCGGAATTGGTGCGGCGCACGCGAGGCAGCGAGCTCGCTCGCTCTTCGCGGCCACTCGCCCTGACGCAGCACTCGTCGTCGGATTCGGTGGCGCACTGAAGAGTGGCTGGGAAACCGGCGAGTGCGTTGTAGCCTCAGAAGTCGTTAAGTGGTCCACCCAATACCAGTTCGACTCGATCGACATCGCGCAGCTCAAGCGTTGGGCATCTCCTGAGCATCTGCTCGAACGCGTGCAGGCTCCCACTGAAGAATTCCCTCTGCGTTCCGGTCGATTGGTCTCGATTGACAACGTGCTCAGCGGTGCCGACGAAAAACGCCAACTCGGCGCGGCGCTCGATGCGGAGGCAGTCGAGATGGAATCCGCAGGAGTCATCGAGGCGGCGATCCCCCACGGAATCCCAGTGCTGTGCGCTCGGGTCATCCTCGACGAATACGACTTTGAGTTACCCTTCGACTTCGGCAAGATACTGAACCCTCAGGGAGAACCTCGTCTTGTGAAGAGCCTCATCGAAATCGGCTCTCACCCCAGCCGATGGGGTCAGGTAAAAGCTCTGAGCTCCCGCGCCAGTCAAGCGGCGAAAGTTCTCGGACGCGTCGTACCGCAAATCGTAGGACGAATGAAGTGACGCAAACACCAAACGAACAGGTGAAACCGCTCCGCACGCGCGCGACGCGCCAGGCGATCCTAGCGCCCGACCTGACACGTTACCTCGATCGTCGTCAGCTCGACCTAGCGGTGACCGATCAGGTGCAAGCACTCCAGGTGCGTGTCCGACGAGGGCTGGAGGTGTTCGAGAAACGTCGAGCGAAGGCTCTAGACGCCGCCAAATTCACCATGGTCAACCACACTACCGTGATCATCCTCTGCGCGGTCGTCGCGGCGTTCGCCGCGACAGCCCAGCTGTGGATTAGCACGTCCGCGGCGCTCATCGCCGGGAGCGGGTTCGCGATCGCCCTTATACGCGCAGCTTTCGATCGGTTTCAGCTTCGGCGACTTGAAAATCGTTTCCGCGTCAAGGACATCGACAGCGCTCAAACCGTCGACGAAATCCTCGCCATTGCCGACGAGGTGCTCAACACGGCGGCAACCCTCGGCGCGGTCCCCGAAGAAACCGCGCCGAAAGATCCCGCGCAGTAACCGAGCCTCAAACAACCGAGCGTTCTACTTGCCCGGCAAGTCGTTGAGCAGCTCGCTACCGCGTGTCAACCAAGCCTGATGGTCGGCGGTGTGGTCCGGTGGACTCGGGAGTTGAAACAGCTCATCCAGCACAACGCGAGCATCGTCGTGCTTTCCGGTGTCGATTAACGCGATCGCCAACTCCAAGTGATTCCGACCAAACGTCGAACAATTCTGGGCCGCTTCGCGGATTAGGTTGAGGCCTTCGTTCTGCGTGCCCACCGAATTACGTTTCACTTTGCGAGCCAAGATGAGCAGCTTCCCGAGCGCAAGCTTCGGACCACAGTGATCGAGCTGTGGGTTCAGATGCGCCGCCATGTTCAAGTTTTCCTTGACCGCCAACGCGAAACTTGCGGTCTTCCTAAGACTAAGCTCGAAGTAACGCAACTGGCTAAGGCCCAAGTAGTAGTAGGCTTCCGCGGTCACGTCAGCCTTCTGGGTTGCCTTCTCCCCCCACTGGATCCCCTCAAGAGCGTACCGTCTCTGCTCCCCCTTGTCGTCGGAGTGCCCCGAAAGCCAGACGCATGCCCGTGCACCGCGCCATAGAGCCCCGTAACTGCTCGCGCTCGTGATCGAGTGGAGACAGGTCTCACGCGACAACTTGACGCTCGCCGAGGTACGAGGCTCAGCGAATTCGCGATCGATTTGGTCGATCCGTCGTTGAGCGGAGAATTTAGACAAGTTGGTCTCGTCGTAGAGAAGCGGATCCTCGACGATCTCGTCGATCTCTTTCAATTCCACGGCCACGGATCCGCAACCAGCGCTGTAGAGCGCCACCGCGCTCAACACGACAAAGCTCAGCAGACAGGCCGACCACTGAGCAGCACGACGTTCACTTCTTTTCGAACGCATCGTATTCTCCCTCCATCTTCTTTAACCAGCCCGGTCTCACAGGCCGGAATCCTTGGACGCCCATCCTCTTCAGGAGGTCGCGGCCGTCCGGCCCCTTGGCCATCCCGGTCAGTGCGTCGACGAGAATCCGCTTCTCATCGACTGATAGAACCTTGCTCCCCTTGGGCTTCCCGTGCTCCGAATTCTCCTCTCCGGAGCTCTCACTTCCGCTTTGCTCGCGACCAGTGGCATCGCCCTTCGCAGGACCGCCATTTCGAGCTTCTACCTTCGCCTCGCGCTCCTCCGGAGGGTTCTCCAGAGCAACAACAAGTGTCGCCGGATAGTAGTCCGACTCGAACATTTTCTCCAGCTTTTTCCCGGCCGAAAGCCGTGAAACGGCGTCGTATTCGCGACCGGTGAGGACCACCGCCTGGTAGCGTCCGCGGGTCAAACGACGAATAGCGCGCGATGTCCGCAGCGTTGGCTGAAGCTTCCAGCGCGAGAAGGGTGTCTCGGCCGGAAACACGACTCGCTGGAGGAAGTCCGCCTCGTAGAGCGGTCCGCCAGCAACGATATTCCCGCCGCCAAGCTGAGAAATCTCGGTCGCACCGCCAGCACGCCCCACAACAAGGAAACGATCCGGCGGCGTGCTCTCCAGGAGTGCCGTCATACCAAAGCGGCAGCGATTCTTCAGATAGAAGCCCAAGCTCACGAAGACGAACGAAGGCCGCCGTTCAGAGATGGCCACAAGCGCCTTCGACGGCAAGTTGTAATACGTCGACTCCAAGCACCGGAGTCCGGTCTCCTTCTCGATGTAACGGGAGAACGAACGCATGAACGACCCGGCGCCCGCAGTCGTCCCCGGATATCCTGGTTGAATTACCAGCCAGGAAAAGCGATCGTCGCCGGCAAGCGGGGGAGCAATGCAGATGCACAGTGTAAGGAAGGCGCTTGGCGCAATTCGGGATTGGAACGCGAGCATCCTGCGGGTCTACCCACCTCCGATTGACCGCACTTTATCGAATCGCTGGGTTTAGAGCGCCCTTTCGCAGGTCCATCAGCAGCCCGACGAGGTGGCCAATCCCAGCCAGCTCTCGTATCATAAGTGTTTTGCCCCCGACCGAACAGTAGAAGCCACGGGGAACTACGGAGACCGACGTAATGAATTTCTCAACCGTGGAAGAAGCGATCCAGGCGATTGCCGCTGGCAAATTTGTGGTCGTCGTCGACGCGGAGGACCGGGAAAACGAAGGGGACTTCATCTGTGCGGCTGAGTCCATCACACCGGAGAAAGTCCGTTTCATGCTAAAGCACGGTGGCGGCGTGCTCTGTGCGACACTGCGGCCAGATCGGGCTAGCGATCTTGACCTTTCCTTGATGGTCTCTAGCAGCTCAGCGCTGCACAAGACTGCGTTCACCGTGACGATCGATAAAAGCACCTGCAGCACCGGAGTCTCCGCCGAAGAACGCGCGGACACAATTCTTGCCCTTGCCGCCGAAGACACACGCCCGGAGGACTTCGTCCGGCCCGGCCACATCAATCCCATTATCGCGCAAGACGGCGGTGTCCTGCGGCGAGCAGGACATACCGAGGCGTCGGTGGATCTCGTCGAACTCGCCGGGATGAAACCCGTCGGCGTGCTGATCGAGATCTTAGACGATCACGGCAAAATGGCCCGTCGGGACCGGCTCCACGAAATTGCTCGGGAACACGCGATCCCAATCGTCACCATCGCGGACCTCATCCGCTACCGGCGACGCCACGAGAAGCTAGTCGAGCGCGTCGCGACTGCCAAACTCCCGACTCGCTACGGTCAGTTTCGCGTTCACGGATACCGAGTTCAACACGAAGATCAAGAACCGCTCGCGTTGACAATGGGCGACCTTACGAAAGCAAAGGCTCCCCTCGTCCGCATGCATTCGTCGTGCTTCACAGGCGACCTTCTCGACAGTTTGCGGTGCGACTGCGGTGACCAACTCCGCCTCTCACTGGAATCGATCGCGACCGACGGCGTTGGTGCGCTGGTCTACCTTCCTCAAGAGGGTCGCGGGATCGGTCTGATCGAAAAGATCCGTGCCTATAGTCTCCAAGACGAAGGTCTCGACACGGTCGAGGCGAATAACATCCTCGGCTACCGTGCCGACATGCGCGACTACGGGGTCGGCATTCAAATCCTCAAGGACCTCGGCCTGTCAAAGATTCGCTTGTTAACGAACAACCCAAAGAAGACGGGTGCGTTCATCTTGGAAGGCTACGACCTGCAAGTGGTCGATCAGGTACCACTCATCGCGCCGCCCGTTCCGGAACGCCGCAGATATCTGCAGACAAAGCGAGAGAAACTGGGGCACAAGCTGCCCATCGAGGTCGACGAGAGCGAGTAGCTCCAGAAGAGTCTGGTGCTGGGTGAATAGGGCTACGACCGATTCGTCTACCCACTAAGGACCCTCTGCCTCTTTCCCGGCGCGAGCACCCAAACTCCGTGACCCATGACGCAACCTCCCCTGGCTTTTCCGACCGAAGACAAGCGACGATCGTCAAAGCCGTTCAAGGTGCTTCTGGGCGCCTTCGCTGCGGGAGCCATCACAGTCGTCCTGGCAATCCAAGTCGTCGTACCGTGGCTCGGCCGACGAGGGAATCTCAATCGTTTCTTTGAAGACACGATCAGGTCCACGCTCAACTTTCC
>MDTE01138619.1_pt1 | contig 11303 bp, 11 predicted proteins | sample 811231 | NCBI WGS metagenome assembly MDTE01 (sample SAMN05326651, study PRJNA326480) | marine metagenome | isolation source: seawater | place: Indian Ocean: Red Sea | collected 2010 | reverse complement strand
CTGTCAACAAACAGGCCCCGAACCCTGCGCTCCGCACTACGTCGTTCCTGTCAACTCACGGGTGGCGGACCCTTTCAGGCGGTCGGGAAAGGGGAAGGGGTGTTGGGAGGGGCGTGTGGAACACGAGGAAGGGAGGGCGGCGAGGTCCGGCGGTGGGTGGCGCATCCCCGGACCAACGCGGAACTCTTCTCAGTTTCTATCTGGCGCTGCCGGGGCCTAGCCCCTCGCGGCGCTTGAGCGAGCGCGTTTGGGGGCACCTTTGAGACGCAGTCAAAGGTGCCTCGCCGACAAGGGTCGGCGAAACCGGGGGTGATATTTCTGGTCCCCCAACCCTTAACGGGAGGCACCATGGATAACGCACCAACTTACGATGTCATAATAGCCGGTTCCGGCATCGGTGGCCTCTGCGCCACCCGATCCGCCCAGGAATCCGGCGCCCGCGTCCTCGTCATCGAGAAGGCAAACCAGATAGGCGGCTCCGCGGCCGCCTCTGGCGGCACCATCTGGACCGCTCGCAACCTCGAAGAATGGTCCAAAGTCCAACCCTCCGGAAACACCGCCCTCGGCCAAACCCTCGTCAACGGCTTCAAACCAGGCGTCGAGTGGCTCCGTTCCCTCGGTCTACAGGTCACCGACGTTGAGGACCGCCCCTACAAGTTCAAACGCGACATCGTCCGCCTCGATCCCGACCCCCGAACCGCCTTCGAATCCTTGGCCCAACGTATCGAAGCAGACGGCGGCACGATCCGAACCGAGACAGCAATCACCGGCATTGAGCGCGACAACGGACGCACGTCTGCGGTATCCGTCAGCACACCCTCCGGCTCTGAACGCATAGCCACATCTGCCCTGATCCTCGCCACCGGCGGCTTTCAGGGCAACGCCGAGCTCCGCGCACGATACATGGGCCCCTGGTCCGATCGCATGATCCTCCGAGGCGTCCCCGAGAACACTGGCGACGGTCTGCTCGCAGCGATAGAGGCAGGCGCACGAACGTCCGGCCCCTTCAGTCGGTTCTACGGTCACTACCTGCCCGCACCTCCCGCCGAAGTCGGCCTCCACAACTTCGTCCTGGTTAAGCCCGACTTCAGCGAATACGCGATCACCATCAACCTGCGCGGTGAACGGTTCGACGACGAATTCCTGGGCGACGAAGTCACCGTACACAGCCTGATCCACCAGCCCGAGGGAATGGGCGTCCTCCTTTTCGATCAGCACATTCGCGACAACATGGAGCAGTACTCCCAGTGGCCCACCTCCGACGTCGATCGCGTACGAAACATCCGGGACGCCGGCGGCCACGTAATGGAAGCCGACACCTGGAAATCCCTGGCCGAACAAATGGCTACCGAGTGGCAAGTCCCCGCGGCGACGGCTCTCCAGACCATATCTGCCTACAACACCACCTGCCAAGACCAGAATGGCACCGCCTTGACAGTTCCGAAGTCAGGAGGCCTTGTGGCACTCGAAACCCCGCCGTACTATGCGGTGCGCGTACTCGCCGGGATCACATATACATATGGTGGCGTAACCATCAATCCGTCGGCCGAGATCCTCGACAGTTCCGACCGCCCGATCCCCGGCCTCTACGCCGCCGGTGCCGACTGCGGCGGCATCTACACCCGCGGCTACACCGGCGGCCTCTCGATGGGCCTCGTCTTCGGCCGCATCGCCGGCCAAACCGCCGCAGCCTATTCGCGAGGCTGAAAACACTGATTTCACCTATAAACAGGAATCCTCTCCTGCTGGCGGAAGAGGACAGATTCTCGCGAGCTGCTTTCGCGAGCGAGAATCAGGTGAGGGCTTTGCTGCCCGTCTCCCACAACTGACCACCCATGACCATGACCTGGCTCCCCCTAGAACCCGACGTCGACTCAATCCTCGCGAGCGACCCCACCCCCCTCAACTCCCTCGCCAACGGCGACACCCCCGCCATCGTCCTCCGCCAGGCATACGAGCCCGACGACGGCTACGCCCTCATCCAGCGCTTCATCGACCGCGACCTGATGGACGATCCCGCCACGCGCGATCCCGGCGGAAACCGAAAACGCATCGACATCGGAACCAGCCTCGGCAACCGCGGCAACGACAAAGACGCCTTTCTCGAACACGCCAACGGGACGGCCGATCTCTTCTCGACCCTCTTCGAGGGCTACCCGGACCCTGTCGGCCTTATATATGGCACGCTGACGGCCCTCGGAGCGGGCAAACAGGTATGCACAGCCCGGGAACAGGATGGACGGAAATATGGACCTGCCATCTTCCGGATCCACTACGAAGGCCACCGCTACAGACCACACATCGATCACGTGACCTTGCGCGAAAAACGATTCAATTACGAAGTCACGCGCTTCACACATCAGTTCGCCGGCGTCCTCTGCATGCAGAACACAGCGCCGATGGGTCAGGCCACCCAGTCGATCCTGCACAAATGCTTCTGGAACGAGGACATCCAGCCGCACATCGATGCGGACACCTTCTACGATTATGCGGAAAAGAACGGCGTCCCCAACTTCCAGGTCGACCTCGAACCCGGCGACCTCTACTTCTTCAACACCGGCTTGATACACGAAGTCCCAGCGCTCGAGGGTGACGACCCCCGAGTCGTTCTCGCCGTCTTCATCGGCTACTCCGAAGAAGAAGACGAAATTTACGTCTGGTCCTGACACCTCGTTCCTAGGCTGCAGCCTGAGAACGAAAGAGAACCCGGAGAACCCATGCCATTCAACGTCAGAAAACGAGGTAAACTCACCTACTACTACAACGGCGACGCCCCCGTCCTGTCCTCCCTCGTCACCGAGGAACAGTCTGACGGCGACCTCAAAATCCACTTCGCCGGACTGACGGGCGGCTACTCCGCCAAAGACGCCCTCGACCTGGACGACCTCGTCGAGATGGAGCCCCTAAAAGAGATCCCCCTGGTCTTCCAATCCTGGGAGCACTGGCTGCAGGAAGCCAGCATTTGCGACTCCCTCAAGCAAATCGACTTCATCGAAGTCCACGCCTTCGGATGCCAGCCCAAGAGCCCCAACCCCCTCGTCGACCCCCGCGGATTCGCCGACGCCCAGGACCAGCTCAAAAAGGACTACGCCGAAGCCTACCGCAGCTTCTTCCGCGATTATCTGCCAGACAACGGCGTCCCCGCCCGCTTCACCGTCCACCTAGTAGACGTCCCGGACAAAGCCGCCTCATACGAATTCTACAGCACCGCCCTCTACCAAAAAAGCTTACTGTAGATCCTCTTTCCTCCAAGGAAGGGACAGCGGCCAAAGGCCGCAGGGATAGGTCCTTAAAACGTGCAGCCTGGAACCCGAAACTGACTTGTCTATGACTCGATCCGACCTGAACATACACCTCAACAGCCTCTTCTCCGACCTCAAAGAGGACACCGTCGACCGCATCATCTATGGCGCTCCCCACACCGAGATTACGGGAATCGCCGTCGCCTGGATGCCCTACCGCGAAACAATCCAGAAAGCGATGGACCTCGGCGCCAACGTCCTGGTCACCCACGAGCCCACCTTCTACATACACCGGGACCTGCGAGACGACCACCTCGGTGGTCAAGAGGTAGACGATAAACGTGAGTGGCTCGACGCCCAGGACATCACCATCATCCGATGCCACGACGTATGGGACGCCATCCCGGACATCTGGATCCCCTATGCCTGGGCGATTTCCCCGAATTGGGGACATCCAGCAAGTCGGAGCGCTATTACAAAGTCTATGACGTTCCACCGCAGAAAGCCGAGCAGTTCGCAAAGGGAGTAGCCGCTCGAACGGCGGCGCTAGGCCAGCCCACCATTGGCTTCTAAGGGGACCCGAATCGCGAGGTCCGATCCATCGGCCTGGGAACCCGGTGCATCAGCCAGGCGTTCCGCATCAAGGAGATGGGCGCAGACCTGGCCATCTTTGTTGACTACGTCGTCCGGGCGTGGATAGACGGCGAGAAGTCGGCTGACACCGGATACCCGTTGATCATCGTCAACCACCGCGTCTCGGAGGAACCGGGAATCGTCAAACTGGCAGAGCATATCGACGGGGCTTTCCCGGACATCCCGGTGACCCACATCCCGCAAACGTGCACCTACAGATCCATCACAACCTAGGCGGACAATGAGCGACAAACCCACCATCGGTCTCACCCTCGGCGATCCTGCCGGCATCGGTCCTGAAATCGTCGTCAAGGCGCTGTCCGACAGGGCATCCTATGAAGCGTGCCGTCCCGTCGTCTACGGGGACAGATGTATCCTAGAACGCTCGCTCTCAGACCTCAACGCATCGCTCGAACTGAACGCCATCGGCCAGCCGTCCGAAGGGCGCTTCCAGATCGGTACGATCGATTACATCGACCCGGGCTTGCTGTCCAAGCCGACACCATATGGTGAGATTTCCGCCGATGGAGGCAGAGCCGGGCTGGGCTACCTCGACCAGGCTATCAACGCCGCCTTATCCGAGGCCGTCGACGGGCTGGCGACCGCACCCCTTAACAAAGAATCCCTCCAGGCTGCGGAAGCCCCCTTCATCGACCACACAGCAGCGCTCAAGGCAAAAGCCGCGCTCCGAAAACCGATGACCCTGTTCCTGGTCAGGTCACTCAGAATTTTCTTCCTCACGCGGCACATCTCTTTCCGCGAAATAGCCGACGCCATCACCGAGGGCAGGATCCTCGAAGCCGCTCCGCTCTGCCAGCTCTACTTGCGCCAATTGGGAATCGAAAACCCCTATCTCGCCATCGCCGCCCTCAACCCGCACGGCGGCGAACAGGGCCTCTTCGGCACAGACGAAATGGACGTTATTACCCCCGCCGTCCAGAAGGCCAAAGAGAGCGGTCTGAACGTCACCGGCCCGGTCCCCGCCGACTCCGTCTTCCACCAGACCTCCGAGGGCAAATACGACGGCGTCCTCTCCCTCTACCACGACCAGGGCCACATCGCCGCCAAAACCCTCGACTTCCACGGCACAGTCAGCCTGACCATGGGCCTCAAGTTCCTCCGCACCTCCGTCGACCACGGCACCGCCTTCGACATCGCCGGCCAGGGCATCGCCGACCCTCGCGGGATGGTCGAAGCCATCAAAGCCGCCGGCGCCTATTCCCTCTCCGTAAAATCCACCCTCGATTTCTCTCCCCCAACACCTCAAAACTCAAAACTCACTACTCCTCATTCATCACTCGCTGTTTCCCCCTAACTCAGTTCTAGAATAGCGTCTGAGAGCAAGAACACGGAGCGGAACACAACGCACATCCCCCTCCATTCCATCTTGCCTGCCCCACCGAAGCGGCTTGCCGCGAAGGAGGGTGTTCATCGCATGAAGATCAAGCGAGGTGGGCCTGCCGGGCCTTAGCCTTGGCGGAGGCCGGTGACCGCTCTTGGCTTTCCTTCTCCCCATAGACGCTTTCCCTTTGGCCCTCGGTACACAGTCTCTATATTCGAACACAACATCCTAATCAGGAGACCACCGTGACCACCGAAACCGCACCCGCCAACCGCTTCCAGAAACAGTTCGGCGTACCCTACGAGGTCGCCCGTACCAAAGTCCAGGACTACATCCGCGAAACCACATTCGTCGTCCTCGCCTCCAGCGACGATGACGAAAACCGCGAGGGCGCGTGAAGCGCGCGATAGGGGCCAGCATCCTGGCCGTGATTGCTTCGGCAGTCGTGGCGGAGGTCACGATGCCAAAACCACCGACCCCACCCTTACGGCCGACGATCCAGAGCACCCCGATCATGCAGGAGCGCGACACCGAACTGACGACGACCATCCGCGCGCTGGACAGCCTGAGGACGGCGAGCACGTCAGTGGAGCGGGAGCTGGCCCGAATTGAAGCGATAATGGACTCGATCCAAAAGCGCCTGCCGCCTGCTTCACGTAGGACGAAGACATACGGCCAGAAGGAGGTCGACCAGCCGGCCATACCCATCCGTCGGTCCATTCCCAGTGCAGAGAACTCTGGTTTGAAAGTGACCTTCACGGTAAATCCCGACGGCCAGGCCACCGACGTCAAGGTGCTGTCCGCCCCGCTGGACCAGGTCGATCGGCTGACCAGAGCAGTCGAAGGGTGGCTCTACGCCCCCGCCGTCAAAGCCGGCCGCCGTGTCCCCGTCCGAATCACCACGTCCCTAAGGATCTCAGACGACTAGCACCTCAGCCCCGGATGGGGCGCCGCGGTATACGATCGCTCCAAAAACCCTTAACCCTCGGCGCCAACCTAACAAACCCGTAAACGAATATGCCCGACCTCAAATTCGCATTCGCCGGTTTCGGCCACACCCACATTAACTCGCTCTACAAACTCGTCCAGGAACGCGACGGCCTGACCGTTATAGGCGCTTGCGAATCGGAAGCCCCTTCACGGGACAGCGCCAGCAAAGCCGGAATTGACCTGACCCAACACACCCTGGACGAGATGCTCGACGCGGTCGACTGCGACGTCGTCGCCATCGGCGCCGCCTTTGGCGACCGGGGTGCCATCGCCATCGAGGCCCTGAAGCAGGGCAAACACGTCATCGCCGACAAACCGCTCTGCACCCGGATGAGCGAACTCGATGAGATCACACAACTGTCCGCCGATGCCGAACTGCGCGTCGGTTGTATGCTCACCCAACGGGGATCCCGAACCTCCTTGGGCCTTCGCCACCTCATCCAACAGGGCAAGATCGGCGACCTGCACGCTATCAACTTCGGCGGCCAGCATCCCCTCAACCTAGGATCGCGTCCGGCGTGGTATTTCGAGCCAGACAGACACGGTGGGACGATCACCGACATCTTCATCCACGCGGCCGACAGCATCCCGTGGATGACAGGCCTCGCCTATGATCGCGTCGTCGCCGCAAGATGCTGGAACGCGCTCGCACCGGACTATCCGCACTTTGAAGATGGTGCTCAACTGATGGTTACGCTCGAAAACGGCTGCGGGATCGTCGGCGACGTCTCCTACTTCATGCCGTCCGAAGGCGGTTACAAAATGCCCTACTACTGGCGCACCACGTTCTTCGGGTCTGAAGCGGTTGCCGAGATCTCCGCCATATCCGGCACCATCGACCTCACGGTCGACGGCGAAGTGGTCTCGTTGGATCCCGAGGGCCCGCCCCCCAGGAACTATCTGGATGGCTTCATCGCGGACATCGCCGGCGAATCAGATCCCGAAAACCTCTCTACCCACGACGTACTCCAGGCCACACGCACGGCGATTCGTGTCCAAGAAGCCGCGGACACCAGCCGATTCGACGTCTCCCTGGCCTAGTAAGTAGTCCGGATGCGCCTCTTCGAGATCCTTCTCATCCTAGTCTGCGTGACCGATGGGTCCGCCCGGATCATCCAGGCCCACAGACGACCCTTCTGGCTCTCGATACTCCCACTGCTCGCATTCCTCATCGGCATCATCCACGCAGCAGGGGAAGGAACACGATGGCAGATGAATCCCGTCTACGTCGTGGTGTTGGCGACATTCACCTCCGCCCTGATCCGGGCGTTTCGATCCGGTGAGACCGGTGAAGGATCCCTCGCCCGATATTCTGGGATCCTCGTCCTGGTCCCTTCGCTGGCCACCATAGCTGCCGGAACCGCACTGCCCGTGTACGAACTGCCTATACCCCGTGGCGACTACAGCGTGGGCGTAAGAGAAACCCACCTAGGCCCCTCGGTGATCGCCTTCATCTATTACCCCACTGACAAGCCGTCGGGGACACGTGCCTCACTCGACAACAAAAGCGTCAAGGACTACAAGAATCACCTGGCGACGCGATACGGGATCCCGGTAATGGCCCTAGGCCACATCGGGCGGCTGGAAACCCACGCATCTGAGGGTGCCTCACTCTCACGCGAACTTCCCCGTTACCGGGTACTCATCGCTGAACCCGAGGCTGACAGACCTGCCTTACACGCGATCTCCCTAGCGGGGGAGCTGGCCAGCCGCGGCTTTATCGTAATCGTTCCCTCTGTGTACGATTCGGCATCTACCGTCGACGCAATTGTTGAGAAACTGGAGACCCTGGACCCGACCGGAGCTTCCGGCTGGCTCGCTGAACGCCTCGACCTGGCAAGAGTGGGGATCTACGGGTTTGGCGAAGCAGGTGAACGTGTACTCGAAGCCTGTGTCGACGGCGCCTTCAGAGCCGGAGCCACCATCGGCTATACCGGACCCATCAGCTCGACCCCGACACCCCTCCTGGTATTTCGACCCGAAGATGCTGGCGATCCCCCGATCAGGGCCGCCGAGGAGACCACCTACATCGTTGCTGCGCGAGGCATGCTGGCGGGCAACTTTTCGGACGACGCGTTAGTCTCGCCGCTGATGCCCGTCCTCGGTGAGTTCGGCACCATCGACCCGTATCGCGCATCGGCCATCACGGGAGCGTACGTCGGCGCCTTCTTCAACAAGCACCTGACCCGGGGCACCGTCGAGCACCTGATGGACGGCCCATCAAACGACTACCCCGAAGTCACCATCCAGATCCACGACGCCGAAGAATAGGCGTTGTAAGCGAGAAGCTTCCCCTCTCCCATCTCTATGGTAGAGAGATTCTTGCGGGCTCGCTTTTTCGCCCACAAGACGGGTGAGGGCCTACACCATCACAGGACCACAGACCGCCATGAAACCCATCCGCCTATCCACAACCGGATCCGACCGCGCGACCGGCTACAACATGAGCAGCAAACTCATCCGGACGGATGACGCCCTTTACACAGGTTGGCTGGACGCACCCGACGAGCTCGGTGACACCGTGAAAATCCGGTTCGGTACACACGACCCGGCGAGTGGTGAGCTCCAATCCATACAGACCATAGGCGAAGGGATCGACAATCACTGCGGTCCGGCCCTTGCAATGGATCCGGCCGGCAGAATGCACGCGATCATCGGCCACCATCACGGTCCGTTCCTCTACCGTTGGAGCGATGCGCCTTCCGACGAGGAGAGTTGGAGCGACCCCGTTGCTCTGGGTCCGGACGACACCTACCCCTCACTGGCGATCGATGCCGAAGGAACACTCCATCTCGCCCACCGTGAGAAAGCGGACCGCTGGCAACTCTGGTACCGTCGAAAGAAAAAGGGAGCCGATTGGGAACCGCCCGTCTCGGTCGCCATCAGCCCCACCCCCGGATACAACCACTACATGATGTCGCTGACGGTGGGACCGACCGGAACCCTCCACCTCGTGTTCCAGTTCCACTTCTCCGAAACCGGAAACGCCGCGGACTGCAAGGGTCGAGCCGCCGTCTATCTGCGCTCACTCGACGGTGGTAACACGTGGATTGATGACGCCGATCGAGAACCCGCCCTCCCGGTGACCCTGGAGACAATGGTCCCGCTCTACGACTGTCCCGATGGTGGCGACGACCGACACGCCGTTCGAGTCGCCAACCACGTAGTTGACAGCCAGGACCGGGCCTGGTTCTTCGCCTCAGTCCACGGCGCTCACGGAGGAATCATATACAGGAGGGACTCCGACGGCTGGACGGAGTTCGATCTGGGCAAATGGACGGGCGGACTGAACCTGGAGGGCGGTCGCTCCTCATCCCTATCGAGAAGCCTCGACGGCAGCCTGCACCTGGGCCTTGGCACCAGCGGTGACGGCAGCCGAACCTCGTGGTTCGACTCTTCTCTCGAACTCTACTACGTCACCTTTGACGAGAATGGTGAGAACGGGTCGTGCAATCGCCTCACGGGCCCCGACGCCGAAGCCGCTAACTGGCTCCCCGCCCTCGAGAACTGGGACTGGAACCACACCGACATTTGCTGCCAGCACGGCCACTGGATGACCTGGACCCGCGGCCTCAACGCCGGCGGCATCGGCGGCAACAACAAATCCGCCCTCAAAACCGAGGTCTACCTCACTCGATTGGAGTGACCTCGCCACGCCGACCTCGGCCGCAGTACCAGTTCCTGTGGTCCGTCTGGTTTTTCTTGGCAATCTTGGCGGTTATCGCCGTTAACTCTCTGACGAGGTCCTGGCGCTTCTATAGACTGACAATTCTGGCACCGTCCCACCCTGTGATTCCCTTGGTCTTCTTGGTATCTTGGTGGTCCCCTACCTCTTGCCTTTCAGGAGACGAATAACAGATGCAGCCGAACTTCATCATCATGTTCCTCGACGACTCCGGCTGGGCTGATTTCCGTCCCTTCGGCGACACCCCCTATCCCACACCCAATGTCGAACGCCTGACGCGTGAGGGCGGCCGCTACAACCAGTTCTACGTCCCACAGGCCATCTGCTCCGCATCCCGCGCCTCGCTGATGACCGGCTGCTATCCCGGCCGACACAAAATCTACGGCGCCATACCGCCACGCGCACGAGGCCTGGACCCTGCTTTCACCACGATGGCCGAAATTCTCAAACCCGCCGGCTACGCGACAGGCGTCTTCGGAAAATGGCACATCGGCGATCACGAGGAGACGCGCCCGCCAGCTCGCGGATTCGACGAATCCTCCGGCCTGATGTACTCCAACGACATGTGGAAATACCACCCCCAGTCGAGACACTTCGACGACAAGGAGCTCCAGTTCTGGCGCAACGGCGAAATTCAGATCAATGACGTCACGCCCAAGCAGCAGCGGTCCCTGACCACTTGGTACACCGAGCACGCCGTCGACTTCATCCAGCGTCGCAAGGATGGGCAGTTCTTCTGCTACGTCCCGCACAACATGCCCCACGTCCCCTTGTACTGTAGCGACAAGTTCGAAGGCAAATCCGAGCACGGTCTCTATGCGGACGTCATGATGGAAATCGACTGGTCGTTGGGCGAGATCCTGAAGACCCTCGATGAGACGGGAATCGCCGACAACACGCTCGTCGTCTTTACGAGCGACAACGGCCCCTGGATCTCGTACGGGAACCACGCCGGATCGACCCCATACCGGGAAGCAAAGGGCACGGGGTTCGATGGGGGTACGAGAAGCGCCTGTGGAATGCGATTCCCCGGCCACATCCCGGCTGGCTCCGTGTCCAACCAGGCGTTCTGCAGCGTGGACCTCTTGCCCACGTTCGCTCAGCTGGCTGGAGCCACCCTCCCCGACCACCCGATCGACGGAGTCGACGTTTACGACATCATCACCTGCAAACCGAACGCGACGAATCCGCACAAGTATTATCCCGTGTCAACGGGCCGCACCTTCGACGGAGTCGTGAGCGGCGACGGTAAATGGAAGCTCCACCTCCCCCACAAATATCGCACGCTCGCCGAAGCCGGGAACAACGGTCAACCGGGACGCTACGAGGACGCCCACATCGACTTTTCCCTGTTCGACATGGCTAACGACCCCTACGAAACCACCAACGTCCTCGACCAGCATCCCGATGT
>MDTE01107227.1_pt1 | contig 11303 bp, 8 predicted proteins | sample 811231 | NCBI WGS metagenome assembly MDTE01 (sample SAMN05326651, study PRJNA326480) | marine metagenome | isolation source: seawater | place: Indian Ocean: Red Sea | collected 2010 | reverse complement strand
GTGCGAGTGATCTTCGACTTTGTTCTGTTCGCCTGGTCGGGGATCGCGTGTGCGTTCACGCCGGTTGTGCTCTGTTCCCTTTACTGGAAACGGACTACTCGTGAAGGTGCGATCGCGGGCATGATTGGTGGCTTTGCGACCACAGTGATTTGGGTTCGAGTGTTTAAGGCGGGCTTCTACGAGTTGTATGAGATGATTCCCGGTTTCGCAGCCGGGTTGCTTGTGTGCATTGTGGTAAGTCTCGTAACGAAGCCGGACGACGGGGCAATAACAGAGATCGAATCTGTTCGTGACAAGGTGGGGCCTGTGTTCTAATAGAAGGAGGCACGATGTCGGATTTTGATCGTAGGCAATTTTTGGGGCTCGGTGCAGCAGCAGCAGCAGGGCTCACCACCGGATGCGAGCCCAGTAGAGAAGGATCCTTAGTTCCTGACCTGATCGTGGTGAACGCCAACGTTCTGACACAGGATGACAGCCAGCCTAAGGCTGAAGCCTTTGCGATCCACAACGAACGTTTTGTAGCCGTCGGATCTTCGTCGGACGTGAAGAACCTCGCTGGGCCTAACTCAACGGTGTTGGACGTTGCGGGCATGACTGTTGTCCCTGGGTTCATCGACGCCCACTCGCACCCTTCTGGTGCGGGTTTGAATGAACTAAGGAATGTAAATACGAATCTGGGCTCGATTGCGCGCATTCAGGCGGCGCTGCGTGAGCGTGCTGTATCTACACCGCCGGGCGAGTGGCTCGTCGGTTTCATGTATGACGATACGAAGCAGGAGGAAGGGCGCCCTCTCAGCCGGACAGACCTCGATCAGGTCAGCACGGATCACCCGATTATGGTGGGGCATCGCGGTGGTCATACCGGGGTCTACAACTCTAAGGCGTTCGAACTCGCCGGAGTGACTGCACAGACGAGGGATCCTTTCGGGGGCCACTTCTACAGAGAGAATGGAGAATTGACGGGCAAGGTCGCTGAGCGGGCAAGAGCTGCTTTCAATGTGCCTAGCGGTTCGACCCCAGAGGAGCGAGCACGGGGTGTTGCCGTGATCTGTCAAAAGATGAACGCTGCAGGACTGACCTCGGTGCATCAAGCGGGGACATCTCGGAGCGATTTTATCGCATACCAAGATGCTCGAGCGAGTGGCGATCTTTCTCTCCGGATGAATCTCATGGCGCGCGGGCTGACATTTCCATCACTAATGCGGTCGGGCCTTCGAACAGGGATGGGTGACGAATGGCTTCGGATAGGCCCTGTAAAGTTCTCTGCTGACGGATCTGCATCCGAGCGCACGATGGCGATGAGCACCCCATATGCTGGGCGTCCGGACGACTTTGGCATCCTTACCATGACTCAGGACGAAATTCATGACGCCGTGGAAGAGGCTCATCGTGCTGGATGGCAGGTCGCGATCCATGCGAATGGAGATATCACCATCGACATGGTGCTGAATGCCTACGAACGGATGGCTCGGCAGTATCCGCGTACCGATGCCAGACATCGCTTGGAGCACTGCTCCTTGGTGAATACAGAGCTTCTGAGACGGATCGCAGAGGGTGGCTATATACCTGCGCCTTTCTATACCTATGCCCATTACCATGGTGAGAAGTGGATTGAGTATGGCGAGGAGAAGATGAATTGGATGTTCGCCCACAAATCCTTCATGGACTACGGAATCATGGTCGCACCAGCGTCGGATCACAGCCCAGGCCCCTACGAGCCACTTATGGCTTTGCAGTCCATGGTCACACGTAAGGACTTTTCTGGGCGTGTCTGGGGCCCAAGCCAGCGTATCACGCTCGATCAGGCGATGAAGATTTGTACAATGCACGGGGCATACGCCTCGCACGAGGAGAGAGTGAAGGGCTCGATCACTGCCGGCAAACTGGGTGACTTTGTCGTGCTGAGTGAGAGTCCGTACGATGTAGAGCTAGACGGGATAAAGGAAATCCAGGTAGAGCGGACGGTGGTTGGGGGAAAAACCGTCTACGAAGCCTGACTCAAATGATATTCAAATGAAGGACAAAGGAAGAACGAGGATGCTTAGAAACTTGATTGCAGGTAGAGTCCGTGCGTTGATGTTCGCGGTCGTAGTGGCAGAACTGATCTTCGTCTTACCGATTGCCGCCCAGGAATCCACTGTGCTCGACCTCCCTGGCCTAGACCAGCCGGTAGAGATTCTTGTCGATCAGTGGGGGATAAGTCACATCTATGCTGAGACCGAGCATGATTTGTTTTATGCTCAGGGATGGAATGCAGCGAGAGATCGACTCTTTCAACTGGAGCTTTGGCGGAGGCAGGCGACAGGTACAGTGGCTGAGATTCTGGGGGAGCGAGAACTTCAGCGAGACATCGGAACTAGGCTCTTCAAGTTTCGTCGGGATCTTGAGCAAGAACTTAATCATTATCACGACCGCGGCTCTCTGATAATCAATGCCTATACGGATGGTATCAATGCGTATATAACGCAGACGGAGCAGGACCCAAGCCTTCTCACTATCGAGTTTGAACTACTTGGCATCACACCAGGGCACTGGACTCCTGACGTTGTGATCTCAAGGGATCAGGGTCTTCTGAGCAACATAGGGGCAGAGCTAGCTACTGGGCGGAGAGTTGCCGAGATCGGAGCGGAGGCCGTGAAGTATCTTTCTACTTATGGCCCAGGTGATCCGCTTCTGGAGATGGACCCCAAAATAGATGGCGACGCTCTTTCCGAGGACATTCTTGGAATCTACAACGCCTTCCGCAGGGGGGTCCGCTTCCAGCCGGAGGATATAGTCGATCAGTCCCGGCGAGGTGATGTCGACGCATTCGCGATGCTTGAGGAAGCGGCGCTCGACGCGTCGAGTGTTGTGGCCTATGACGTGGAGCAGGATATAGGGTCGAACAACTGGGTCATCGATGGCACTCGCTCAGAAAGCGGCTTTCCGATGATGGCCAATGACCCACACCGGGCTCAGGGTTCACCCTCATTGCGTTACTGGGTTCACCTGGTTGGCCCAGGCTGGAATGTGATAGGTGGAGGCGAACCTTCACTTCCAGGAGTATCGATCGGGCACAACGAGTACGGGGCTTGGGGGCTGACTGTCTTTTCGACTGATGCAGAAGACCTCTATGTCTATGAGACGAACCCGGTGAACCCGAATCAATACCGGTATCGGGGTGAGTGGGAAACAATGACCGTTCTTACTGAGGAGATCCCTGTGCGAGGCGAGATGCCTCATACAGCGACGCTCAAGTATACGCGGCATGGGCCGGTTGTCTTTGAGGACGAGGAGCGCAATCTCGCGTACGCTGTGCGTGCAGGGTGGATGGAGATTGGAGGTGCTCCGTATCTTGCATCGCTTCGCATGGATCAGGCGAAGACGTGGGAAGAATTCAGGGAGGCTTGCAACTACTCCAACATTCCTGGTGAAAACATGATATGGGCAGGGCGAGACGGCACGATTGGCTGGCAATCGGTTGGTATTGCCCCTGTCCGTCGCAACTGGAGCGGCCTCGTACCCGTACCCGGCGACGGCCGGTACGAGTGGGATGGGTACCTGCCCATCATTGCAAAGCCACATGTGGTGAATCCCGAAGAGGGGTATTTCGCCACCGCCAATAATGATCTGATTCCGCGCGACTATGAGCACATGGACGCTGTTGGGTTCTCGTGGTCTGATCCCTACAGATGGCTCAGGATTGTCGAAGTTCTAGGGGGCGGAAAGCGCCTTTCAATAGCAGACAACATCCAGCTACAGACGGATGAGTTGTCACTTCCAGCTCGTCAGCTCGTGCCTATGCTTGAGGAGGTTAGTTCCAGCGGCCGGACTGAACAGGCAAGAAAACTTCTGCTTGAGTGGAACTACGTGATGGACAAGAATTCGATTGCAGCGGGCGTCTATGCGGCGTGGGAAGGGGAGCTTCGCCGCGCTGTGCGTGACGCTGTCGTTCCTCCCGGTGCAGGTATGAACTTGTCCTTGTCTAAGGTTATCGAGAAGATCATGGTTCCACCGGGAACGTTAGGTGGAGATCCACTGCGCGCGCGCGACGAGCTACTTGTTTCAGCGCTCTCGGCTGCGGTGGACGCGCTCGAGGAGAAGCTCGGCTCGGATATGTCTGGCTGGCAGTACGGTCAGGAGGATTACCACCATGCCTATTTGCGCCACCCTATGGGTACCGCAGTAAGCTCTGGAACACGCGCAATATTGGAAGAGGGTCCGCTGCCGCGCGGTGGCTATGGCTCTACGGTGAACCAGACTGGCAACGGAGATAACCAGACATCAGGAGCATCTTTCCGGATTATTGTTGACACCGGAGACTGGGACCGAGCCGTTGGTATGAATACACCGGGCCAGAGCGGAGACACGCGGTCACCGTTTTATGACAACCTCTTCGAATTTTGGGCGAAAGATCAGTTCCACCCTGTTTTTTATTCCCGGAATCGGATCGAGGAGGTCACCGCTGTTAGGATTGAGCTGCGGCCGCAGGGATAATGTTTAATCTAAGCGGGATGCGCTCTGCGTTATGGGGCACGCGCTTGAGCGATGCGTCACTCCCTCGATTAGCGATAGAAGGCACTACCATTGTTCTCTCGATACTGGTCGCTTTTGGAATCGACGCGGCGTGGGAAGAGCGGAAAGAACGTGTTCGAGAGCGAGAGGCCATCGAGCAGCTGATATCAGAATTTGAGGTGGTGCGCGATCGTTTGGTAACGCTTGATTCCGTATACGAGCATGGGCCATTCCGAGGGAAGGCACCACTCCGTGAACTGCTTGGTCTCATGGGTAGTGACCGTGGCTCTTTCAGTGACGCTCGCCTTGACTCTCTTGTTGCATCATCCTTGGGAGGTATAGAGCCAGAGTTGCCCGATGGGGCCCTCTCCGCAGTAGTAGCTTCGGGTCAGTTGGCCCTGATTCGTTCGGACAGTTTACGCATTTCTCTGGCAGAGTGGATGCCTCACAGGGAAACGGTTCAGGCCGATGCAGAGGGGATCGGCGAACTCACCTCTGATCATCTGCTCCCATTCCTATGGCGCCACGCGTCGGTCAGGGCTGTAGACGTAAACACTCGATACCACGTGGAGTTGGGTTTCGGGCCCTTCGACAGGGACCATTGGCCCCTTCTGCAGAGTCGCATGTTTGAGAACCTTATCAACGAACGCCTTACTATACTCGAAGCCGCTTCGGGTCGTCTAAGTGAAGCACTTGATCATGCTCAAGTGGTGCTCAGTCTACTACGGGCTGAGCTAACCGAATTGTGATCTCTGCATTCGGAAGTAGCCAATCAGTGAGGCCCAGGACCTTTTACGGGACCCCTCGGATCCTACTCCACGAGCGATCAAAATGACTAGCTCCGAAAAATCGATACGCGACCCGCTTTGGGAGACGGTGCACCTAGACGCGATGGCAGTGAGTATCATTGATACGGCCGAGTTTCAGCGTCTCCGCTACATTCGCCAGCTAGGGCTCGCCCATCTCGTCTACCCAGGGGCGACCCACACTCGCTTCGATCACGCCTTGGGTGTCTATCATCTGACCCGCACCGGCCTGCAACATCTTCGCGAACGGAAGGGTGTTCCGCAGGAAGTATGGGAAGGAGAAGAACTCATCCCGTATGCAGCACTCCTTCACGATATAGGCCACTATGCGTACTCCCACGCTCTTGAAGAGCTAGAGCCGGAACACCTGCCGGCTCATCATGAAGAGGTCAGTCAGCGCTTCTTCGCTTCACCATCACTGCGTGATGCTCTAGCTCCCTTGGGCGACGATGCTCCAGAGCGACTAGCCCAATTGATTCGCGGAGATAGCAAGATTCCCTTGCGGGGCTTGATCAGCGGAAGTCTTGATCTGGACAAAATGGAGTATCTACGCCGTGACGCACGTTTCTGTGGTGTTCCGTACGGAGAGGTGGATGTTTCACGTCTCCTTCAAGGCCTCATGCTCTTACGGGATCCAGAGACAGGTCTATACGAGGTGGGTGTGAATGAAAAGGCGATTGCCGCTCTCGAGTCCTTGCTGTTTGCGAAGTACCAGATGTTTCGGAATGTGTACTGGCACCATGCCGTCCGTGCCGCCACAGGGCTCTACAAAAGAATCGTAGAAGAGGCCGTGCGCGGTTGTCTAATTGACCCTGAAGACCTGATTGGCCCGACCGATGAGGAGTTGTTATACGAACTCAGCCGCAGGGGGCTGGATTCTAAAGATGAGATTGGTGAGCGAATAGCTAAGCGCTGGATCCCCGCACTGCGTCACCGCAAGCTCCCCAAACGCGCACTTGAATTGACCGCCGCTGACCTTGCGGGGCGTGAGGTGGAGAGTTGGGTGATCGGTGACTCACCACAAAAACGGGCAATTGAGGATGAGCTAGCTGAGGAGCTCGGGCTCGAGTCGGGTGAAGTGATAATAGATTTCCCAGTTAAGCAGGCGATGTTCCAACTCGACCTCCTCGTTCAGCGCAGTAAAGGCAATGTTCAGCGTCTTGGTCTAGAAGGGGTAGAAGGTGTCCTAGACCTGCCCAGGGTTGCGAGAGAGCTCTACACCACAGCCCGGGTGCTCCGGATCTTTACACTGGAGCGACGAGAGCTCTTGGCGGATGCAGTCCTCGAGCGTATCACTAGACCCGTTGCCGCCGTTCAGTGTAAGTAAAGTCTTTATCGGGCGGCGGCGAGGCCAACGGGCAGACCCTTAGGGGGGGATGCTCAGGCTGCACTCTCGTGTGATTTCCTGACCTAGTTTCGCAATGAGGCCCCTAGGGCTTGTGTGTTACTTGAGCACGGAACCGCATTCTAAGGACGGGTAAGAAAACGCGCCGTATCGGTGTCGCCAAGACAGTATTGTTCAACCCCGAGCAAGCGCGGGATTTGGCCGGGACCTCAATTCTACAAACCCTTGACAAAATGCCGTAACAGTGTGCAAAATATACGGCTTCGGAGTTTACGATTTGCACGGCGGTGCAAGTTGTGCAGGAGAGCCGGCGTCTTTCTGATGACCGGAGTGCCTTTGGACTGGAAGGAGAACGAATAACGATGGCTGCGGCTACGACGACGAAGCGTCGCAAGCGCCGAGGGAAAGGGAACCTTCTTTCCGGATTCGACGCCAGTGTCGAGGAACAGAGCGCTCTAGATCAGTACCTGCGCGACGTCAGCCGGCACGAGCTTATCACTCCGGAACGTGAAAAGGAACTCGGTGCCCTCGCTCAGCAAGGTGATCAGGATGCCATCCAGGAGCTTGCTCGAGCAAACCTGCGTTTTGTGATCAGTGTCGCAAAGAAGTATCAGAATCGTGGTGTCTCGCTCACAGATCTCATCCAAGAAGGGAACGTGGGTCTTGTTACGGCTGCCCGAAAGTTTGATCCGGACCAAGGCGTAAAATTCATCAGCTATGCCGTTTGGTGGATCCGGCAGGCGATTCTTGCTTCTTTGGCGAACCACGGTCGGGCCGTTCGTGTGCCTCTTAATCGTGCGAGCGATCTTGCGCGAATTTTCCGGGAGAAAGAACGGCTAAAACAGGAAAAGGGCCGTGAGCCGAGCACCGACGAGTTGGCCGAGGCTACTCATCTGACTCCAGAGTTGGTCGAGTCTCTCCAGACGTTGAATTCCGCAGAAATAAGGCTGGACGCCCCCATAGGTGACTCGGAGGATTCTCAGCTCGTTGAGCGATTTATAACGGAAGAGGCTGCAGAACCGGAGGTAGAGGTTGAGAGTCGGCTTTTAACGGAAACTATCACAGAGGCTCTTGAGACTCTTGAGCCACGAGATGCGAAAGTTCTTCGTCTATACTTTGGTCTCGAAGGCGAGCGGGAACATACGTTGGAGGAAATAGGCAACATGCTTGGCGTGACGCGTGAACGAATCCGCCAGCTTCGGGATCGTGCCTTGCGTAGGCTGCGGGAAGGTGGAAAGGGCGGTGCACTGGAGTCCTTCGCCGCTTGAGTTTCGGGGCCTGGTATTTGGGCCCATGGTTGGAACAGCCCCTGTCGGAGCCTTGCGCCCCGACAGGGGCTCTTTGTTTCATGAACTCATGATTGGTTCGGGTACATGCCTCGGTGTTGTGCATGAGACGGGTGGGGGCATATACACAGTGGTCCTAGAGACCGGGGAACGCGTAGATGCGTCCCTCCGCGGACGCTTGAAGAAGCAAGATCGCACTGGTCGTGTCGTGGTGATCGGAGACATCGTGGAAGTGCTGGTGGACGGCAATGATGTGACAATTGAGTCAGTTTCAAGACGGCAGACCGAGCTAGTAAGGAGGGGGTGGAGTCGGGCCCCTAAAATCCTTGCGGCTAATTTGGATCAGGTCTTCGTCGTGATAGCGCTGAGTGAACCTCGGGGCTCCACTCAGCTTATTGATCGAATGCTGACCTTGGTCCACGCCAGTGGAATGCGCCCCCTGCTAATCTTCAACAAAACCGATTTGGAGGGAACAGAGGATCTCAAAGAGACCTGGCTGAGTCTCTATAGAGGGATTGGTTACAAGGTATTGGTGACTAGTGTGCCTTCCGGAGAAGGCGTTGTTGAGTTGCACCGTGAACTATGTTCTGGAACGTCTGCATTTATCGGACCCTCTGGTGTTGGAAAGTCATCTTTGCTGAATGTTGTCGATCCGGGGCTTCAGCTTCGAGTCGGTCGATTGTCTCAAAAGACCGGGACAGGACGCCATACCACCGTGGCCGCTCGACTGATCACGCTGGAGTGTGGTGGATTAGTTGCAGATACACCGGGGTTTGGTGACGTGGCCCTTTGGTCTGTGGACCCCGAGAAGGTGGGCTCACACTTTCCCGAAATTGCTGAGAGCGCAGTCAAGTGCCGATTTAGGGGCTGTACACACTTACATGAGCCCGGCTGCGCAGTCCTTGAAGAAGTTGGTAAGGGAGCGATTGCAAGGTCTCGATATGAGAGCTACCGCTTTCTTCGGGCCGATGCAGAAGAGCGACAAGAAGAGTACTGAATCCGTGTCTGCTGATTGGTTGAGTGAGCTTCTAGCTTTTAATCAAGATTCGGCACAGTTGTCTTGGTAGCTACGGACCCAGCTGTCACCTTGACGGGATAGTGCAGCGAACGACCGCTTTTGATTTCCGAACACGTCCAGCAGTATCTCGTCCAATCCGTCATCATCCCAGTCGAGATGGTCGAAATATCGCGGCGCGGCTTTTCCATCTTCCGTGGCATCACGGTACCACGTGTGAGACTCCACGTATCCCGAGTCATTCTCATGCCCCATGACGAAAAGAGAATAGGCACCCTGCTCTGGATTTCCGACCCCTAGGTTGTCGCCAACTATGAAGGTGGCTGCTATCGACTGTCCTGGAGTATTTCGGAGTTGAAAGGACTGTATGTGTTCTCTTGCATTTAGTGTTCCTGACTCTGGCCAAGTTGCCCCGTACCTTGGAATCGCGTCCCCGGCAATGGCTAGGGTTGCTACGCGTTGCTCATAAGTGTGGGAGAGCTCTCGGTATTCTTCATAGGGTTTATTGACTTCAGCTGCAGGCATTGCCAGCAGTCGTTCGGCACTCGCTGCTGTTGCAACGAGCTCCACTACACCACTGATGGCAGTGCGCGCACCACAGAATCCGATCTCTGGGCCGACCGACTGAGCGATCATCCTACCCACACGCACACCTTCGGAAAAGACGGCCCATTCTGAACCAGGGGCTATGAGCTTGGCGATTCGCTCGTCATTGTCGGAAAGCTTCGCGTTGGGAAAGGGCCGGAGTGTATCCGAATGAACTTCACCAACAACGATGAATCGACCTATAGCTCCCTGTCGCATACCGGCTAGTAGGAGTGCTCCATTAGTGTCTGGGTACTCCGCGGTTTCAGTGGGCGCCAGGTCCACCGTGGTCTGCTTAGTCGCTGATTCAGGAGCTTGAAGTGCGATGTCAAGGCCCCCAAACTCTACGTTGTCGCAGCCGGTACCCGCCGTTAAGATCACCGCCACTACTAGTAAGTGCTTTTGCATCAATCTTGTGGCACTGCCTCTGATCTTGGACCCGTGATTCGGTTACGAAGGCACAAGCTAGTCTGGACCCCCCGGTGAGCAAGCTTCTAATGGACCAGTATGTCGACGGAAACGCTTCACTCCGAGAGGTGATGAGCTCTTATCCCACGGGTGTGACGGTCGTCGCAGCAAGTGAAAGAGCCGATGCCCCCTTTGGGTTAACTGTAAATTCTTTTACGTCGGTCTCGCTCAACCCCCCCCTAATCTTGGTGTGTATTGGGCAAACATCGACCTTGCATGACCGGCTAATCGCCTCAGACTATTTTTCGGTGAACATCTTGGCGGGAAATCAGGGAGCAGTAGCAGATCGTTTCGCTGCGGAGCCTTCTAGAGAGCGTTTCGAAGGAGCGGCTTGGCAGGTCGGGACTTTTGGTGTTCCGATAATTGATGGAGCGACGGCTTGGCTAGAGTGTTCACGTTATGAGCTTCTGGAGGGAGGGGACCATACCATTCTGATTGGTCGCTTTGAGCATTCGGCTGTTACGGGGCGAGATGCATTGGTATATCACAGGGGTAGCTTGAGTCCATCGAGATGATGAACGCTCGTCACCGACGGATTAAGTGGATGGTGCGCTTGCTGGTGAATCGCAAAGCCAAAATGGCGACAGTATTCGACGCGGCATTCCATGCCCAATCGGACTCGCTCTGGAGTTGGGATCCAGTATGCGGCAGAAGCTCCTAAGCTCGTGATAATCGCTCACCTTTCGGATCTCCATCTCGGATTTCGGGCTTACGGGCGCGTGGTCCGGGGAGCGGATATGCGTGAGCGTGATGTGGCGGCGGCATTCGAGCGAGCCGTGCAAGAACTAATCAGACTACGGCCGGACGTGGTGGTGGTGGCAGGGGACGTCTTTGACCGTCCTGATCCGCCAGCTAGTGCTGTAGTGGCACTCGCTCGAGGGTTAGAGTCAATGAGTACTGGGCTTCCGGGCACACGAGTACTGATGGTGGCAGGCCCGAGAGACACGCCACGACGATCTGGAGATCCGGGAGCACTCGCGGTGTTAGACACTCTTGCCAATGTGGATGCTGTAACGGCACGTATACAACGGATCGAGATCGATCGACTGGGTTTGAACGCTTGCTTGGTACCTTACCGCGCAGTGGTGCGCAGTGCTCCTCCTTTGCCCGATCCAGACCCTCGTATGCGCTGGAATCTTTTGGTGATGCACGCAGAGGCCGCTCGTGGCGAGGCTGCCGGGATCATGATTGATCCTGAGGAATGGGACTACGTTGCGTTGGGCGGAGAGCACCAACGAAGGAAGTTGTCGCAGCGAGTGAGGTATCCGGGTTCACTTGAGCGCGTTGCCCTAGATCCTTGGGAG
>MDTE01084027.1_pt1 | contig 11303 bp, 6 predicted proteins | sample 811231 | NCBI WGS metagenome assembly MDTE01 (sample SAMN05326651, study PRJNA326480) | marine metagenome | isolation source: seawater | place: Indian Ocean: Red Sea | collected 2010 | reverse complement strand
GGAAAAAACAAAAAGAATTATATTCAACTAAAAAACTTAATAATACGTCAAATTGGATTTCTAAAGGTCCTATTAATACTCCAATAATTCTATCTAACAATAAAAAAAGAGGAAATGGACGAGTAAATTGTATAGCTTTTGATCCAAACGATGGAAACATCATTTGGGTAGGGTCTCCAGCAGGTGGGCTTTGGAAGTCTGTAGATGGGGGAAACAATTGGAGCACAAACACTGATAATCTTCCTGTAATGGGTGTTTCACACATAGCTATTGACCCAACAAATACACAAAAAATGTATATTGTAACTGGAGATGCATATGCAAATGACACATATAGTATAGGTATACTGAAATCTAATGACGGTGGAGTAAGTTGGAACACTACTGGTCTGAGTTATGATGTTGATCAAGAGCAAACAGTTAACAAAGTAATTATTAATCCAAATTATACTGATAGTTTATATGCAGTAACCAACTCAAATATCTGGATTAGCCCTGACGGAGGTGATAATTGGCAAATTGTTGGGTCTATAGGTAGGTGGAGAGATATAGAGTTTAAGCCTAATAATCCAAATATTTTATATGCCGCGAAGCAGTCTAGTGGAAATAGCAATGTTTACCGATCTGTTGATGGTGGTGCAAATTGGTCGCTAATTAATAATGGTATTAGCGGAAATCGATACAGACCGCTAATAGCTGTTACAGAAGATAATCCAGAAGTAATTTATGCACTTTATTCTTCTTCAGATTATAGCTACCATGGTTTATATAAATCGAGCGATGGAGGAGATAGTTGGGTTTTACAGTCTGACTCTCCTAATATTCTTGGAAGGGAAACAGATGGAACGGGAACTGGAGGTCAATCGTGGTACGATTTAAGTCTGGGTGTAGCCAGAAATAATGAAAATTTAGTTTATGTTGGAGGTATTAATTTATGGAGATCTGATGACGGAGGGGTTTCTTGGGACATTGACGGAAGTAGCGGAAATGGTTCTAGTTACTCATATATGCATGTCGATCAACACGCATTAGAATTCAACCCTCACACTAATGTTGCCTTTGCGGGAAATGACGGAGGATTATATAAATATATTGAAAATCTAAATAAGTGGGTAGACATTTCTGACGGCCTTGCTATATCACAGTTTTATAATATTGGGCTTTCAAAATCAAATTCGAATAGATTAGTTGCTGGGGCTCAGGACAACGGAACAGAAATGTTAACTAATTCTACTTGGGACGCTATTCTAGGTGGAGATGGAATGGAGTGTGCAATTGATCATTACGATGATGAAATTATTTATGCAGAGTATCAGTATGGGGGCTTAAGAAAAACTTACAATGGAGGAAACAATTGGGATAACATTAAGCCGGTAAACTATGAAGGAGCCTGGAATACTCCTTATGAAATGCACGCAACCAATAGTGATTTGCTTGTTATTGGTTATGACGAGGTCTATAGAACAACTACTGGCGGGGCTGTTTGGGATTCAATATCATTTAATGTGAGTAATGGCCAAGCCTTAAGATCAATTGCCTTAGCCCCTTCAAATGAAGATTACATATATGCAGCATCATACAGCAAAATTAAGGTTACAAAAGATGCCGGTCAAAGCTGGACATATATAAAGCCTGGGTTAGCAAATTATAACATCACAGATATAGCTGTTTCCACAAATGATCCGGATAGGGTATGGGTTACTTTTTCTGATTACGACAACACAAAAAAAGTATATGAATCAAATGATGCTGGAAGCAGCTGGACAAATATTTCTGGAACAAACTTGCCATCATTACCAGTTAACTGTATAGTTTACCAGGGCGGAGCAAATGATGATTTGTATATAGGAACCGATGTTGGGGTATACTACAAAAATAATAACATGACAGAATGGGTGCCTTTTAATAATGGTCTTCCTAATGTTATAGTGACAGAGCTTGAAATCAACTATAACGAAGGGACTATTTCTGCATCTACATTTGGAAGAGGGGTTTGGCAAAGTCCGTTAAATACAGTTTCAGAAAGCTCATTTTTAATCAATGAGTATTCGATTAATGTTTTTCCAAATCCTGCAGAAAATGAGATTACAATTAACACAACAGACTGGAAAAATTACCAGGTTGTTATTTATTCTATGACTGGAGAAAAAATTATTGAATCTAGATCTAAAAAAATAGATGTTTCAAAGTTAAATTCTGGATATTATTTAGTTGATATCTCCAATGTAGATGCGGGGTATAGTGTTAAAAGCAAGTTGGTCATAAGATAGCCATCATCTCTATTACACATTTCCTTTTTTCTGTTTGAGGTGAAAACACAACTCCAGCGCTTACGGATACTTTGTCTTTAACTTTATAAAATTTGAGAATAAAAAACCCTCCGATGAAGTCGTTCTCCAATCTCCAAGCCCCCCTAACCGTATTATCTATAATAACAGGTGTGTAATTAGGTTCGATTCTAACAAATTGATTTTCTTTCTCGCCTTTTAAATATTTAGAAAAAATGCTGTCTGTTTTCAACATAACTTCTAACTGTAAACTATCACTATCAGGTTTAAAGGAATATGTTAAAATTGTCTTGTTCTGGTCTGAATCTGAATGGTCGCAGTTTGCAATAAAAATATCTTCTGTGTTTTTAATAATTTTATAGTCTGGTGGAGCAATCAAATTAACAGAAAATTTTTCTTTTATATCCTTTTCTATTGCCTTATTAGACCCTCTAGAAATATACTCTTTTACTACTTTTAACTCTTGTTTTATAAATAATGCTCTTAAATCAAGTAATTTTTTTTCTAGATTACTAATATCTCCATCCCAAAGCATGGTAGAGATTAACATGTCTTCATTATTCTTGGTGTTGATTTCAATTTTTTTTCCTTCTGAAATAAAAACTACGCCGATTATATCATGGTTGGTTTTTAGTGCTTGGTTGAGTTTCTTTTGATTTGTTTGTTGAATGATTAGTTTGGGAAGGCTTTGAGGTATGCCTTCAATATCTTCATTAAAAATTTCTAATACTATACCTGAAGCTTTTTGGGTCCATAGATCATCATTGACAACAAACAAAACTTTGCCAGTTGCAAACTTTCTTTGTTTTTTTTTATCAACATCTTCTGTTACCGTACACCCTACAAGTAAAAAAATTAAAAGAATTCTATACATTATATTCTGGGTAATAGTATTTTAGTTCCGGGTATTAAGTTATTATCCGATAAATTGTTGAGCTGTTTTATTATTGTAATACTAACACCCTTGTGGTTGTTTGCAATATCCCACAATGTGTCTCCTTGCTTAACAACGTATTCATTGGTGCTGTTTTCTGAATTATTTGTTTCTTTTTTTTCAACCGGAACATAAAGAACAAGTTTGTCTCCAATATTTAAATTTGTAGTACTAAGATTATTCCATTTTTTTATTTCAAAAACCCTAACGCCATGCTTCTCTGCAATTTTTCCTAAATAATCTCCTTTTTTAACGTTGTAAACAACTCTAGTTTCGTCAATTAGTATCTCTTTGTTTTCTACCGCGTTAATAAAATTGCAGGCAGTTTTCATGTTTATTGATAAATCATCTATAGCATGTCGAGGAAGCGTTATTACTGCATTAACAGGAAATACATTGTTTTTTATTAAAGGATTGAGATGGTTAATTGTTTGTACATCTATACAGGTTAATTCGGATAATGTTTTGGTGTCAAGCTGAAGGCTTATGCTTATCGTATCCAGATCAGTAAATCTGAGATAAACAGAATCAGAGCTAATATTATAATCCTGAGCAAAATTCATCGCATAGTTAACAGCAATAAATCTAGGAACATACTCTCTTGTCTCTTTTCTCAAATGCGGTTGTATTTTCCAAAAGTCATATGTCCCTACCTCATTGATAACTCTTTGTAGATAGCCCGGCCCTCCATTATACGCAGCCAAAACTAAATTCCAATCACCAAATTGTTCATATAAATCTAAAAAATAACTACATGCTGCTTCTGTAGACTTGTAAGGATCTTGTCTTTCATCAAAATATGAGGTGACATTTAATCCGTATTGTTGTCCTGTTAAATACATAAACTGCCATAATCCTACGGCTCCAGATCTTGATTTTGCTCTAGGATTAAGCGCTGATTCTACGATTGATAAATATTTAAGTTCTAACGGTAAATTATACTTATCTAATTTTGCTTCAAATAATGAAAAATATACCTCTTTTAGAGATAACATTCTTGAGATTAACCTGCGGTTTGGCCCTGTATAATAATCAATAAAATTTTGAACATCTTGATTGTAATCCAGTGAAATTGTTGAGTTGTTGTTTAATATCCTTAGCTTTTTTTCTTCTTTACTTAGTTTATAGCTATTTTTTTTTATAGCAATATCTTCCTCCTGAACGTTAATAGAGTCTAATTTAACAATAGAGTCTACTTTTGTTAAGGAATGATTGCTGTTTATTATTGTATCTTTCTGAAAAAACACAATTCCGTTTGCAAGAAAAGGAAGGTAAAAGACCACAAATAACATAAAAATTCTCATAAAACAAAGTTGGTAAAAGCTTTATTAAATAAAACAATAAATTGAAATCAATTATTAACGAGAATTTGTTAATGATTATTATTATTTTTGTAGAAATATTTTTTTGTTTGCTTTTATGGAAGATAAAATATATAAACAGGGATCTTTATTAGCAAAAATAAATAGTCCGTCTGACTTAAGAAAGTTAAAAAAAGATGAGCTAGATAATCTTGCACAGCAGATTAGAGAGTATATTGTTGATATAGTGTCTGAAAAAGGTGGGCATTTCGGTGCAAGTCTTGGTGTTATTGAACTTACAATTGCGCTACATTACGTTTTTAATACTCCGCATGATCAGTTAGTTTGGGATGTAGGGCACCAAGCATATGGTCACAAAATTTTAACTGGCAGAAAAAATCAATTTGTCACCAATAGAATCAAAGGAGGTTTAAGCGGCTTTCCAAAAAGAAGCGAAAGTGTTTTCGATACTTTTGGTGTAGGACATGCATCAACATCAATTTCCGCCGCATTAGGTATGGCTATTGCATCTCAATCGAACAAAGATTTTGAAAAACAACATATTGCAGTAATTGGAGATGGTTCTATGACTGCTGGTTTAGCTTTTGAAGGATTAAATCATGCCGGAGTAGAAAACACAAATTTATTAGTTATTTTAAATGACAATTGCATGTCGATTGATCCTGCTGTTGGTGCTCTGAAAGAATATTTAACAGATATATCAACATCCAAAACATACAATAAAGCAAAAAACAAAATATGGAAAATTTTAGGAAAACTAAGTAGGTTTGGCCCAAGCGCACAGTCAGTTGCCAAAAAAGTAGAGGGGGCTATAAAATCAACAATACTTGGAGAAAGTAATTATTTTGAATCATTAAATTTCAGATACTTCGGTCCAATTGACGGCCATAATACAAAGCACTTAGTAAGTGTTTTAAAAGACTTAAAAGATATTCCTGGGCCAAAAATATTACACTGCTTAACTGTAAAAGGAAAGGGGTATAAGCCCGCGGAACAAGGAAATACTACTGCATGGCATGCTCCAGGAGTTTTTGATAAAAATACTGGAAAAATTATAGCCAAGAAAAAAGTTAAAAGCCCTCCTAAATATCAAGATGTTTTTGGAGAAACCATCATTGAATTAGCGAAGAAAAACTCAAATATTGTTGGCGTCACTCCCGCCATGCTTACAGGTAGTTCTTTAAATAAAATGATGGATGTTATGCCTGAAAGAACGTATGATGTTGGTATCGCAGAACAACATGCAGTTACATTTTCTGCTGGACTAGCCACTCAAGGAAAACAGCCGTTTTGCAATATTTATTCTTCTTTCATGCAGCGAGCATATGATCAGGTTATTCACGATGTTGCTCTTCAAAATTTAAATGTGATTTTTTGTCTTGACAGAGGTGGATTAGTGGGTGCTGATGGAGCAACACATCACGGTGCATTTGACCTAGCATATTTTCGTTGCATCCCAAACATGATTGTTTCTGCCCCTATGAATGAACAAGAGCTGAGAAATTTAATGTATACTGCTCAACTTCCAAACCAAGGTCCATTTTCTATTAGGTATCCCAGAGGAAAAGGTGTTATGCTTGACTGGAAAATGCCATTTGAAAAAATTGATGTTGGCACCGGAAGAGAAATTAAACAAGGTGATAATATAGCTATACTTTCTATAGGTCATCCTGGAAATTTCGTTATCAAAGCACAAGATGAGTTTATAAAAGAAGGCTTAAATATTGGCCATTATGATTTAAGATTTGCTAAACCTTTAGATGAAAAATTATTACATAAAATTTGTAGAAAATACACAGCTTTAGTTACAATAGAAGATGGTTGTTTACAGGGGGGGGTAGGCTCTGCAGTTCTTGAATTTATGTCAGATAATAATTATAATTTAAACGTGAAGCGGCTAGGAATTTCTGATGATTTTATTCATCATGGAACTCAAGAAGAGTTGCACAATGAATGTGGTTTTGATGTAAAAGCTATAATTGATTCAGTTCATTATTTGCTAAAAAACAACCACATGTCTCAGGTTGGTTGATTTTTGAAAGATTATTACAAAACTTAAGACATTAATTTATCTCAAGTTTATTTATATTTGTTATTGATTGATAAAAACCTTAAAATGAGTATCAATGAAATCTTACTTTCTGAAGAGAACGAGTTCTCTGTTGAAATTTCTGGCTGGGTGAGAAACAAAAGAGGCAGTAAAAATGTTACTTTTATTTCATTAAATGATGGCTCCACAATTAAGAATATTCAGGTAGTTGCTGAAAAAGATATTATTTCTGAAGATCTTTTCAAATCCATAACTTCTGGGGCATGCTTAAATGTTAAAGGAACATTGGTCAGGTCAAGGGGTGGTGAGCAAGACAAAGAAATACTAGCCGAATCAATAAAAGTTATAGGTTTATGTGACCCAGAAGAATATCCGATACAGCCAAAAAACCATTCTTTTGAATTTCTTAGAGAAAATGCTCATTTGAGATTTAGAACAAATACATTCGCATCAGTATTTAGAATTAGACATGGACTTACATATGCTATACATAAGTTCTTTAACGACAAAGGGTTTATAAATATCCACACCCCTATAATAACTAGTACAGATGCTGAGGGGGCTGGAGAAATGTTTCAAGTAACTACATTATCAAAAGAAGTTATTAACTCAAGCAAAGACTCAAAAATAGATTATTCAAAAGATTTTTTTGGAAAAAAAACCAGCCTTACAGTTTCTGGGCAGCTTGAAGCTGAACTTGGTGCTCTTTCTTTAGGAAAGGTTTATACATTTGGGCCGACTTTTAGAGCCGAAAACTCAAATACATCAAGGCATTTGTCAGAATTTTGGATGATTGAACCGGAAGTTGCATTTTATAATCTAGAAGACAATATCTTACTGGCAGAAAAATTTTTGAAATATTGCATTAAATTTTGTTTAGAAAACTATAAAAATGAGCTTGCTTTTTTAAATGATAAGCTGCTGAAAGAAGAGGCTAATTTAAAAAAGGAACAGCGATCTGAAATGTCTCTTCTCGAAAGGTTGCATTTCGTTTCTGAAAACGATTTTGTTGTCCTAAATTATTCTGAAGCAATTGAAATACTAAAAAACTCTAAACCTAATAAGAAAAAGAAGTTTAATTATATCATAAGCGGATTTGGAAATGACCTGCAGTCTGAGCATGAAAGATATTTAGTTGAAAAAGTGTATAAAAAACCTGTCGTGATCAAAGATTATCCCAAAGAAATTAAAGCATTCTACATGCGTTTAAACGAGGATAAAAAAACCGTTGCTGCAATGGATATTCTCTTTCCTGAAATTGGAGAAATAGTTGGGGGCTCTCAAAGAGAGGAACGACTAGGTGTTCTAACAAACAGAATGAATGAGATGAAAATATGCCAAAATGAACTCTGGTGGTACATTGACACTAGAAAATTTGGGACCTGCAAACATTCTGGTTTTGGCTTAGGTTTTGAGAGGCTTGTAATGTTTGTAACTGGCATGAAAAATATAAGAGATGTTATTCCCTTCCCTAGAACTCCACAAAATGCAAACTTTTAATGAGTAGGCAAAAATTAGTTCAGAAACAATATCAGGCATTAAGCCCTCAACAAATACAATTCTTAGGGCTTCTACAAATACCCATAACATCTCTAGAAAAAAAAATTGAAGACGAGCTGGAAGAAAACCCTCTTTTAGAAGAAGATGAGGTAGAAGAGCATGAAGGGGATAGCAGGTTAACTAAATTTGAATCGCATAAAAGAAAAAGTTATGAGGATGTACAAATTGAGGAAAGCTCAAACAGTTTAGAGAATCACCTTCAAAAACAACTTGTCGACCTTAATGTTAATGAAAGGGAAAGATTTCTTATTAACTACTTGATAAATAGTCTAGACAAATCAGGTTTTTTAAATAGAGATTTGTACTCAATTTGCGGAGACATAATGCTGGCAGAGGATTTCGAAGTTACTGAAACTGAACTAGAAAAAGCACTAAAAAAACTGCAAAGCTTAGAGCCAACAGGTGTTGGCGCTAAAGATTTAAAAGAGTGTCTTTTATTACAACTAAAGAAAAGTTACCCAGAAGAGGTTTTTGTCCAAAAAATAGTTTCTGAACATTATACGCAGTTCAGCAACAAAAACTTTGAGTTTTTTATCAAAAAAAATAGTTTAACAGAAGATCAGGTTAAGCACGCATATAATTTAATTGAGGGCTTAAATCCAATTCCCTCTTCTGGTTTTTATAACAATAATCATACCAAATACATCTACCCTGATTTTTCAATTGTTCTTCAAAATAACAAACCATTAGTACAGTTAAACAATAAAAATGTAAAGCCACTAAAAATAAATAAATTCTACAGAGAGCTTTTTGAAAAAACAAAAGAAGAAGAGACAAAAAAATTTTTAAAAAATAAACTTGAAAAAGCAGAGTGGTTTAAAAACGCAATTAATAATAGAGCTAACACACTAAATCTAGTTATGCAAGAAATTGTTAGCATTCAAGAAAGATACTTTGTAAGTGGCCTCGAAAAAGACCTGAAGCCGATGAAACTTGCAGATGTAGCTAAGGCGGTGAAAATGGATATCTCTACAATATCAAGGGTAAGCAATTCTAAATTTATTGAAACAAATTTTGGGACATTTAAAGTAAAGGAGCTGTTTTCTGAGGCTTATACAAAACTATCTGGAGAGGTTGTCTCAACCAAAGAAATTAAAAAAGAGTTAAAAAACCTAATTAACAATGAAGACAAACAAAAACCATATACGGACGAAAAATTAGCTGAATTACTTGGCAAAAATAATTATCATATTGCTAGAAGAACTGTCACAAAATACAGAGAACAATTAAATCTCGAAACAGCTCGCTTAAGACGACAATTATAATGAGGACATCTAAAATAATCTCTATTGCTCTACATCCGATTTTTGTTCCCGCTTATACTTTATGTTTAACACTTTATTTTTTTCAAAGTGAGGCAAAATATATAATTGACATTTCAGAAAAAACAAACTATTTTCTTTTTTTAGTTGTTTTCACCATAATACTACCAGTAATATCTATGCTGCTTTTATTAAAAAACAAAAAAATTTCTAGTTTAGAATTATATGATAAAAGTGAGCGAGGTGTCCCAATATTACTTACTTTACTTTACATGTTGATTTGTTTTTATTCGTTAAAAAATCTATTAACCGAAAATGTAGCCAATAATATTGTTTTGGCTGAAGTCTTAGGAGCCTCTATAACAATGTTTGCTGCGCTCTTAATTTCTTTTTTTTGGAAAATTAGTCTACATATGATGGCCGGCGGGGGGTGTCTTGCTGTTGTTTCTTTATTGACAATTAACTCTGACATAAGTGATGATAAGATGTGCGTTTTACTAGCTGTGGTTGTCTTTTTAAACATGATTTTAGGATATTGTAGAGTTTTAGAAAAAGCTCATAATAAAAAACAAATATTTATAGGTTTTTTAATAGGCTTTATAATCTTATTTTTTATTGTTGGAAGAGAGTTAAAATAGTTTAAAATCTACAATTTCAACCCTGCGCTGCTGCATAGCCCCAAGACTATAAATAGATTTTAATTTGTTTTTTTCACTGTCACTAACTCCTAATGGAGCCAGCTTCTCTCCAAAAGAAACCTCTTCTATTGTTATTTTATCTTCCAAAAAGTAAACGAGAAGTTTTCCTCCATTATATCGCTTCATATAATTGACCACACTTTTTATTCTCCTTCTTGATAGTTTTTCATTATACTCAGAATCAAATAGTGGGCTTGAATAACCTTTAACCAAAACCTTAATGATCTTTCCTCTTTCTAGTTTTGACAAAAAAAAGTCTATCGCTTGGTTTAATTTAATAAAACTGTTTTTTAACGTGTCGCTAAAGAAAGGTTCTAGCATTGGATCTCTAGCTACATAATCTCCTTGTTTTTTAAAATAGGAAACGTAGGAGTCTTTATAGTTTAAATAATCGTTGTCAAATTTTTCTTTTGGCTCATCATTGTGAAAATATATTTTAATAGGAAGGTCAAGCGACAAAACACTATCATTAACTGTTAGTTTTTGAGCTGTGTCATTAAAGATATATATATCATTACAGCAGTCCCCTTCTAGTTCTTCTGTTTTTCTGTTAGATGAAAAATAACCAACAGTATCGTTGTAGTAGTTAAAATACAATTCGTCAAAAATAGAGTTTAATTGTTTAACGTTAACGGGGCTTTTCCACTTGTTTAACGAGCCCTGAGAAGAGTAAATATCAAATCCCCCCTGTCCTTTACTTTTATTTGATGAAAAATATAGTTGATTGTTTTTAGTTTGATAATACGGTGTCACCTCGTCATATTTGGTATTTATTTGTTTACCCGCATTAATCGGGACTCCAAAATTTCCGTCATGGTCAATAATTGTTAACCAAATGTCTAGGCCACCAAAGCCTCCGGGCATGTCAGAAACAAAATACATTACCTTATAGTTTTTAGTTGAAACAACTATAGGCTGACTATTAAAAAAATTATTGTTAAATACTTTAATAAAGTTATACTGGCTACTGTCTTTTATTTCAGAATAGAAAATACTGGGTTTTTTATAATTTTCTAAGAACCCGCATAAATATATTCTGTCTTCTGTAAAAAAAATATTTGATGGGTTTTTAATATAGTGATTGAGTTTAGACGGCTTAGAGTGTCCCCATTTTCCATTTGTAAAAGTTGATTTATATATTTTAGTTGTATAATTGTTTTGATTATTTAGAATTCGAGTAAAATATGCT
>MDTE01136789.1_pt1 | contig 11304 bp, 10 predicted proteins | sample 811231 | NCBI WGS metagenome assembly MDTE01 (sample SAMN05326651, study PRJNA326480) | marine metagenome | isolation source: seawater | place: Indian Ocean: Red Sea | collected 2010 | reverse complement strand
TGGAAGGTCCTGGTGGGCCTGAACGAGATGGCCCAGGTGGACCCGAACGAGATGGTCCTGGTGGACCTGAACGAGATGGTCCTGGTGGACCTGAACGAGATGGCCCTGGTGGGCCTTTCCGAGTTTGTTCAACAACTTCTTCCTCTTCCTCTTCGAAAATAGCTCCACAGTGTGGGCATTTCGGATCGGATTCTTTGACGAGTCCGTCGCATACTTCACAAGCAAACATCTCTTCATCGTCTTCTTCTGCATCTTGACCAATCGTCGTTACTTCTCCATCTTTCATGCAAGAAAGAACGATTTCAACAGCCATATCATATCCTTTGAGAGCAACTTCAGTTTGGATTGCATGCTCAAATGCAGAACTAAGGTCCTCGGGAGTATCGAGTACACGGCCATCATCAACATAGGTGAGGTTGACAACAAGTTTCCCTTCAACGATTTTTGCTTCAGGTGTTTCAACTGCAACACCTCGTTTTCTCGCTACTCTACGGGAAGCTACCTCACACATACGGCGAAGAAGAGCATCATTTGGCCCGTCAGCAACTGGTTGTCCCATTGTCCCTGCAAGAACTTCAGCAGCCGGCGTTATTCCCTGTGCATCTTTGAGATGAGATGGAAGATCGGCTCCAAGATTTGCAAGCACATTCGAGGCGCTTGATTGGTTCATGTTTAGCCATTGGCTTCTGCGTTCATTTTTGACCGCTCGCTCTGCTTCAGCCAGTCGGTTAACCATTGCATCTGTCGGAGATGCTGTTGGATTGTTTGTTACAGTTGTACCTCCTAATTGTTTGCCAAGTTGAGGCTCAACATTGGATGTCGGTACAGCGCCACTTGCCAAAGTAGGCCCTCGTGGTTGTTGAGGAATGTCACTTTGTTGGGTATTTGGTGGTACATTTTGTTGTGGTACAAATGGTTGCTGTTGTGGGAATTGATTGCTCATTTGGTTTGGAAACTGACCGGGTTGTTGTTGTGGAAGTTGACTTCCTGGAGGAAGATTGTTCTGTTGCTGGATACCTGAAGCGATATTTTGAAGGATGTCAGCAGGTATGCCTTGAGGCATTCCTTGCTGTTGCATTTCTCTTTGTTGGCGAACAGCTTCTCCAGACACAACACCAAATCCTCGACCTCCAGTTACTTCACCGCCTCCGAGACTTGTTGATCCCATTGCTGAGAAACTTCCGGCTCTTGAGAATTCTTGGCGAGCCCCGCACTCTGAACAGAAAATGGAATCATCAGGGATTACTGCACCGCAGGAACCACACTCCATCTCCTCACCCTTCCAAACCTAGACATTCTTGATTCTAAAGTCTTCTATGCATTGTTTTGTAAATGCACCAACATTGGAGAAGAATATTCATGCGGGAGAGGTTTGTGGTCTGGCCTGAGGGAGGACATGTCGGTACTTATTGACCCGGATATCGATTCGCTGTTGGAAAAAACATCCCGCTCGTTTTATCCAACCCTCAAATACCTTCCAAAGAAAATTCGAGGTCAGATTGGCCTTTTGTATTTGCTTGCAAGGGTGGCTGACACCATCGCTGATTCGAAAGAAGGGGAAACAGAATCTCTCATTCAAGCACTTACGGAATACAATGAAGTCGCTCAAGGAAGGTCGACAGAGTTGCCGGATTTGACTCACCTTGCGGATATACAAGCGAATGCAGATGAAGGTGAACTCTTAAGGAACGTTCAGAAAGTTGTTGATGCATTAAAAATCTACAATGAAGGGGACCAACAACGAATGCTGGAATGCTTGGATGTCATTGTAGGAGGCCAAATCCTTGATCTGCAACGCTTTGGAATCGCCCGAGAAGGAGGGAATATTTCAGCACTTCAAACTGAACAAGAGTTGGACGATTATACCTATAGAGTTGCGGGCTGCGTAGGAGTATTTTGGACAAAAATGTCGTTGGCTCATATCATTTCGATTCCGAAGGATAAAGAAGAATTGTTTTTTGAGAACGGTATTCGATTTGGAAAAGCGTTGCAGATGATCAACATTCTTCGTGACATTCCAGAGGACTTGCGATTTGGCCGATGTTACATACCTGAACCGTCGTTGGCAGAGCATGGATTGGTTCCGAACCAGCTACTTGAACCTGACAATATTGATGTATTCCGGCCGTTGTATGATTCCTACCTTGATTTAACAAGTGGACACTTGGATGCAGCCGTGGAGTACATTCGAATGTTACCAGATCGTCAATTTCGGCTTAAAGCGGCGACGATGCTCCCCGTATTGATTGGTCAAAGAACGGTGACCTTGTTACGAGAAGGAAACATTCTAGATTCGGATGAAAAAATAAAAATTACGAGAGATGAAATGAAAGCTTACTTCAAAAAATTGCTCCGTGCATTGATTTTACCCGGAGGGGTACAGAGACTCCTTGCAAAGAATAAAAATGCATAGTAACAATCAATGTGGGCATTTGCTTACAAAAAATCAAACCAAAACATTGTCCGAACTTTCGAGAGGAGGACTCTTAAACAACGAGTGTTAGGAACAATCGTCTACGATGTTGGAACGCCGCAAACCATTGGACTTGCTTTTTCCACTCAAAGGTGGTGCTGAAAGTTCGGTTGAGGCGAAGTCATCCCCGACCCCTCTCGACCGTCTTCGAGCCGGTGTGATGCTTGCAAGAGACGCAGTAAAAGCGGTAAGCCTTACTGCAATGGAAGCCCTTCGCGAAGGTGCAATGATGATCGGTTTGTTCAACGACGAAGATGAATTAATTGACCCATTTGTCGATCTCGATGCACCAATTTGGTCTGACCAACCACCAATTGAACTCTACCGTCTTGCTTACAGGTATTGTGAAGAATTGACGAAGAGGGAAGCAGGAAACTTCTATCACTCATTCAAATATTTACCAGAGGAACAACGACTAGCAATGTGTGCAGTCTATGCATTCTGTCGCCGAGCTGATGACATTGCAGATGGCGATTGGGCCGATCGGTTCCCTGGTTCAACCATCGAACTTAGCCAAGAAGCCGCAGAATATCGTTTGCAACTTGAATCACTTCAAAAGCGGACAACAATTTTGGAGGATGAAGTCTATTTGAACAAAATCAATCAGTTGTTCTTCTTCAGGAAAAAACTCTCCACTTGTTACAACGATGTTTACAGTACAGACCCAGTTTTTCTTGCACTCAAGGATACCATTGAACGGTACAACATTCCACGTGGTGTCTTTGATGACCTGATCTCTGGAATGGAGGATGACCTTTACAGTAACAGATATCGAACGTTTGAAGAGTTGTACGTTTATTGTTACAGGGTTGCTTCCGTTGTTGGTCTCATGTGCATTGAAATCTACGGATACGATGATCCAAGAGCCAGGAAGTTTGCCGAATCATGGGGAATTTTCATGCAACTCACCAACGTTCTTCGCGACGTTGGTGAAGATATCGAACGTGATCGAGTATATCTTCCGTTGGATGAACTTGAACGCAATGGTATGACTGAGAAAGACCTTCAAGGCGGAAAAGTTGTTTTGAATTCATCTTGGGAGCCATATTGCCATCACTACGCTAAGCGTGCACGAACCTATCTCGAAGAAGCCCGACAGCTTCTTCCACTTCTCCCGCGACGCACACGGTATTCTCCAGCAGCCATGATTGCTTTTTATGATAAGATTTTGAAGGAAATTGAAAAGCAACAAGGGGATGTATTCACCCGACGAGTTAAATTGAACAAGTTCCAAAAATTAAGTCTAGCAGCTGCAGTATACTTGCGACATCGTTTCTTACCACGGTTCCTTGATCCTGTTTGGAGCGGATTAGCGCGGATAGGATTACTTCCGAACGTCTGATTTTCTCGTTCCAAAAACGAACTTGCTCATTTGTTCAAGACTCGAATCAAGAGTACTCAAGATTTGGCAATTCAAGCCTGTCGAGTAAATGCCTGTATTCCGGTGATGTAACGGCCAAGAATGAGATTGTGAATATCATGGGTTCCTTCATAGGTCTTTACTGATTCAAGGTTAGCCATGTGTCGCATGACTGGGTACTCATCGAGGATTCCGTTCGCACCATGGATGTCTCTTGAAACTCGAGCAATTTCAAGAGCAATATCGACATTGTTCATCTTTGCGAGAGAAATTTGTTCATTGAACCAGGTACCATCATCCTTCTTTCTTCCTAAGTGATAAGCGAGAAGTTGTCCCTTTGTAATCTCACGAAGCATCCAAGCCAATTTATTCTGAACAAGTTGGTACGATGCAATTGGATGGTCAAATTGGATTCTGCTCAAGGCGTATGTCTTCGCACTGTGGAAACACGCCATGGCTGCACCAAGTGCGCCCCATGAAATACCATACCGTGCATTGTTGAGGCATGAGAAAGGTCCACGTAATCCCTTGACACCAGGTAAAATACGGTCTTTGGGGATTTTACAGTCTTGGAAAACGAGCTCAGATGTAACAGATGCCTTGAGCGAGTGCTTGCCTTTCATTTCAGGTGCACTAAATCCTTCATCACCCTTTTCGACAATAAATCCACGAATAACTCCATCGAGTTTCGCCCATACGATAGCTACGTCGGCAATGGTTCCGTTCGTTATCCACATTTTTGCACCATTGAGCAAATAGTGGTCGCCTTTGTCTTCGGCCTTGGTAATCATATCGCCAGGGTTTGAGCCATAATCAGGTTCAGTCAAACCAAAGCATCCGATCCATTCACCTGACGTCATCTTTGGAAGATAGTGATTCTTTTGTTCTTCGCTTCCGAAGTCCCAAATGGGGTACATAGCTAATGATCCTTGTACGGAGGCGAAGGAGCGAAGTCCTGAATCGCCTCGCTCAAGTTCTTGGCAAATCAATCCATAAGCAACATACGATAGACCCGGGCAACCGTAGCCCTTTAGCGGTGCACCGAGGACTCCCATCTCTCCTAACGCGACTCGCCATTCATCAAGAAAAACGCCCTTTTCACATGCATGTTCGATTTTTGGAATGACTTCTTCATCGACCCACTCCCTGACAAGATCGCGAATCATGATTTCTTCTTCAGTGAGCAAGGATTCGATGTCGTAAAAATCGATGGCTTCGAAAGGTTCCATTACGTTCCCTCATGTTGTGGGGTGCAACGCAATTGATGAACCTTAGCCCTAAGAACAAATGTTCTTTCTTCTCATTCTTTCTTTTCAAAGCCACGCAGTTGCCTATATTTTCTCTGCAAATAGGGACTGTTCATGAAAATTAAACCAATGATGACTCCTGGCACCGAGATAGCAACTGCGGCAAAAACTATTGTTTCCATAATGCCTAGGCTTTCGTAAGTTTCAACAGGATAAATTTCAACGATTCCTCCTTCGTTTGTTATCATCCATCCTTGGTCTTCGCCTATTTCCCACATGAATGCAATACGTTGGCCTGAAATGTCAGCATCAAAGGATGTGATTGCTTCAGATTCTATATGCATGAAAACCAAGCCTTTGTCAGCATCGAGTTGGTACCGTACAGATTCCATCGGTGCATGATGAACCAGGGAAGTGCCATCAAATCCTCTGCTCAGAGCAATAAATTCACTTGTTCCTTCCAACAACTGTTGGACCTCACCAGTTGTTGATTTTGATGCATCTTGGATGTCGAGAGTTATCGAGACATATTTTCGACCGCTTGCGAATGCTGCACACTTGAAGAAGGCTGGATCTGAACATTCGACAGCAACCCAAGTGTCGCTTGAGCTACCGTCGAGCCATGTTACTTCTCGTGTTCGATCAATGACTGCGATTCCATCGTTTAGTGTTGAATAGATGCAGATGTTTTGTTCCAAATGGCAACTAAGGTCTGTAATTTCAGAGGAGAGTGTGTTGTTTAATTTGGTCAAGCCCTCTCCTTCATTGAAACTGTAAACATCTCCGTTTTTTGCTCCAAAGAACGCAAGATCCCCTCCCGCTCGCCATGAGGTAGCTGTTAATTCAAGGGTTCCTACGATTCCTGCTCCGTTAACGGCTTCAATGCTGTTATCATTGAATGAATATCGAAGAGCAGCACCGTAATCTCCTGCAATCAATGCTGTTTCACCGTTCGGGTGCCATGATAGGTCATTGAATCTCGCAGTACGGCCACTGTCGATTGTTCGATCTTGGCTTCGGTCACCGGGCGCTAAGGCCGCGATCATGTGGATGTAACCATCATCTCCAACGACGAGAACGTGTGATCCATTCGGTGAAACTTCACCGGCTTGTATGTTCAGTGCCTGCCCAGCCAAAGAATTCTCTCGATTGAATCCTACTTCTGTTGCGCTTGCTAGCGGCGCAGCAATGAGAATGAGTAACATCAGGAACGCCCTTGTGCGCATGATTGGCCCACATCGTTGAACAGAAAAACCCCTCTCTTTGGCTGGCTTCTTGTTCGCGAGCCTTATGAGGCTCGTGCCGATGGGCCATCATGGAGCGATTCGCAGTAAAACGAGGTATCGAGAAAACAATCGGTGGAAACGCAGGTTTGGCAAAGTTAGCGGCACAGCATTTTGAAAATGTTCAGGCGAATGCGGAAGGACATTTCCAAGCGTCCTTCGGCCTGCTCTCAAACATTCGTGGATTCTACATGGACAATGGAAAGTTGGAAGTCGACGTGACACAACTCAAAGGCGATGATTTGGAAGCTTTCCTTTCAGCTGATGGTGGTCGAGAACAGGCTATGGAAAGTCGTCGTCGCTGGTCAGCATTCCTCGATGAAGCAACAGGTTACTCAGCAAAGCAACGCGGCGATAAAGCGAAAGAAGATGCCAAAAAATTCTCGAAAGCGAAATCAGCCATCAGAATGATTCGTAAATCGATCGAAATGAGTACTACTGTAACTCAAGAAACAATCGACAAGGCAGAGGCCATGATTTCTGAATTGGAAGAAATGATTGAACGTGGTGAACCCCCATCCGAAGGTCGAGTCAAGAAACTAAGCGAACTTGTTTGAGGTGTTTGGATGGATTTGGATACCCTTCTCGAGCCTTATGAGGAGCGGTATGAGCGAATTAAACAACTTTCAGCAGAAGATCGAAAACGATTGTACCTCATGATTGGTGATGTCGAAGAAAGTGTTGGAATCGAGCATCTCGTCGATTGTCTTGCTGAAAAAACTTCTATGGCAGGGGATGGAATTCTACGTTGCTATGTTGGATTTGAACCGAGTGGAAAAGCACACATTGGCTGGAAAGTTCTCTCTCTTCAGCTCAAAAGGATGCTTGAAGCAGATGCTAACGTACTCATTTTCCTCGCCGATTGGCACGCTTGGGTCAACGACAAGTTTGGAGGCAATATGGAAGATATTCAACAAACGGCAGTGTACATGGAAGAGACTTTCCGTGCCCTTCTCGACCATCCAGAAGAAGGCGATGGACCTGGGCAACTCCGATTTTACTGGGCAAGTCAACTGATGGATTCTGGTGATTATTGGGCCCGCGTTCTGCGTTGTTCGAAAGGTGCTACGCTACCTATGGTTCGCAAAACATTCACCATAATGGGTCGAGACGAATCCTCATCCGATCATGATTTGTCAAAGTTTTACTATCCTGCTATGCAAGCAGCCGATATTTTTGAACTTGATATTGACGTAGCAATCGGCGGCATGGACCAACGAAAAGCCCACATGTTCATGCGAGATATGGCCTCCAAGTGGAATTGGAAAAAAGCGACTTGTCTTCACACACCCATTCTTTCTTCGCTGAAAGCATCTGGAGTACGAATGGATTCATTTGACCATAAAATGAGTAAATCCGATCCCAATGGAGCGCTTCTTCTTCATGACACGTTAGAACAAGTGCAAAAGAAAATGAAGAAAGCATATCTTGACCCTGAAGACGAGCATTCCCCAGTCTACGAACTTGCAGAACATGTTGTATTTCCTGAATTCGGACAGATTCAAGTGATTCCAAACCCAAAATTCGGTGAACCGAGTACTTGGAATGATTTGGAATCGTTCAAAACTGCGGTCATGGATGGAACCTTGCACCCTTTCGATGCGAAGATGGGAGTTGCATTAGGCATTGCAGAAGGTTTGTCTTCCATCGCTCAACATTTTGAAGCAAATCCAGAGGCTTATGAACGAATGCTTCAGATCACATCATGAGACTTCTTCGATGCTTAATGCCCGAACTTGTAAGATACGCCTCGTGTCTTTCACAAAGTTTCGATCAGGAATTGGGTCGATGTTAACCACACCGTTGATTCGAATCGTTTCACCAGGCTTATGCCGGTCGACATATTCGTCATCAACGAGAATTTGAATGGGTTGTTTATCCGGTTCGATTGCATCATGGACATTGAGATACTGAATGTCTTGGTAAAATGAACCTTCAGCAGTCAATTGTAAGAGTGCTTCAAGACGTCTGTAGAGGCTGTACGATATGTCCTCTCCCAAGGCTCGTTGTGCGTCTTCCAGACAAACTCGACATGGTCCTGTTGGTCGCTTTCGTTCTCGAGCAACACGTTGCGAAATTTCCTCTCTATTTCCGCAGGCTTTGCAGGTATACAGGGCCTTTTTGAGGTAGCCGAGTCGAGGCCCAACATCCTGAATCTTCACGATTAGACTTACCAATTCGCCGCGATTTCGCATTCTCAAGCTAGAAACTGTCTTCAATTTTTCATCTGGGAAAAGAATCGGCCTCAAGACGCATCGAACGTCGGTATGCTCTGAACACATTGACCGTAGGACTTCGTTGGCTTGCTCAAGGGTCTTTTCTGGAAATTCGTTAAATCTTAGGCTCAAGAGATCATCTTGATCGATATCCGCATAATCAACGAGGAAAGAAAAGATCGGTTCTTCCATTCCGTCCAATCCTTTCAATGCTTCAAAATCTTCTGAATGCTTCCTCTGGAACAGTTCTCTCCAATGGTTCAATGTGTCTGCAAGTTCGCTAGGAGGCCCCGGTATGTGGCGTTCTTCTGACATGGAGTTCGCCCTGTTCATGGACGGTCTGTAAAGATTCTCATTACTCATCATTCTGCGTCAGAATTCAAAGGGGCTCAAAGCCAATCTTCATGAATCGAATCTCATTCGCAGGAGCGATAGAGATGTCTACAATTGTCGTGTTGGTCAAGCAGGTTCCAGATACAAATGCAAAAATTTCTGTTCAGGGGGGTCGAGTTGACCTTTCAACAGTTAAGATGGAGATGAGTCCATACGATAGTTTTGCAATCGAAACAGCGTTGCGACACAAGGAAGCGACTGGTGGAAGCGTAACTGCACTCACAGTTGGTGCAGCAGGAACGGAGAAGATTCTCAAAGATGCGAAAGCGATGGGTGTTGACAACATCGTTCGAGTCTGGGATGATGCTTGGAAAGATCTTGATTCGAATGCTCTTCAGTCCATTCTCAAGGAATCCATCGAAACTCTAGGCGCCTCAGTAGTTTACTGTGGCAAATCTGCGGCTGATACTGGGGCTGGGTCAACAGGACCTGGTCTTGCAGAGCGTCTTGGATGGTCAAATGCATCGAATGTCATCGGTGCTGATTTTGGCAGCGATGTTACCGTTTCAATGCCGGTTGAGTCAGGAGTCGCTAAGGTCAGTGTACCTTTGCCAGCCGTGATTTCTTGTGATAAGGGAGAATTCAAGCCCCGAAAGGCCAACGTCAAAGGAATCATGATGGCGAAAAGAGCGCAGGTTGAGGTCATGTCTGCTACTGCTCCTGCTTTAAATGTCATTATTGCAAATCATTCCATGCCAGCTGCCAAGCCGGCTGGAAAGACGTTTGAGGGCGGTTCAAGCGCTTCTCAAGTTGTTCAACTACTTCGTGATGAAGCCAACGTAATCTGAGGTGAAAAAATGTCAAACAAGATTGTAATTGCTGAATTAACAAAAGGAGCGATCAATGCTTCAACTGCTGAACTCATAACCGCTGCAAAAGCCATGGGAGGCGAAGTTACGGTTGTTGTACCATGTGTAGATCCATCTTCTGCCGATGCCGTTTCATCCTATGATGGCGTTGCCAAGGTTATCGCCGTTAAATCCGAGGTGTTTGGTGGTCACGATAGCAGTGGCTGGGCAAGCGCACTCGACAGTGCAATTCCCAGTGGTACAATTTTCTGTCTTGCTACAGCACGCAGCAAGGATGTTGCATCTCGACTTGCTGCTCGAAGAGGTATTTCCGTTGTTCAAGACGTTGTTTCAATCGATGGCAACAACCTCACCTCGCCAATTTACTCGGGTAAAGCAAATCAAACAGTGACTGTTAACGGAGATGTTGTCGTTTCAGTCCGCGCCAATGTGTTTTCTGCAGTTGGTTCAGGATCTTCAAATGAAGTCTCCGTTGTCGATGCATCAGGCGATGTCAAGACGGCTGTTCAAGAAATCATGGAACGAGCAAGTGCTCGATTGGATGTCTCCGAAGCAAATATCATTATTTCTGGAGGACGTGGAATGGGTTCTCCTGCAAACTTTTCGCATCTCGAAGCCGTTGCTGATACGATTGGAGCTGCAGTGGGGGCATCGCGAGCAGCGGTTGACACCTGGGAAGAAATTCCTCATTCAATGCAAGTTGGACAGACTGGTAAGACCGTAAATCCAAACCTCTACATCGCTGTAGGAATTTCAGGAGCCATCCAACATCTTGCAGGTATGCGCTCTTCAAAGTACATCGTCGCAATCAACAAAGATGCTGATGCTCCTATCTTCCAGCATGCAGACTACGGTATTGTAGCAACTTGGGAAGAGGCGTTACCAGTCTTCCAGGATGCACTTTCAAACATGCTCGGCTAAGCATATTTTCCAAAGGTGTAGACTCCAGATTCGCCAGCACCATCTCCCACAAATGGATTTGTTGCCTTTTCGTGACCAATCGTTGTGAGCGGGCCATGCCCAGGATGAACAATTGTGGTTGGATCAAGTGGCCAGAGTTTTGTTCGAATGCTGTTTGATAGCACATTGAAGTCACCCCCTGTATTTTCCAAATCCGTACGACCGACAGAACCTGCAAATAGAGTATCTCCAACAAAGAGGTGGTCTGGGTTTTCCTCGACGAGTAATCGCAAACAACATCCACCGAGCGTGTGCCCAGGTGTGTGAAGAATTTCAAATTCGAGTGATCCAAGAGAAAGCACTTGTTCATCTTCGATATCATGGTCTGCGATTGCTGGTTCTGGTAGTGCAATTCCATATCGAACAGCAGCTTTCTTGGCTAGAGTTTGCAAGAACGTATCGTCTGGATGCAAGTACCACTCAACATCAAAATAATCTTTCAATGTTGGAATATGTCCAGAATGATCAAAATGTGCATGTGTATTGAGTAAAGCAACCACTTTCCGCTGGATGGCTTTCGTTTCTTCCTCAGTATGTGTTGACCAATGCGGACCTGTTCCGCT
>MDTE01121426.1_pt1 | contig 11304 bp, 2 predicted proteins | sample 811231 | NCBI WGS metagenome assembly MDTE01 (sample SAMN05326651, study PRJNA326480) | marine metagenome | isolation source: seawater | place: Indian Ocean: Red Sea | collected 2010 | reverse complement strand
ACTTATGAAATAAGAGGAACCGATGTCCCCCCTGTTCAAATAGAGTTCTTCCTGTCTAGGACGAGATAATGCCATATACCCAATTAAACAATCTAGACTTCTCTGAAATCAAGACTGCTCTCAAGGAATATATGAGAGCACAGTCAGATTTCACTGACTATGACTTTGAAGCATCCGCCTTAAGTCAGTTGTTGGATGTATTGGCGTATAACACCTACTATACGGCGTTCAACGCTAATATGGTAGTCAATGAGATGTTCCTTGACTCCGCATCCCTGAGGGACAATGTAGTAGCGTTAGCAAAGCAATTAGGGTATACTCCCAAGTCAATAACTTCTCCAAAAGTAGATCTTGGATTTAAAGTAAAATTTACATCTAATGCACCTGCTTCGGTAGAATTAAAAAGAGGAACAGGATTTGTAACAAATTATGATGGAACTCTTTATCGTTATGTTACTTTAAACACCAGCAAAGTTCCTGTTGTTAACGGAGTAGCACAGTTTACTAATACTTCTTTATATGAAGGATCATATGTTGTAACTAGTTCTACATATGATGCTACTTTAAAAGACCAAAAATTTAAGATTCAAAATTCAGCGGCAGATTTGTCTACTCTAATTGTTAGAGTTTATGAGTCTGCCAATTCTAGTGTGTATGAAGAGTATACAAGGTCTGATAATCTTCTTTCAGTTGGATCTGATGATAGAATATATTTCGTTAGTGAAGTAGATGATGAGCAATATGAAATATTTTTTGGTGATGGTGTTTTAGGGAAGAAATTATCTGACGGTGATGTAGTTGAAATAAGTTATATTCTCACTAAAGGTCCTGCATCTAATGGCGCAAAGTCGTTTACCTTTAGTGGTACACTTTTAGATGAAAATGATTCAACCATTATTCTACCATATACAGTTAGTGATATTATAGTTGAGAGTGCTTCTCAAGGTGGATCTGATATTGAGAGTATTGATACTATTAAATATAATGCACCTAAGTTTTATGGTGCTCAGAATAGAGCAGTAACATCAAATGACTATTCTGCCATAGTAAGAAATCTATATCCAGCAATTTCGGATATTATTGTATTTGGTGGTGAAGATCAAGTTCCACCTGAATATGGTAAAGTATTTCTTTCGGTAAAACCATCAGAGGCAAATACTTTATCATCAGCGACTAAGAAAGATTTGTCTGACAAATTAAGACAATATACAGTTGCTTCCGTAAAACCTGTATTTGTTGATCCATCATTACTATATGTTGAGATTAATAGTAAAATATACTATGACGGAGCAAAGACTGTTCTCCTACCTGCAGAAGTTGCAGCAAAGGTTTCAACAGGAGTTAGGGAGTATTTGAATACTTCAAATACTGAAAAATTTAATGGTAAATTTAGATACAGTAAATTTATCGGTGTAATTGATAATACAGATCGTGCTATCAATTCTAATAGTACAGATATCGTTTTAAGAAAAGATTTTTATGCTCAGGTAAATGCATCTGCTTACTATGAGATTTGCTATCAGAATGAGTTCTTAAAAGATTGTGATGGTCCAGTATTAACATCTACTGGTATGACTGTTTTTGAACATCCAAATCACACCTCATATTTGGAAGATAGGGATGGCAAAATTGTCCTATATAGACTAGATTCTTTAACTGGAGAAAAAATTCTCCTTAATGATTCTATTGGCGATATTGATTATGAAAAAGGCGAAGTAAAATTATATAACTTCACTATCTTAAAAGGTACATTCTCTGACAACCGAATTGAGTTACGAGTTAAACCTGCTAATAGAGATATTGAAGCTAAACGTGAAGTATATCTAGATGTAGATATTTCAAAGAGTACATTTGTAGCATACAAAGAGTAGTAGATGTTGAAAACTGCTAATAAAATCTCATATCTAGTTGAGTCTCAGCTACCAGACTTCATTAATGAAGAGTACGAACTTTTTAGTAAGTTTGTAAAAAAATACTATGAGCAATTAGAATTACAAGGTCAACCCCTTGACATTATCACGAACCTTGAAACGTATCGTGATATTGATTTCTATGAAAAAAATGTACTAAATCAATCAACGACAGTCACTGGTAACTTACCTGCGAGTAGTACAGTTATCAACGTACAAGATGCAACATCGTTCCCCAAAAGTGGGTATTTAAAAATTGATGATGAAATTTGTTTCTATGCTAATAGAACAGACACATCATTTCTAGAAGTAAGTCGTGGTGTCAGTGGAAACACTACATTAGGAGATCTTTATACAAAGAGTACATTTGTAACTACCCAATCTAACACTCATGTTAATGGGTCAACGGTACAGAACGTTAGTAATTTATTTCTGTATGCGTTAGTAAAAAGTTTTGAAGATCAGTACTTAGCAGATTTTCCAAAGGCGTATTTAAAAGAGGGCGTAGATAAAAGAACTTTAATTAAAAATATTGCTTCTTTCTATAAATCAAAAGGAACAGATAACTCAATCAAATTCTTGTTTAAGTGTTTGATTGCAGATGATCCAAATCCAGAAATTTCATATCCTAGAGATTTTACTTTAAAATCATCAGAATCCGATTGGATTCAATCTTACGTTCTAAGAGCAAAGATTATTAGTGGAGATCCAAATGATCTAATTGGACAAAGAATAGTCCAAGACTTAGAAGATAACTATGCTTCTGCAGTAGTTGATAATGTTAAGTATAGTGGTAGATATGATGGTGAAGATCTATATGATATTATTTTAAATGAGCAAAGTGTCAATGGAACTTTTGCTACATCATTAAAAACAGAATTAACTAAAAATATTACTCCATCCTTGTCTGTTGGAGATAGAGTTGATGTCTTCTCTACAATGGGTTGGCAAAAGAAAGGATCTTTTAATATTGGACTAGAATCTTTTACTTTTGAAGAAAAGAACGTAAATCAGTTTATAATCAAAACTAGAAACGGTACAGGATCTTATTCTGTCGGAACATCAGTTACTTACAGTCCAGAAGTAGTTTTCGGTAGTGTCCAATTACAAATCTTTGGTATCTTATACGGATTAAAGAATTCAGTAGAATCACCATACTCAAACCCTGGAGAGTCTGTAGAAATTTCCGAGTCTGGATTCTTAACAGATGATATTAGAATTAACGATAATCAAAACAATCTGAGATGGATTGGTATGACTGGATCTGCAGCAATTGCAGATCTTAATCCTAACGTATCTGCTATCTTTGAAGATGGTGAAGGATATTATATTGCGTCGTCTGGATTTCCTTCTCATACAATAGGAACTCTTCCTGCAGATGCTGGAGACCAAAAGTTACTAAAGATTCTTAGAAAGCATCCTATACAAACTACAGAGATCTATAAGACATTATATCGTGATATTGGTATAGCTGTCAATGGTATTCCATTTTTAAGTTATAAAGATGAAGAAGTAATTGATAAAGGTGCTATAAAATCTATTTCAGTTACATCTAGAGGTTCTGGTTATGCTAAACCACCTTTTGTCTTGATCAATGGTGTTTCTGATTTAGCAAGAACTAATCTTGCAGGTCAAGTAGTTGAATCAGTTGTTGTTGATACACCTGGAGATTATGAGACGATTCCTACTGTAGAAATTTTATCTGGTAGAAAAGGAAAGGCAAGAGCAGTCATCACTAATGGTGAAGTAACTAGTATTGTAGTTGAAAATCCTGGAGAGTATTATTCTTCAGCACCAGAAGTAAGAATTACCGATAATGCTGGCAGAGGAAGATTCGCATCTTATCGTGCTGTAGTTACAACATCTGGACTTATTGACAGATTTGAGAAAATCAATGGTGGTAACCTGTACAGTCAAGAAAACGTACAAGTAGATATTATATCAGTAGGATCTGGGGCATCTGCTACTGCACAGATTAGACAATGGAGAAAAGATAAGTTTTATAAAAACCAATCTAATCTTGATTCTGAAAATGGTTATTTCTTTCCAAATTATGTAACTAATCGTGGTTCTGGATATGCATATTATGCTGCACCATCAACTATCAGATCAGGTGACACTGGAGTAAATCATTCCCCTATCATTGGTTTTGCATATGATGGCAATCCAATCTATGGTCCTTTTGGTTATCAGAATCCATTAGATCCTCAAAGTGCAATTACTAGGATGACAAGTAGTTATTCTAGGAATAACAGTAGATCAAATGGTCCATCAGTTCTCCAATATCCTATTGGGACATTTATTGATGATTATACTTATATTGCAGAATATGGTAGCCTAGATCAGAATAATGGAAGATATTGCGTAACACCAGATTATCCCGAAGGAACTTATGCATATTTTGTAACTTTAGACAGTACAAATGATCCTGTATTTCCATATATCTTAGGTGATAATTATTATTCTCTTCCTATTGATTCTAATTACAACTCAGAACTTTCTCAAGATGATATTCCAAGATCTGCTAGAAGATTAAGAACATCTGATATTACTAATAATGGAGATCTGGTATTAGCAAAAATTGAAGATGTAAAAAGAGGTAGTGTTAGTTCTATTAACGTATTTGATAGTACTAATAATTTTTCTGTTGGATCTGAGGTAATTATAGATGATTCAGATACTCACGGATTTGGAGCAACAGCAGAAGTATCATCTGTCAAAGGAAGACAAGTTTCTAGTATTGAGTCTCAAGACGTTAAGTGTTTGTTTGTTGAGTTAAAAACGACTGCTTATCTGTTTGACGGTGATACTATTACACAAAGTGGAACAGGTGCTACGGGAACTATTGTAGGAAATGTATTTTCTGGATCTAAGTTTGCTCTACGTAATGTAAGTGGCACATTTAATAATTCTGATGTATTATCTTCAAATACAACTGTTATTAGTCTATTCCTTGATCAAAACTCCTCATATACTAAAGGTGCTACCTTATTCTTTACAGATGGTCTTAACGCTCCAGTAGCATCTGGTGAAGTTTTAGAAACTACTACAAATCAGAATACTGTTAAGATTAAAGTTCTCAATGGATCTTTTATTCCATCAGATACTCTGTTCTTAAGAAGTTCGGATTTAATCAATACTACTGGATCTAAGATATTGACGACTATTTCACTAAGTGAAGGTCTGATTATTTTTGATGTAAAAGATAACGTTGCTATTTTGTCTACAGTAGATGCTCATGGTATTGCTGAAAACGATTCAATTCAAATTGACATTAATCCAGATGATGCAACAACTACAACAACATATTATGTAAGATCTAGAGTTTACCAAAAAGCAACTCTGAAAACCCCTGGTATCACTAGGGTTTTAAAGGACGATGGAATTGGTAGAGTTTCTGTATTAAACGGTGGTGAAGATTATACCCCCAATACCTATAATGATATTGCACTCTCTGGAGGAAGTGGATCTGGGGCGAAAGCAAATATTGTAGTTTCTGCTGAAGGTAGCGTAACTTCTGTAACAATAACAGAAAAAGGTGCAGGATACGAGTTATTTGATATTTTAACTGTTGGAGATACTGCTCTTAATAAAACTGATACTACAACACCTACTGTACAAATTAATATTGATCATATTGGTTTATCGTCAACAGAAACCGTTATAAACCTTGATAGCAATATTGGTATTAATCCTGGAGATAAATTACTTATTGGTAGAGAAGTTGTCAATGTTCTTTCACGAGTAGTCAATTCAACAACATCTATTAATGTTAGTAGAGGTAATACTCCACTGAATCATTTTAACAATGCTTCTGTTTCAACATATAATGCTGGATATGTTATTTCTCCTGGAACTGTAGTTGGAGATGCTACCGTATTTTCATACGATTCAAATAGTCAGGAGATTTTATACACATATGCATATGGGAAGACTGTTAGCACTATTACTCCTATTGATTTAAGCACTGTATTTTTTGATCAAGAACAAAGATTAGCAGAAACTATCGCTGTAGATGCACCTATTCGCTGCTTTGAATTTTCTTTAGATAATAATACATTTACTAGAAATCAATTAATTGATATAAAAGAAGGGTATCGCTATATTTTTGATTCTTCTCATTCTTCTATGAATGATGTAGAATTTGATATTTCTCCCAGCAAAAATTTAAACTTAAAAACTCCTGAAACTATTAGAGGCAATAATTCTCTTGATGTTAAATTTGGGTTTGGTCCAAGAATTAGTTCTAATAATTATGACACTAAGGTAGACTCTCCATTTAAAAAGTATTTTTACTTTGACAAATTAAACAATGTAAATCCTGAAGGGTCGTATATTAATGTAATTAACGACCCTCTACAAGGTAGCAAGAAGTCTTTATATGTCACTAGTACTCAAGTTGTATATGACACGACAATACCAGCAACTAATGATGGAAGTGGATTAATTACTTATACTTCAAAGTCTAGATTCTCTATTGGAAAAATTAATACTATTGGTGTAATCAACATCGGTAATGATTACAAAAGAGTTCCTACAGTTCTAGGTATTGTACCGACAAATAAATCTATTGCAACATCTAATATTTCTAATGGTAAAATTGATGGAATATCTGTACAGTCTAACGGTAGCGGATATTCAAAACCTGTTGTATATGTTGAAGGTAACGCAAAATTAAAAGCAATTATAGATCAAGGTAAAATTACAGGCATTGAAGTCTTAAATCCTGGTTCTGGTTATACAACTCCACCAGTAGTTAAAATTGCAGAGTCTGATTTAAGTTGCCTTATTAATAGTGATGATATCGGAGTGCCTAGGAATGTAAATGTTATCAATCCAGGCGGATCTTTCCATGGAGATAATACTTTATCTTCAACTTTTAGATCTAATTATATTCTATCAATATCAAACTATAGTGAAGATGCATTTGCAGTTGGAGAAACTATTGTTCAAAAAATCAACAATGTTGAAGTAGCAAGAGCTAGATTGACATCTTTCAATTCTGGAAGACTGACTGTAGATAGGGTAAGTGGTGTTTTTAGAAGTAGTAATAATATTATTGGACTTGCAAGAAATAACACTGCAACTTTAGATAATATTCAGTATACCGAATTTTCTCCATCAATTAAAACTTATTTTGACAATCAAGGATATTACAACTCCGATGTCGGAAAAGTTAGTGATCAAAATCAAAGAGTTACAGATTCTTTCTACTACCAAGATTATTCATACTTAGTTAAATCTAAAACTTCTATTGATACTTGGAGATCTTTAATTAAGTCCACTACCCATCCAGCTGGATTCAAAGTATTTGGTGAAGTCCTAATTGAGACAACATCAAGTGCTTCTATGAGCAAGAATAGTGTTTCTGGTTCTACTAGTATTGTTCAACTTTGGAATCCTGATGTAAACAAAGTCTCTGTAATTAGTACAAAGAAAAATATTAAACAGAGTATCGTTCTTATGGATACTCTAAAAGTTGAAAGAGGAGTTGGTTCTGTTGCGAAAGAAACTTTCAACACTTCAGAAATTGTTTCTGGTCAGATTTATCTAACAGAATCATTTAATGGTAATTTTGGCGACAAAGGAAATCTACAAGGAAAAACTACATTTAATATTGTTGATGCTAATGGTAATTCAATTAAACCATATAATGAACAGGCATTAACAATTACACTTGACGGTATCTTACAAGAACCTGGAATTTCTTATACTGTCAATAATGACAAAATTACTTTTGCCGAACCACCCTTAGGATCAACAATTAAGGATGGGCAAATTGCTCCTGGGGTCTCTTTCTATGGAAGAAGATTCCAATTTAAGTCGGATTCATTAAATCAAAAGTATCTGAAAAAGATTAAGAATATTTTCCAACGTAGTGGTACGTGGATAGATGCTGCAAACCAAATTAATCAAAATAGAAGATTTATACAATCCGAAACTTTAGGGTATGTTAAATCCAAGTACACTTCAATTCCATGGACTAATTTAAGTGTAAAATGTTATCGTGACATTGGTCTCATGTTAGACGCATTAGAACATGACTTGAGATTCGGTGGCAATCAAAAAACTTTGTTTGCTGTTGAAAAATATTTTAATGCTGGAGTACTTGATTATATTTCAGGAGAACTAGAGGCAACTATTGATGCATTTGATTATGCAGTGCGTTTGTCTAAACTAGCAGCTAGAAATTGGGATTATGTAGACCGTCAAGTGTCTTGGACTACAGGAACCAACAAAGTTACTGTTAGCAACAGTGATAATGTTGCTCTTGGTATGAAGATTAGTGCAGGACGTGCGTTCCCAGTAGGAACAACTATTACTGATATTATTGATGATAGAACTATTCAAGTAAGTAACACTTCTGTAGCATTAACTCCAGATCCATCTGGAAATGCTCAAATGTCATTTATTTGGAGCGGATTAAATGTTGGAACTTATTTTGATGCTGCTACGTTAATTGAAAAGAATAGATCAGATATGATCAATTCTACAATTACTGAACTCAACACAAAATTCCTTGCATTAGCATCTACCAATTATAGCACGAAATGCTCTAGAGATCTTGGTTTGTTAATTGATGCAGTAATTCATTCGTTAAAGTATGGTGGTAATAGAAAGATTGTAGAATTTGGAGAAAGTTATTTTGTTAATGGAGATCTCCAATTCATTAAAGACGAACTTAACGAAACAGTTTATGCACATAAAGTGTTGCGCGATTTGATGATTGCTGCAATGAGAAATCAAGGAGCAGTAACAGACGACAGTATTCGTATTGATTCTTCAACTCCCGCATGTGCAGAAGTTGAAAGTTCTATCACAACTTATATTGATATCGTTGAGTCTATTTTAGAAGGTGGTCCTAATAGAATAGACCTAGTTGAACAAAATCCAAATTCTGCAGGATATTACACTACTTTTACTTCGTACTCAAATTATAACATTTTACCAGATCCTTTACTACAAAGTGAATTGAAAGAATGCGAAGAAGTAGTTTCTGCATTAGATTCATTATTTGAAAATGTAAGAGAAACATTGACAACTGGTCCAGAAACAGCAACTGTATCATATCCAGACTATATTAATGGTGAAAATACTATATTTGAATTGTATTATGACGATGGTACTCCTGTTGACACTGAACCAAATGAAAATTTATTCATTGCATTAAGTGGTGTTCTGCAGCATGATCCTGCATATACTATTGATAAAACTTCTGTACCAAATAAAGTCGTATTTGATACACCTCCTATTTGGGGTCAAGGTGAAAATACAAAAACTGTACAAGAACCTTTAGCAGTTGAAAAATTCTTTGCCCACGGCATTGGAAATTATATTAGATGTGAAATTGATAAGTCTGGAATTTTAGATGGTTCTAGTGGACCGTTCTTAATCCTAAACTCAAAAAACAAAAAAGTACAGACAGTTGATGACTCTAGATTTGCTTTAGTGTTTATAGATGGAATCCTACAACGTGAAGGTACATCTTATACTATTACAGGACCAGCAATTAGATTTACAAGAAAGATCTACAGAGATAATAGTATTGAAATTATTTTACTATATGGTAGAGACATTGAGCAAACAGTAACTCTATTTGATTTCCAGAGAAACACTTATTACAATGAGATCAAAATTACTTGTGATGCAGGTTCTCCAAATAATTTTATTGATTGGATTTCTTGGTTTAATACATCTTACGATAAGTATCAAGTTGCATATCAAAAATCTGGAAACACTAAAAAATTTATTGGAAATGTAAAATCTTACACCACAACGGATCAATCTTTAATTATTACTATATCTGGTAACAATCCTGATATTGATAATACTAGTTTGTTCTTTGCGGGCGATATTGATTTTGCCGATGAATATGAACTAAGCGGCACAACTAACACTACAGAAGTTGTTAGAGACTCAAAAAATGATTATAGAATGCAGAGGAATTCTGGTAATTGGTTGTACGGAACTCCACGTGCTGAAGAATCTTTCTATGAGAAAAAGAGACTTCTTGCTAATTTAAACGCTAATGACCTCATTAGAATTGATGGAGAAAAAACATTTAGGACCATTAATGAATTACCAAGATTCACAAATCCTAAAGACTATAACGCAGGTGAGGATGTATCAAATGCATTCTTTGGATCTGTAACTACAACTAACTACAATGGAGATGTTAGAGGTGTAGGACTTAGTGTTACATGTGAAATAGAAAATGGTAGTGTTTCCAAGGTTACATGGAATAGAAAAGACTTACAGTTATTATATGATGAAGGTATCATCCAACCAACTACAGCATATGGTTACGATTCTCCTCCAATCTTACATTTTGTTTCGGTAAACCAAGAAGGTGGAGGAGCAAGAGCAGAGGTAGTTGTATCAGATGGTCAAATCATTGATATTGTTTTAACTAAGAAAGGATCTGGTTATACTAAACCTCCTAGAGTAGTTACTGCACGTGGTTATGATATTATTAAAGGATCTGGCAGAAAAATTGATACATTCCATACTCTTGGAATTGGTACTCAAATCGGTCAGAGTTCTCCTGTTGCTGTAGCATCATTTGTTGATATCATTAAAGGTGTTGATCTACCAGTGGCGGTAATTGATCCTTCAGTAACAATTCCATCTGGATATGATGTAACTCTAATAATTCAGCACATTGTTGATACAGCACCTCTGTTTAATGTCTCTCGTGAATATAGGTTCTTTAATCCATTTGCAGGATCTTCTTCTATTGCGGGACCTACTGCACAAGTAAATGCGGCGATAATGTTGCAAATCCAACCAGTTACGGTATCAGATAATATCGTAGTTACAACAACTATTGATATAACTGAATATCTTGAGGTTGGATTCTCCATGTGGTCTCCAGATCTTCCAGACTTAACATTCTTCAATAATATAAATCATTGGGAAAATAGTATATTCATGGATCTTGGAGATATTCTTGCTCCAAGTGGTGATCCTATTTCAGAAGTTCAATTAGCAGAACTAGAACCTTATCAAATTACTTCAGATGGTTCATCTTCTTCCGCGTATCCATTCAACCTAGGATACCCCTCAATCAATTACTATATGTCGCAGTTGAATACATCGGATCTACCTAATCAAGGTGATCCTGCATTCCTTGCAACTGGAGAAACTGTGTATGCAAATACCGACAGATTCCCATCAGCAGGAACACTTTTGATTGGTGGAGAAAGAATTTCTTACACCGCTAAAACAGCGGATCGTTTTCTCAATTGCACAAGAGGCGCGGATGGATCGCCTATCGCAATCCATACAGTAGGAGACTACTTAAGAAACGCCCTATAAATAAATATAAATAACTCGGATTCAGTCTTACTATACAGGCACTAGTGCTATGGCAGCTATTATTTCAGAAAAATTT
>MDTE01187254.1_pt1 | contig 11305 bp, 4 predicted proteins | sample 811231 | NCBI WGS metagenome assembly MDTE01 (sample SAMN05326651, study PRJNA326480) | marine metagenome | isolation source: seawater | place: Indian Ocean: Red Sea | collected 2010 | reverse complement strand
GCCCCCAGCGGCTTGGCAAAGCGTGCCCCAGTTGGATTCTCAGCAGGCAGCGCGTGTCCGTCGGCGTAATACCATGGTCACGGGGGTCGTGCTCCTGGTTGCTGCGATGGCGGGCGGCTTGTTTTACAGGCTGGGACGCGTTGAGAAACAGGCGGAGTGGAAGACTCACGAGGTGACGCGGGGTGAAATGGTCGTCAGCGTCATCGAGCATGGCGTCCTGGAGAGCTCTGAAAATACTCGCATCGTTTGTCGTGTGCGTGGTGACAATACGGTGACCTGGGCGATCAAGAGTGGCGAAGAGGTGAAGGCGGGCGACGAACTGGTGCGGCTAGACACGCTGGTCATTGAAGAGACGATTCACGAAAAGACGAAGTACGCGCACTGGTCAAAGGCGGGGTCGATGGTCCTGGGCAATATGATGCGGAAGTCGAGTCTGGCGATCCCGGAATATGAGCAGGGGCGTTTTCAGGTCGAGGTGATGAAGAAAAAGGAGAAAATTGCCCAGAAGAAGTCGGACCTGCAAACGAGCAGGAATTTCGAGAACTATGCCAAGGAGATGTTGGCGCGTGGCTATGAAAGTGAATTGAATGTTGAGCAATTGGGGACGGATGTCGAGCGACTGGAGAGCGAACTGGAGCTGGAACAGACAGACCTTGACGTCCTTGAAAATTACCAGCGACGGGAAAAGCTCGCCGAATTGCAGGGAGAGTATGACAAATGGTCAGCCAAACACCGCGCCGAGGTGGAACGGTCGGGTGCCAATGACTCGCGGCGGGATCGCGCTATTGAGGAGCTGGGTTTTTGTGTGGTCAAGGCACCGCGAGATGGTCTGGTGATTTATCCGTCAATGACCAAGTGGAAGGACGAGCCGGATTTGCAAGTGGGTAAATCGGTCCACAAAGACCAGGTGCTGCTGCTGATGCCGGATCTTACCAAGATGCAGGTCAAGGTGGGGATTCATGAGTCGATTGTCGGTCGAGTCAGAGAAGGACTGCCTGTTACTGTCAAGCTGGCGGAACGCACACTCGATGCGAAGGTGAGTTCGGTCGCCCTGGTGGCCCGGCCAGCGGGGTGGTGGCGGGGAGTTTCAGTGAAATATGATACGGTCATCAAGTTGGCCGGAATTGAAGGGTTGAAACCTGGGATGACGGCCGAGGTGGAAGTGGAGATCGCGCGTTTGCCGTCGGTGCTTCGTGTTCCGGCAACGGCATTGTTGGAAACCGTCAATGGTTACTGCTGCTGGGTGGATACTGCTGCGGGCCCCGCTCGTCGTCGGGTCCAACTTGGCGATCGCAACGAACTGTTCGTTGTGGCCAAATCAGGACTGCAGGAAGGGGATGAGGTGATCCTCAATCCACTGGCATTTATTGAAGATGCGCAACTGGAAGCGATGCGGCTGTTCGAACAAAAGGAAGCAGAGCAGAAAGAGGAAAAGGCCGCGCAGCAGAAAACTGACGGTGCGGGATAACGAGGATTCGGGCCGCCGGCACTGCGGACGGGCTGGTGTCGAAGGGGGCTCAACCAGAACCACCGCACTAGGGCTGTCTGGGCTGGTATGTGGCATGGACTTCGACCTTCTCCAGTGACAACGCGGGCAGCGGCGGTGGCACGTTGACGCGTCGCAGCGTAAGCAGGTTTTCGCCCACGGCGGTTTGCTGTGGTGACAGAGGCAGCACCCACCAACCTGATTTGACAAGCGATGGGCGGAGCTGCACGCCATTGAACTTGACCTCGAGGTGACGCGGGCCGGTAGCTTTCGAGAAGAGGAGGCGCAGTTCGAGACTTTGCAGGTGTTTGGCAGCAGCCTCCAGGTCGTCCGCGACGTACACACGTCCCCAGGCCGGGTCGCGCCCGACTGGGAGTGGCAGTGGCGCCTCATGGTTTAGGTTCGCGTAATCTTCCCAGCGGTTTCCTTGCCGGTCGTAGAAGCCACCTCCATAGCGACGGGCGACAACAAACCATTTGTCTAGCGATTTCAGCAGGTCGCGGTCGCCGATTTCGCGGTAGGCTTGGGCGTGCACCGAGCTGCCTTCGTAGAGTGGGCCTGAGGTCCCAATGCGTGCTGCCGCATCGGGTAATTCGTTCCAGAAATTGAATGTGGCAATGCCATCGGCGCCTTGATGCCACCAGTTGGCTGCCAGGCCACGGAGGAACGCTGGGTTTTTAACTGCATGGTAACCATCGGGAGAGTGGTGCTGGTCGATGCAGGGATACAGTTTTACGTGAGTGCCTCGTGTGATACGGCGAAATCCAGGCAGGTCGACTTCGGTTGAGCGGGTGCCAATCACGATCATGTCGATCAGATTCAATTGCACCCATGTTTCGACATCGAGGCCATCGAAATGACAGCCTGGGAGGGTATCGGCGAGGCGGACCGAGAGCAGCAAGGGACGCGCGCGATCTCGAGCCACTTTCTGCAACATTTCGCGGACTTGACGCACAAAACGGGTCAGGGCGTCGCGATGTTCCCACTGTTGTCCCTTAGGCAGAAAGGGCGGGTGGCGGCCAAAGTCCAGGTTGATACCGTCCAGGTTGTAACGCCTCGCCACTTCACGCAACACGGCGACTTTATGACGCCTGACTTCTGGGACCGCAAAATTCCATAAGCCGGGTTTCCACCAGCCGTCCTGCAGCAGCCAATCGGGGTGCTGTACCTTGAGCGGGGGATGTGCCGGAGTCTGTACGTCCGCCTCCCGGTCAGCCCCATTGAGGCGATGTTCCCAGAAGACTTCGAGTTGGTGCCGATGACTTTCTTCCACGATCCGCTGAGCGATATCGACACCGTTGTTCCGCCAGCGTAGCAATGTCGGGTACTGAAGTTCCGGGATAAGGTCGCTCGGGTAGGCGGCGATATTGCCCTCGTCGAGACACCAGCCGACGGTATCGACCTGACTACCGGGTTGGGTGAACGCACTCAAACGGGCTGCAACCCATTCTGCCGGTGTGATGGGAGTTTCCTTTGGCCCCATCGCGACCGCGTCGATTCCCGCGTCGTTGTTGACATAGATGCGACGTTGGCGGTTGACTGCGGCGAGATGTTGTGGCGACAACACGACGCGCGCAGTGGACGGCGAGGCGGCACTAGCGGTTTGCCTGGAGGGGGGCGTGAGGAAGAAGGTATAGCCAGCCACGAGGAACGCTGCGCAGAAGTACCAACAAGGAAACGATTTCATGCGGATTCTCCCGGAGGAACATGCCTGCGATTAAAACACAACAGCTGAACAGGGTGCCGGATTGTCCAGCAAAGTACGCATTCAAGCCAGCAGGCCATGCACCACGCGGCCATGGACGTCGGTTAAGCGGTAGTCGCGTCCCTGGTACTTGTACGTCAAGCGTTCGTGATTGATTCCCAGACAGTGCAACATGGTCGCGTGCAGATCATAGACCGAGATCGGATCTTCCACGACATTAAATCCATAGTCATCCGTGGCTCCATAGGTCAGCCCGGGTTTGACCCCTCCACCTGCCATCCACATGCTGAAACAGCGTGGGTGGTGGTCGCGACCGTATCTCGCCATGTTCAGTTTGCCCTGCGCGTAAACCGTGCGTCCAAATTCCCCACCCCAGATCACGAGTGTGTCGTCCAGCATGCCACGTTGCTTGAGGTCGGCAAGTAAGCCGGCGGACGCCTGGTCGATGTCACCGCATTGCAACGGCAGGTCTCGTGGCATGTCGCCGTGCTGGTCCCAGCCGCGGTGGTAGAGTTGGATAAAACGTACGCCCCGCTCGGCAAGACGCCGTGCCAGCAGGCAGTTGGCAGCGTAGCTGCCTGGTCGGCGGGCGGATTCGCCGTAGAGTTTGAGGATATGTTGTGGCTCGTTCCGCAGGTCGACCAGTTCAGGTACCGAGACCTGCATGCGGTACGCCAATTCGGCCTGTCGAATCCGCGTCAGCGTCTCGGGGTCCCTGTCGTGCTGGTACTGGATGTGATTGAGCGACTGGGTCAGGTCGAGCATGCGTCGACGTCGTCGCTGCGTAATTCCAGGAGGGTTGTTCAAATAGAGGACGGCATCTCCCTGCGCGCGAAACTTGACACCCTGGTGTGCCGAGGGGAGCAGGCCACTTCCCCATAACCGCGCGTACAGTGCCTGGGAGTCACGTTTGGCACTGCCCTGTGAAATCATCACCACATAGGCGGGCAAGTTCGCGTTGTCGCTGCCTAGTCCGTAACTGACCCAGGATCCCATGCTCGGTCGACCGGGTTGCTGAAAACCGGTTTGAAAAAAAGTGATCGCGGGGTCGTGGTTAATGGCATCGGTTTGCACGGACCGAAGGATGCAGAGATCGTCAGCGGAACGGCCAAGATGCGGCAGCAGCTCGCTGAGTTCGGCGCCGCTATCGCCGTGACGTGCAAAGGAATAGATTGACCTGCAGACCCTTTTTTCCTGGCCCGCCGTCATCCCTGTCTGCCGTTGTCCCTGGAAAAATGTCGGAGGCAAGACAGTTCCATGCAGGCGGTCCAGGGTGGGCTTCCGGTCAAACAGCTCAAACTGGGAGGGTGCACCGCTTTGAAACAGGTAAATCACGCGTTTGGCGGCCGGCTGGAAATGAGGGGCAGCGGCGGATTTCGTGGAAAACAGATCCTCGTTGATCACCGATGCCAATGCCGTCGCGCCAATTCCGGCTGCCGAGCGTCCGAGCCACTGTCGCCGGCTGGCCAGCAAAGCGAGCTCGTCGGGGTGCTGGAACGTGGAGGTCATCGGGGCTGTCCTTTGGAATGGGGCTGGCAGGTGGCCGCTTTGCCAGCGACGGCTATTTGCGGGTAATTGACTCATCCAGTTGCAACAGGCTGTTCACGACCGCGGTATAGGCAGCCAGTTCGCAGGTGTCTAGCTGGTGGTCAGCCGGAGCCTCACCCACGGTGAGGAGTTGTTCTGCGGCTTGGGGATCCTGCCGAAAGGCGTCGACCATATCCCGTAACGCGACCGCGAGAGTTTGGGCTTCGGCGGGAAGAGGACGGCGGCCGGTCGTCAGGCGGAACGCCATTGTCAGTCGGTTTGTCGCCGCGGGCCCCCCTTCGCGTAGGATTCGTTCTGCGAGGATTCGGGAGGCCTCGACAAAGGTAGGATCATTCATCATGACCAGGGCAGCCAGAGGGGTATTCGTGGTGGAGCGTTTGAGTACACAGGCCTCGCGGGTGGGGGCATCGAACGCCTGAAAATTAGGTGGTGGCACGCTACGTTTCCAGTAAGTGTAGAGGCTGCGCCGGTACAATTTGTCACCATGGTCCTGTGAAAAACGAGGGACGTTTTGATAGACCACGTCATCCCAGAGGCCGGGTGGCTGGTAGGGACGCACGCTTTCGCCTCCGAGGTAGCTGGTAAGCAGACCACTCGTGGCGAGAGCCTGGTCGCGGATCATTTCGGCAGACAACCGAAAGCGTGGTCCGCGGGCCAGGAGCAGATTGCCGGGGTCGCGTTTGGAGAGCTCTGGGGAGACTCGCGAGGATTGCTGGTAGGTCGCGGACATGACCATCAACTTGTGCATTTCCTTTACGTTCCAGTCGCGACGCAGGAATTCTGTCGCTAACCAATCGAGTAATTGCGGATGCGTAGGCCACGCACCCTGGGAACCAAAGTCTTCGGGGGTTCCAACCAGACCGTTGCCAAAGTGAAGTTGCCAGTAGCGATTCGTTGCCACTCGGGCGGTGAGTGGATTGGTTTCACTCACCAGCCAATGGGCTAGCGCGAGGCGGTTCGGTGGGAGTTCTGCCGAGAGGGCGCCCAGGGCGGCGGGCAGCCCAGCCGTCAGCAGGGTGTCGGTCGGTTGATCGTACTGCCCACGGCGCAACAAGTAGGTTTTCCGTGGGGGATCCATTTCGGCCATCACCATGACCGTCGGTTGGGATTGGGTCAGTTGTTGCAGTTCGCCTTTGAGCTTCGCCAAACGCTGTTCTTTTCGGCTGATCGGACGATCCACGACACCACTTTTGTCCCAGTAGACCGTGCCGTCGAACTGCGTGTAGGCCCAGCCTGTAATCTCACTTCCTGTGGTGAGGCCAACTTCTGCGGCCTTGACTTCCAGCCGTACCCACTTGCCGGTCTCGGGGAGGGGGCCTAGGTGGCGGCGGCTGCTGGTGCCTGCTTTTCCCCAGGGAATGTGGTCTCCGCCCCAGTAAGCCCGGTGGTCCCAGCTGCGACCGGTATTCCACTGCAGCATGATTTGCCGTGGCGGGTTTTCAGGATCCAGGTAGACATAACTGAACAAGGTTGCATTCGCTGCCAGCTGCAATCCCGGTCTGGCATTCTGGATGAGATGTTGTCCGCGACCCTGACTGGTGCGCTGGGACGAACGCTTGCCGCTGAATACGGGATGATCTGGTCCGGTAACAAAAACAAATTCCTGCGCACCGCTGCCGTTGCCGATCGGTACGGAACCCGGGGGTAGCTCGTCGTCAATCCAGACTCGTTCTGCTGGTGGCAACCCGACAGCGCTGGCACGCTGCTGGGTGACCTCTTTTTCCAGAACGGAGATCTGTTGGCGATAATCCTGGAGTTGGACCGGTCGCAGGACGGACGGAGCTGTGACCGCCGGCGGATCGACCAGGCGGTCTCCGTTTCCGACATGCGCGGTTTCCGGAACATTATTGAAGAAGGCATAGAAACGATAGAAATCTTCCTGGGAAAACGGTTCGTATTTGTGGTCGTGACAGCGGCAGCACCCCATCGTTAAACCCAGGAAGACTGCGGACGTTGTCTCGACACGGTCGACCACGGTTTCAACACGGTATTCCTCATTGATGACACCCCCTTCACTTTGTATGGGGTGGTTGCGGTTAAAACCGGTCGCGATTTGCTGTGCGATCGTAGCCTCGGGCAGCAGGTCGCCAGCAATTTGTTCGACGGTAAATTGATCAAATGGCATGTTCTGGTTGTAGGCCCAGATCACCCAGTCACGCCACGGCCACATCACCCGGCGGCGATCGAGGCTATAGCCGTGTGAATCGGCGTACCTGGCAGCATCGAGCCACTGCATGGCCATACGCTCGCCATAGCGTCGCGAATCCAGCAAACGCACGACGACGGATTCGTAGGCACCGGCGCTCTGGTCGGACAGGAACGCATCAATTTCCTGGAGGGTCGGTGGCAGTCCGGTTAAATCAAAAGTGACGCGGCGAATGAGCGTCTCTTTGTCTGCGGGAGGTGAAGGTTGGAGGCCTTCACGCTCGAGGCGTGCCAGCACGAACCGGTCAATCGCGTTGCGTGGCCACTGGGTGGCTTTGACCTCGGGCAGCGCGGGGCGCGCTGGCGGCTGGAACGACCAGTGTTTTTGCCAGACCGCGCCCTGGCTGATCCAGGCTTTGATCAGTCCAATCTCGCTGGCGGTCAGGGGCGGCGTTGAGTCGGCTGGTGGCATACGATGGTTTGGGTCCGCATGCGTTATCCGCAAGTACAAGGCGCTGGAATCGGCGTCGCCGGGAACCACGATCGGTCGACGGTTTCCGTTGCCCTGGAGTGCGGTCTTGGTGTCCAGCCGGAGTTCCGCTTGTCGCTGGGCTGCGTCCGGGCCGTGGCAGCGAAAGCAACGATCCGAGAGCAGCGGACGAATTTCACGATTGAAGTCGATCACCGTGGCGGCCTCGGTGGGCGCCTGTGCAACTGCCGTGTAGCTACCCACCGTCAGGACGATTGCCAGTGTGATGGCCGTGATTCGTGGTGTTGTCACTCGGTGAACTCCGTGCGGACAGTTGTTGAGGTCGTGCGGGGGTGACCGTAAGGCTCGGCGTTCCGGACGAACTACCTGCCGAGATGCTGGTGGCCCACGGGCCATTGTACAGGCCATGTTGCCAACGTATCAGATCAATCCAAATCTTCGAGCAAGCGGCACCCGATCGATGCGTCCAGATCTCGTGGGTCGCAGTGGGAGAGGGCAGCGGCCAACGCCCATAACAGTGTGGTGTCCTGGTCGTATCCTGACGTGTTCTCGCATTTGCGTTGACTTGGTAGAAGTTTGTACGGATGATATGCGGCTCGCCTCCCCTGTTGTAACCATGCTCGGAATTTACGGAAGATAAGGGGGAACGACAGGTTTATCTGAAACGGCTGCTACCGACATCAGGCGTACCTGCGGACCTGATGTAGCAATGCTTTCTGGCCCGAGATAGCTACTCGAACGGTGCGAATGGGAGAGTCAAATGAAGACGAGTTGCGCAGTTCACTTGTGTATGGGCATGGTGCTGACACTGGCTGGCAGCTGGGCAGGTGTGGAGGAGGGAATGGGTCCAGCACGCGCTGGGGCCGCCGAGCCCGTTGTCCATTCCTCCTTTATGAGTCCTCACGCCGCGCCGATTGTGGTTAGTTCTGGTCGGGTCTTTGTGGTGAATACGCCGGCAGATACTGTCGATGTGATTGATTCCAGGACCCATGAGGTGGTCGCCAGGGTTCCCGTCGGGATTGATCCGGTAGGTCTGGCAGTGCGGCCCGGTGCACAGGAGGTGTGGGTTGCGAATCACATTTCGGATTCGGTGAGCGTGATCGACACGGATCCCGCGAATCCGACCTGTTTGCAAGTCGTGGCGACGTTGCAGGATTTTGATCCAAAGACCAAAGCGACGCAGTTCGATGAGCCAGTAGGTATTGCATTTGCCAGCAATGAGAAGGCATACGTGGCGTTGTCCGCGGAAAATGCGATCGCAGTCGTCGACGCCAGGACCCGGAAGATTACCCGCCGGCTGGCGATTACGGCGCAGGATCCGCGGGCGATTACCGTACGCGGAGATCGTTTGTATGTCATTCCGTTCGAGTCGAATAACAAGACACAGCTGTCTGGTGGTGGCAAGCCGCTCGATGGCAAACTAAAGACATTTGACGCGTACGAACATTCCATTCGTAATAATAATGTGCTCTCACTTGGGCATGTTGTTGATATTGTCAAACATCCACGGGTTCCCGACCGGGATCTGTACGTGTTTGACACACGCAGCGATCGTCTAGTGGAGGTGGTCGATACACTCGGGACGCTACTCTACGGGCTGACGGTAGATTCCACCGGGCGCGTGTTTATTGCCCAGACCGATGCCCGCAATGATGCCAACGGAAAATCCGGGACCCGGAAGCACGGTTTGAAGGAACTGGAGAACCGGGCCTTCCTCAATCAGGTGACGCGCGTCACGTTTCAAGATGGGGCTGCCCAGGCCCCTGAATTTATTGCCCTCGAGCCGCTGCCACCCCATCACCCGGAACCGAGTCAGGCACTAGCGACTCCCTACGCGATTGAGGTGAGTCAGGATGACTCCATTGTGTTTGTGACGGCGGCGGGTTCCGACAAGCTGTTTGCGATCCAGCCTGATTCGGGGGAGGTGATCGGTCGCGTGGATGTCGGCGCCGTACCACGGGGAATTGCCTTGGAGTCGACAGGGGATGGTAAGGCTTCGCATGCCTGGGTGTTCAACGCGGTCGGCAACACCGTTTCGCTCGTGGACGTTGCCGACCCTGCAGCCTTGTCGGTAATGGCTGAGGTCAGACTGGAGGATCCAACGGACGCGGACGTAAAACGCGGACGCGTTGCCTTTAACACTGCGGCCGCTTCCACCACCGGCACCTATTCGTGTGCGAGTTGTCATCCGGATGGGCACACGGATCAGTTGCTCTGGGTGCTCAACACCCCGGTCGTGACGGGCGGCAACCAGATCATGCCGCGTTCAACGATGCCCGTCCGCGGGTTGCGCGACACAGAACCCTACCATTGGGACGGTATTCCCGGAGATCCCTACGGAGGGAACAATAGCGCCAACATTCGCAAGAACGTCAAGCCGAATAGCCAGTTGGGAGACCCCGAGAGTAGCGCGCGGCACCTGATTGATGGTGGCCTGGCGAACACCATGATGCGTGTGGGTGATCTGTCGAAGAATGATGAAGGCAAGGCGGGCAATTTGTCGGCCCGTGACCGCGATGCGATGGCAAAATTTATTCTCAGCGTCACCTACCCGCCGGCCCAGCGGCGGGCCTATACAAACGTCGTGTCGCGGCGTGCGCGAAAGGGCTTCGAGCTGTTTCACGTCAAAGGAGATGTGGAACGTGACAAGCCGCGTGCGAATGTCTGTGGTGATTGCCATCGAATGCCATTCCTGGTGAGCACGAATACGCCAGGTACAGGAATGGATGCGCCGACGTGGCGCGGTGCCTATGACCGGTGGTTGATCTTGCCACAGGGCCGGTTGAACATGATTGACTTTGAGTTTTTTCGGAGAATCGCCGAACGCGGAACTCCTGAACGGCGGGTCTGGCAGATGTCGTGGGGAAGCCGTCGACGCTTTAACCCGGTCTGGGACATGGTGTTGGAAAACAGTACGGGCTTTTCGGGATCGTTTGGGCGACAAGTAACGCTAAGTCGCGATTCGGTGAAAGTTGCCGTCACCGGCGATTTGCTGGATGCACTCGAACGGTCGGCGCGGGAAGGTGCGGTGGTCTTGCAGGGACAGGGGGTTTTCCTGGAAGGCGGGAAAGGCACGTCGGTGACGTTGCTGTTCGATACCCAGCAAGACCATGGGACCTATGTGTCGCTTGCAGACCGATCGCAAGTGTGGACGAGTGGCCAGTTGCGGTCACTGGCTGCCCAAGGCCAGTTCCTGGCGACATTGACCGCGGGATTGGCGGACGCGGTGGATTTTGATCATCCACAGCCGGCATTATGGACATTGGGCGCGATTGAGAGCCAGCGTGGCCGTCAGAGGTTCCCGGTCGTCCGCGCTGACCGGATGAAGCTGACGGCCAGCAGTCGTCACGTTCAGGAGGATGCTCGCGTGTTCGTGGACGGCAGGCACGCGGAGGCTTCGGTGCGGGTCGACGATGCAACGGTCGGGATTGAATTGGCGAAGTTGCCGGTGGCGGGAATGCATCTGCTGCAGGTTCAGAATCCGGGCGGGATGTTCAGTAACGATTTTATTTTCTATGCCTCTGGAACTGGCGAGGAGATGCAGCTGGCCGGTACCTGGCAGTTGGCTGTGGAAAGCAAGAGTCGACCACGACGGCCCCACCGACACACGCTGCGAATTTCCCGTGAGGAGGGGCAATGGTCTGTGGAGTACAGGACTTCACGTTCGGAAGGCGAACAAGCCCGCGATGTCACCCTGACCGGTACTGAATTGTCGTTCAAAGTCGCCCGGGGCAGGAACGTCACTGGATTCTATCGGGGTACGATTGCCGGCGACTTCATCAGTGGATCGCTGGAGTACATCGAGGGTAAACGCGTCGTCGGGCGACGCGAGTTCAGCGGTGCACGTCAGACGCGCTGAGCGAATGTGCTGGTGGCCAGCCAGTTGCTGCCTCGACCGAGACGGCGTGATGGTGGCGAACGCACTCAGACT
>MDTE01087535.1_pt1 | contig 11305 bp, 10 predicted proteins | sample 811231 | NCBI WGS metagenome assembly MDTE01 (sample SAMN05326651, study PRJNA326480) | marine metagenome | isolation source: seawater | place: Indian Ocean: Red Sea | collected 2010 | reverse complement strand
TTTTTGCAAGAGAGCTTTATCTCCATTTGTGGCAAGCATAGATATGGCAAAAAGGGCAGCGTTGGTCGCTCCTGCCTCGCCTACGGCAAAGGTTGCAGTTGGAACGCCTGCTGGCATCTGAACAATAGAAAGCAAGGAATCTACACCATTGAGAGTTCGTGATTTGACAGGAACGCCTAGTACAGGAAGCGGGGTCATGGCTGATGTCATGCCTGGTAAATGGGCAGCACCTCCGGCACCTGCAATTATACACTTTAAACCGCGCTCTTCAGCTGTACGGGCATATTTATAAAGTAGATCAGGTGTACGGTGTGCACTGACAACATTTGCTTCCCAGGGAATTCCGAATTCAGTTAGAGTTTCAGTAGATTTTTCCAGGGTGGGCCAATCGGATTGGCTACCCATAATAACACCGACTAATGGGGATTCATTAATAGACATTAACTAAGTTGATAAGAAGCCATCCGTTTCTAGCAAGTCCATTAATTAAAATTGAAACGATTCATTTCCAAGAATTGATTATTTTAATTGATTCTACGCCTGCTCAATCACTAGCATGAGCAAAAATAATTCTGCCTATGAACAGCTCATTAACCGTCCGCTTTAGCTTATTGATGTTTTTCCAGTTCTTTATTTGGGGAGTCTGGTATGTGCCCATGTGGTCCTATTTGGGGACTCTTGATGTAGAGGCTAGCCTTCGGGGAAGTGCTTATGCGGCAACCGGTGTAGCTGCCATGATTTCTCCATTTATTGTTGGGATGATTGCCGATCGTTTTTTTGCTACGCAAAAAGTCTTTGGAGTTCTTCACATACTTGGAGGCGTTTTTCTTTACTTAGTTGGTCAGGCTAATGATTGGAGTGAGTTTTATCCATATCTTCTCTTGCACCTGATTTGCTACATGCCAACCCTGGCATTATCCAATTCCTTATGTTTTCAGAACATGGAGGATCCACAGAGGCAGTTTCCTCCGATTCGAACACTTGGCACAATTGGTTGGATTGCCTCAGGTATTTTGGTTGGAAGCAGCTTCTATTTTGAGAATGAGTTTCGATCTGTTTGGCCTGCTTTTCTTGGTGGTAGCGTGCCTCCAGTTGACTGGACTTCTATCTCTTTGACTTCACAACCTTTTATGATCGGTGCGGGGGTTTCCATTCTGTTGGGTTTGTATTCGTTTTCACTTCCGAATACGCCTCCTAAATTAAAAGGAAAAAAAGTTACACCTGCCGAGGTGCTGGGACTGAAAGCCCTTGCTTTGATGAAGGACAAATCATTTGCAATATTTATTGTTTGTTCCTTTTTGCTTTGCATTCCGCTTTCCTTTTATTTTCAGTCGGCCAACGGTTTTCTTAAAGAGATGGGGGTTGCAAACTCAGAAGGTGTATTAACTTTAGGTCAAGTCTCAGAAATTTTCTTCCTCTTACTTGTTCCATGGTTTTTCAGGAAACTGGGCGTGAAGAAGATGCTTTTAATAGGAATGGCTTTTTGGGTTTTACGTTATGTTTTCTTCGCACAGGCTAGCTCTGAAACCCACTTACTTTTATACCTTGGGGTACTTTTTCACGGTATTTGCTATGATTTCTTTTTTGTCACTGGACAGTTGTATGTGGATAAAGCAGCACCAGAGGACATCCGGTCAAGTGCACAAGGATTTATTGCTTTTGTGACCCTTGGTGCCGGTATGTTTGTCGGTGGAATCCTTAACGGTTGGTGGAATAGCAAACATACTATCGATGGAAACTTGGACTGGCCTAGTGTTTGGTACTTTCCCGCTGCATTGGCTGCAATCGTGTTAATTATCTTCTTTTTCTCCTTCAAGCAACCGGAGGAAGAAGAGTTGAATTAAAGGTTTTCTAAGCTGCTAATTCAGTAAATCGAGTTTATGCAACTGCGAGCTTACCAACAGATTCGATTTCCTGAAGCATAGATCTTATTTCCCTGCGTAATTCCTGTATTTTAGCCTTTGAGAGATTGATTTTAGTCTGAGCTGCGGTTTGAAGTTCAGTTGTTATTTCAGAAAGCCTATCACTTAGTTCCTCTAGAGAACAAATGGCTTGATCAACTAGTTCGTTCGCAGAATGTGATACTGAATTCTGGAACTTAGTTATTTGGGTATTAAGTTGTCTCGTTGTTTCCTTGGTTTCAGCAAGTAAAATCCGTTCGCGTGGAACTCTTTTTAAATCACTAGTCAATCCGATCTTGGAAAGTGCCCAGATAATCCACTTTGAGGGATCAAGTTGCCAGGGCTTAACCCCGTTCCTGTAATCCCACTGAAACTCATGATGGTAGTTGTGGTAACCTTCACCCATTGTGAAAATCGCAGCTATCCAACTGTCTCTTGCACTGTGGCTCGTAGAATACGGTCTTTGTCCAATCATATGACATAATGAATTAATACAAAAAGTTGCGTGCTGAACCATTACGACTCGAGCAACTCCAGCAACTAAAAGTCCACCAAGAGCACCTCCTGTTGGAGAAAGATTATTCGTGTATAATGCGTAGCAATATCCGATAATAGAGGGGAGGCCAAAACTAACTAGAAAAGAGATTGGATGAATAAAGTTGTGCTGAAGGTATACCAACTTATCTTTTTTCAAGTCCTCGACATTATCAAGCGGTGGTTGTGGCTTAAGTTTGAACATAAGCCATCCCATGTGTGCCCAAAAGAAACCTTTTGTAATATCATATGGATCGTCATCGGTATCTACATGTTTATGGTGTTTACGATGTTCAGAACTCCACCATAGTGCGGAATTCTCAAAGGCAGCAGCACCAAAAAGAAGAACATAGAGTTTAACCGGCCATTTTGCCTGAAAAGCTTTGTGGGAGAATAATCGATGATAGCCCACAGTTATGCTCATCCCAGTAGAAATATAAAAGAAAAGAAAGAGTCCGAAAATAAACCAATCCCAGCCATATGTCCAAAAGTACCAAGGAACAGCCGTAATAGTTAAAATTGCTGTGGTGATAAGAAAACCACTGGTAACCCATTCCACGCGATTAAAAGGTATGTTTTTAAACATCTTTTCACTGTATCAAGAAAACCAAAAATAACGAACACAAAAAAGTCGCGACAATTTTACTTTTTGCATTTGTTTACAAAGATTTATCTTGTCGGTATCGTTACATTTGTTTGGAATATTTTAACTGCCCGCAAAAACATAAATACCTAACTGATTAAAATTATGAAATCAAAGCTCTCTAAAAATCTTACACTTTTTATTTTGGCAATCGGACTATTATTTACATCTGGTTGCTGGGTCACAAAAACCGGAAGTTACATCAAGGATAAAAGTAAGAGTGCTTATTCAGCGACAAAATCTGCTTTGGGCTTTGAGGAAGATTCAAATAATACCAAGTAAAATTAAACCTTAAAATCTATGAGATCTATTTTTCATTTATTTTTGTTTTTACCCTTATTCTTACTTTCAGGAAAGCATCATGAAATCCTACACCTCCCCGGAAACGATGAACCGGGAAAAGGAAAAACAATAGTTTTAGTTTCTGGAGACGAGGAGTATCGGACAGAAGAAAGTATGCCGATGCTTGCCAAAATTCTTTCTCAGAAGCATGGTTTTGAGTGTAAGGTTTTGTTTGCTTGGGATAAATCTGGAAAATATATTGACCCTAACAATCAGGAAGGTGTTCGCGGGTGGAATCATCTTAAAGATGCCGATCTTATGATAACTGGTACACGTTTTCGTCGTCCTTCAGCAGAAGATGCCAAGTATATCACAGAGTTTATGAATCAGGGTAAGCCCATTATTGGTATAAGAACCTCTACTCATGCCTTCACGGGAAATGGGAAATTCGGAGATAAAATCTCTTATGGACAGTTTGGTCCGCTGATCATGGGAGAAGGCTGGGTGAGTCATCATGGTCGACATAAAGTGGAAGGTGCACGAGGCATTATCGAGACAAAAAATGCAGCACATCCTATTCTAAAAGGCGTTACTGATGTTTTTGGTCCTTCAGATGTATATGGAATTAAACGCTTAACTGATAAAGACACAATCCTTATGCGTGGTGCCGTGACATCTACCATGAACCCTGATTCCTTATTTGTGGATTCTAAGAATGATCCAATGCAACCTTTGGCTTGGCTTCACCCTTACACAGCTCCCAATGGGAAAAAGGGAACCACATTTTGCACTACTATGGGTGCATCAGTGGATCTGGTAAGCGAAGACCTGAGAAGAATGATTATAAATGCTGCTTACTTTCTTACAGGTCAAAAAGTTCCAGATAATGCGGATGTTGCTTATGTAGATCCGTTTTATCCATCTTTCTATGGATTCATTCGAGATAAAGAGCATTGGCCTTCCTTGGATATGCAACCAAAAGATTATGGTCTAGGGAAAAGCCCTTCTGCTCCGGAACCAAAAGGCTCGCCAAAATGGGAATTTCGGGATTTTCCCACAAAATGACTTAATCTAATTCTCTTACAGTCTTGTTGGTATCGATCTCAATTTGTTCCTTGAGGGTGTCGGCTAATTTTTGATAACGTTTAGATTCCCTTAAATAAGTCGAACGTAAATTTCCTCTGTAGAAACTTCTTCGGGTAATTGGGTAGGGAGAACTTAGCCTCTGCAAGTCAGATAACTTTTTGTATGTTCGTGCTTTGGATTCAAAACTTTCAATTTTTTGCTGTGAAGTTTTTGTCTTTTTATGATAGCAACTACTTGGCAGAGAGAGCGATACAACAATAAAAAGTGGGGTGAAATTCAAGACGATTTTCTTGGTTAATAAAAAATTAATCTGTAGTAATACCTGCTCTAGCCAGTTGTTTTTTTGCATTTTCGACGGATATCCTACCTGACGGAAGGGGAAATCCCAAAGTATCCCCATTTGGCTTGAAGCCATTTCCATCGAGGTCAACAAAGATAGGGTTATTGTAAGCACATGGTCTGATTCCTGACTGTCCGCTTGATCCGTACCCGATCTTTAGGTCAGAATTTGATCCATAAGCTACTACGATTATGTGTGCATCTTCACTAAGTTGAACTGAAATTGTGCGGTCAAATTTTACAACTCCATTAGAGAACCAATCTTTATGCGAATTCCTAGTGAAATTTAGGCTTTCAATAGCTCTTCCGTTAACAAGTAATTGTATCCGGTCAATGTCTATCCAGGAGGAACATTGGACACGAATTTTTAGGTCAATGGAATTATTTGCTCTAGCCAATCCACCCGGGAGGATACCGTCATTTGTTTCAACTTCAAGATATGGCCCTGTGGTAAGAATCATTTGACCGCCTTTTGCCCGTCTGCTGATTTCGCGCCAGTCAACTTTGGAAGGATCATCAGTTGAGCAACGAACATAGGTACGCCATCCACCAACTCCGTTTCCATGCACAGTATGAGCATCACTAACGGCAATACCCCAAGTTTTCATTCCCCGGTTGAGCATTTGTAACCAAACAAATTCACGCACTACATACACCTGTTCCCGACTGGCACGTCTTGAAATTTTGTAAGGAGCTCCATGAAGAATTTCAGCTGCTCGGTAATTTTCAGTTTCAATTGCATCGATAAGGGAGAGTATTCCTGGGTAGCCTCCATCCGGGTTGCCATCCTTATTTCGGTCAATGAAGTTTTCAATCATATCGGGATGATTAATATGGATCCAACCACTGGGATGATGTCCCGAATGATTTTGCAGATTTATTGCGTTAATTCTTGGATCCTTTGTCCAGGTAGGTGCTCCTCCGTCTTGATGATAATGTTTTGGATCCAATGGAAAGGCATTTAGATGAGGTCCCGATCCGGTGAGTTCCATGCCCGGGATTGTTGAAATTTCATTTTGCAGTCCTAGAGATTTGATTGTTGGAGTCCAATCCATGATACGATTGTGTTCGGTGGTTGGAGCGAACTCGATGTGTTCCGCAGCCAAATTAATCAACCGATCAGGTGTTCCGCAGATATTGTCACCGCTGGGAGTTGAATGGTTGTGAAAGTCTGTGCTTATCCAACCTGTTGTTTTAACCGAACGCTTAAGAGACGTTGAGATCATTCCAAACTGTCCCTTTACAATCTCAATAGTTTTTTCAAAGTGGTCGTGTTCAATGCCTCTTGTGACAATCACCTTGTAATTCCCTGGAGCCAATCCGATGGAAAATTTTCCATTTTCTGAATGAAATTGGTCATTGCATCCATGTGCCCGGTCAACAGGGCCAAGTTTTGGACTGACTGTTCCATTGATTCCAATAATTTGAGCCTTGCATGGGGTGGGGGAACCATCCTCCTTTGTTATGCTAAAATGGATGCCAGACTGGGTAGTCATCGAAATCGACTTTTTGGTAGTTGCGTCTTTTTTGACTGTAATTACTGACTCAACAGGATCTCTTCCGTTATCTTTTGCATTTACTTTCCATTCACCAAGTGGAAGTGAAAGTTCAATCAAACCCTTTTCATTCGGATATGCTGGTATAAAATTCCCGATTTCTCCATCGTTGCTTAAATTTACTCTGGCGGAGGGAATGGCATTACCCTCTGGGTCTGATATTGTAAGTAATACTTTACCCACATCGCCAACCTTTGCTATTGCGCGACCGTAAGCCTGTGCCGGGGATGTTCCAACGCTTAAAAAACGCCGAATTACAACTTCTGTCCCGGGTTGAAAGGTTTTCGTTTTTGGAGGAAGTTTACCATCTTTGTTCGGCAGCCAAAGGTAAGCATAACCACATTTATCCGAAGGATCCACAGCGTCAGCCCATTCAACAGAATCAAATTTGCCCGATTCACGAAAACGAGTCCAACTGTCATTAATCGGTCCGGAAATCTTGTCTTTGGTTCCGTTGTAAAGATGAGAGGTGATGTAAACTCCGTATTCTTCAGCATCTAGAGAGTAGGTATGAGTTTTAGTTAAACCTCCGGTTAATGCGGAAGAAACATGGGTAATGATAGATTGCTTGTCGGCACCAATTTTAACATAAGAGACCACTCCCTGTTGTTTACTCGGAGCAAAAATTGTCAGTTGATCATTGTTCCTGCCCCTTAAGGTAAGATCATAAAGACAGCCTGGAGTTACTCCACCTGGCCCCCAAAATGCTCCCATGTTTGCTTTGCGGTCCGGTGCTCCACTGCCAATTGTAACCTCTATGTTTGAATTTCTCAGAACAAAATCGCCAATGATTCCATCCGCTTCTTTACCTCCAGGAAGATCAGTGGTTCTCGTGGGTGAAATTTCAATTACTTCTACTTTCCCAAAGAGAATCAAGTTTAGGAATATTATTTTGGATGAAATGAGGAACTTATTGAACATAATAATTTAAATTGGGCTGTTAATTCATTAGCTGAGCAGCAAACGATTTCTTTAGGCAAACATTATGCATCAGTTTAGCAATCTTTTTGGATTAAGACTGACCTAATCCTGTGCTTCGGGTATGACTTCTATGATGCAAAGTAAAACAGAGGTAATTCTCATTCGTCATGGCGAAACGGAGTGGAATTTGAGTGGCCGTTGGCAGGGTCATGCAGACTCTCCACTAAGTAATCGCGGAATTAAGCAAGCTGAAGCTCTTGGCAAACGGATGCTGAAAGAGAAACTCGATCTCTTTTATTCAAGCGATTTGGAGCGTGCCCGCCATACATCGCTCTTAGTTGGTGGACCATCCTCTTGGCATGCTGAATTTAAAGAATCTTTAAGAGAGAGAGATCTGGGAGTGCTCGAGGGACTTACCACGGATGAGATGCTGGTAAACTATCCACAGGAATATCAATCTTTCCGCAATGACGGTCCTGATTACCAGATTCCGGGGGGAGAAAGTTTTCGCCAATTCTATGATCGTTGTTCGAGAGCACTTGAGGATGTGACGATCAATAATCTTGGAAAAAAAATTGGACTGGTTACCCACGGCGGATTTCTTGGTGCCATTTTCCGCTATGTCTTGAATATTCCGCTTGATGCGGAGAGAAATTTTGTGCTGCTAAACTGTTCAATTAACCGACTGGAAAAAACTGAAAATGGTTGGAATTTGCTAAGCTGGGGTGATGTCGCCCATTTGGATGGGCTTGATTCCCTCGATGACGCTTAGGCTGACTTTCTTCCAATTCCCAAATTTTCCCTGCAGTATACGAAGCTCTTTTCCAATTCTGTCATTTGATAATCTTGCTGTGCTTTTTTCTTATCCACGCCATCCGGAGCAGAGAATGGTGCCAATGTTTTACCTTTTCTGGCAAGAGCGAGAAAACATGAATAATCATCGGCTCGAATAGTTGAATAGGGGGGCCAGAAATCTTTTTCTAGATAAGGAAATTCCTTGGCAAATCCAGAAATGGTTTCAATTTGCACAGGAGTTTCCGGGCATGCATCGCTCCATTCTTTAAATAATGTCTGCAAGTCCACACAGCCATCGCCCATAGCGGTCCATTGTACCTTTGCACCTTTATCGCTTTGCCAGATCATGGAGTCACGGATTCCACTGCAAACTGCATAGGGTGCAAGATTACGAAAAGTTTCCACCGGGTCTTCCAAGGTCCAAGTGGAATTACCCGTGTCTATGGTGGCACCGACAAATTCAGGACCAGCTTGCTCGATCAATTGGACAAGTTCCCGGCTATGCATGTCTCCAGCATGATTTTCCACCGCAATTTTAACCCCCGCATCCATTGCCTGTGTTCGGACTTTCTTGAGAGTTTTAATCGTGTTGTCCATATGCTTGCGGATTCCACCCTCTGTTTTTCTGTCCTTGGATGATCCCAAATAGCAACGAGCAACTGACGAGCCTAAAGACTTGGTCACTTTGATTAAAAGTCTCAAGTGCTCCTCGGCCGTGCCGTGCTTGTCTTTGAAACTTTTGGAAGTCTGGCATATCCCGCCTGTGCCGGCATGTAAAATGATCTTTTGTTTTTTTACCTCCTGTCCGATCTCCCGAAGATAGCCATGATCAAAGGATTCATAGACATCCAAATCCGAGAATAACAAGGCATCGACCTTATTTTTAGTTGCATATTCAACTAGTCTTGGAGCTTTCCATCCAAGTGCCCTGATGGAAAAATTATCAAATCCGAGAAGGAGTCTTTTTTTCTTTTCATCTTTCTTGGAAAGTCCCTTGAGACTTACTGATGTTAAGCCGATCATTGAACTTGTGAAAGCTCTGCGCGAAAGAGAAAAATCCATTGAAGATGATTTCATGATTTATATGGTACACTCTCAGTAATAAGATCAAGATCAATGCACATTTTTTTTGCTTTTTAAAGGCACATGTCTGGAAAAGTAAAATTTAAGGTTCTTTAGCGGAAATATCTTATATTTTTTGAAAAATTACATATTTTTGTTTAATATATATATATAGATGAAGAAAAAAGAATCACCTCTAGAAGAATTCAAGTTTCATTATCACTTGGGCAATTCAATTGGCTCTTCAGACAAATATTTTATGGCTCATGATTTGGATGAAGCCAGCGAAATGTTTGTTTATGCATGCAGCAAAAGACATCTCCATCCACATCTCACCAGAGTGGAGAAGTGGAACCGTTGGAAGAGTGATTGGGAGGCCGTGGAACCGCTTCCTTCCTGTCCGAGTCTTAACTAAATTTCCTCTAACTTTACCTGTATAAGATTTGAAGTATCAGGTGTATGCTCTCCCTCGTGCCTGTACCCCCACAGTCTTTTGTCACAGGTCACGCATCCGTCTAGACACACAACTTGACCATATATTTTGGCCATGTTTGGAGGTAGGCAATAGTGTCCAATAAATACCGGTTTTTCACGCCTGATATAAGGTTCAAGCATACTAACCTCAGTTTCGGTTGGACCACGATCGGAAATTTCCGGAAACATCGGAGAAAAAAAACATTCTGAGTAAGGCTTTCCCCTTAGGTCTAACCACCATCTTAATCTCCCTTTTGTCCGGGGAATTGCAAACCTGTCCGCTAGTTTCAAATCTTTGGGGATGATAATTTTTATCCCAGATAAAATCGATTGAGATGCTCTCTTGTACATACTTTCTTTTTTGAATGTTTCTTTAATAAATAAATCATCCGCAACAAGAACTTGATCGAGGATGTTAATGGATGAAAAGTGCCAAGCGGCATGCACAATGCGGAGAGTTTCAAGTTCGAGAAAGAGAGGGAGAGTTCTAAGCCATGGAATAAAAGGGACAAATTCATCTGGAATTGAATTTCCAGCGACTAAATTTTGTATCAGGTTGAATTCATGATTACCCAAAACCACAAATGCATCACCTGATTGATGTAAAGATCTAACAAGTTTCAAAACTTCGATCGATTGGGGGCCGCGATTTATAAAATCTCCAACAAAAGCTAATTTTCGGTTATCAGGATGTGCTAAGTTGAGGCCTTGCAAGGAGTAGCCAAGCTTTTCTAAAAGTAATCTTAGTTCGAGATAATGACCATGGATATCTCCAATGAGATCAATTTTTTGCGTAGATCCTTTATACTTCATAATTAAGTCGTCGTTCTTTTAACTACTAACTAGGGAAAATAATTTTTTGATCCAACACTATTACAGAATGAAATTTTTTCACGATTTAGAGGAAAATATTCTGTATTTGATTTATTGTTATACATGAGTCAGTCCAAAGAAAATCTTACAACTGCCGACTATAGATTCACATTTCATCAGTCGGGCAATACCGAAAGCTCAGAGAGGCACTTTTCCGCATATAGTCCTGAAATAGCAAAACAGATGTTTGAATTGGCATGTAAGAAAGATGATTTGTTGACTGAAAATGTGAAAATTAATGTTTGGAACCGATGGGCTGACCGATGGGAAGAAATTTCAGATACGAACTGATTTAGTCGCTTTCTTGTCTGCCAGACATTATATCGAAGAAATGTGTAAAACACATTCTTTGATTACCTTATGAAAAGCTCCTTCACCATTCAAAAAGTTGGTAAGGATAATTCATCACGTGCCGGAAGCTTGTCCTTGCCAAATGGAAATGTACCTACACCAGTATTCATGCCTGTTGGCACTCAGGCTACAGTTAAAAGCACTCTACCTCGAGATTTGCGTAAGGTAGTAAAATGTCCGATCATACTTGGTAATACTTATCATTTGAATTTGCGCCCAGGAGTTAACATTGTTCGCGAGGCAGGCGGTCTTTCCAAATTTATGAACTGGAATGGGCCCGTACTTACCGATTCCGGAGGCTTTCAGGTATTCAGCCTTTCAAAGCTTCGAAAAATTGACGATCAAGGAGTCCGTTTTCGCTCCCACCTTGATGGTAGTGAAATTTTTTTAGGACCCCAGGAAGCAATAGATATTCAGGATGGTCTATACTCTGATATAGCGATGTGTCTCGATGAATGCCCTCCAGCTGAGGCTACAAGGGAAGAAGT
>MDTE01034408.1_pt1 | contig 11305 bp, 7 predicted proteins | sample 811231 | NCBI WGS metagenome assembly MDTE01 (sample SAMN05326651, study PRJNA326480) | marine metagenome | isolation source: seawater | place: Indian Ocean: Red Sea | collected 2010 | reverse complement strand
TTCGCCGCTTCCGCCGCGTCAACCTTCGTCGCCTCCTCCGCCGCGTCAACCTTCGTCGCCTCCTCCGCCGCCTTCTCGGGCACGGGTGGGGTCGGGACGGCTTCCTCCGCCGTCGCCGTCGACACCGTCGCAGACTCAACCGCCGTCGCGGGCGCTAACGAGTGAACACCCTCCCGTCCGCTCGGCGGCGTCCACTGGTGCATGCCCCCCTGGCCGACGCCCTGCTCGCTCGCCGTGCGCATCTGCGCCTCCATCATGTTGAGGAAGGGCATGAGCTGCTGCCCGAGAGGCGTGTTCATGACGTCATCGGGCAGCGAAAGAATGTGTGAAGGGATCTCCTTGCCGACCAAAAACTGCGCCACCTCGTTGCTGAAGTTGTTGCAGTTCCATCGCAGGAGGTTGTACGTGTGCATGGTGAACCGCGGGGAAATCTCGGCGAGGAACTCCTGCAGTAGCTCCTCCGGGATGTGCGTCTCGCCCATCGGTATGACCTGCATGGGCCTCCCGAAGTGCGTGCCCCCGGGGTAGCCCACCTGGATTCCACCTCCGAAGTAGTACTCTTGGCCGTGAACAACGATGCCGGTGTGCCAGACGCCGTCGATCTGCCTGCCCAACAGCGCAGGGCTCATGGCCCGCGCCATGCCCTGGGACAGGTCGTAGAGGTGGAGGGTAACCTGGTGGCCGCCCTCTCCCATCGCGATGATGCCGGTGCGTGCAGATCTGATGGTGAACCAGATCTCGCGCGTGCCGATGTTGACTCTCGGATCTGACACGCGCCGGCGCCATTTACAAAACTGCCGACTCCATTTTGAAAAACTCAGCCCTCTCAGGACGCCGTGCCGGCCCACATCACCGAGCGCGGCGCCTCGTGACGCGGGAATCGCTCATCGAGCGTATCCTCACTGCGGCTCGTCCTTCGTTCGGTCGTGAACCCCGTCGCGAATCACACCGCCCCGCTGCCGGCAAGGAGCGGATTCGGACAGTTTTTTTGCCGAGCCAACGACTAATTTTCCATCGCGAGGGAGAGCGCTGACTAGAGAGAGCGACCAATGACCGAGCTGCACATCGTCGGAGAGATCGTAGGGGCTTCCGGCTTTGAGGAGCGGAACCTATTCTGCAAGGTGCGTCGCCTCTTCGACCCTTCATCCCGCGCACATCGCGCCCTCGAGACCCCGCGAACGTTCAAAAAATATGAAGTTTGGAGCCCACCCGCGCCCGAGTCAACAACGCATCCCCTGCCCGCCTCTGACGCGCGCATCCCTCACCTTGTTTTTGATTCGCAGTGGGGCTTGGAGGCGGGAAGCATGTGGGACGTCGTCGAGGGCGAGGCTGGCGGTCAGACCCACTGCTGCTACCCTCCGGAAGGGGAGCCCTCCGTGGTGTGGAGCCACCCGGTGGATGTCCACTACGCCGCGAAATCGCTGGTGGGCTGGCCCAAGATGTGGTTCCAGGTGTGGCACATGGACGATCACGGGCTGAAGGACCTGTGCGGGTACGGATTCTGCCACGTCCCCACCGGCCCCGGCATGCACGAGGTCGAAGTGTGCACGTGGTGCCCCGAGGGCACCCCGCTCGAGAAGCTGCAGGCGTTTTTCGTCGGCGGCAAGCCGAGGCTGAAGTACGAGGAGGTGATCCACTCGCCGGGTGACAGGTTCAGGCTCGCGACGCGCGCCGCGGGGGTGATCAAGCTCCAGCTCGGCGTGTGCGTCAAGGACTTCGACAAGTACAACGTGGCCCACTGAGAAAGGGGGAGAAGGGGGATGCGCGTCGGATATTGTATAAACTCAACTCCAATTGATACGACTCGCGCAGCCGCCGCCAGTCAGCGGACGACGCTCCCTCCGAGGCGTCGTCCCACCCGACGCACCCACCTTCGTCAGAACACGTTGAACATGGAACCGCTCGGTGAACGAGCGAGCGACTTCTGGTATTCCTCCATGCGCATAAGCGTCCACGTCCCGACGCCGCCGCCGTTTACGACTCCCGGTTCGAACCTGAGCGCGAGCGTGTGATACTTGAGCAGCGTGGACCTGTGACCCACGCTCACGACCGCCGCGCACGTCCCGCGGACGCGCTCGTACATCGCCGCCTCGTTACGCTCGTCCAGTGCGGACGTCGCCTCGTCCAAGAAGGCGCACCGGGGTTTACGCAGGAAGAGGCGAGCGAACGCTATCCTCTGCTGCTCGCCCGCGCTCAGCACGTCCGACCACTCCATCGTCGCGTCGAGGCCCCCTTCCGCCTTGAACCTCTCGGGTAAATCCCCCAGGCCCGCGGCATCGAGCGCGGCGTACAGTTCCGCGTCGTCGAAGTCCCCGCGCATCCGCGGGAGCAGGGTTTCGCCTTCGTCGTCCTCGTCAAAATTTCCCTCCTCGTCCGAGACCGAAGCGGGAAACACCAGCTGCGCGCGAAGCGTTCCCAGCGGCATGTACGGCGCCTGAGGCAGGAACACGGAATCCTCCGCCGCGGGCGCCGCGATGGCACCCGAGCCCGTGGTCCACACCCCGGCCACCGCGCGGAGCAGCGAGGATTTGCCGCAGCCGCTGGGTCCGACGACGAGCAGGGCATCGCCGGCTTGAAGCGTCAGCGATAGGTCCCTCCACAGCTCCCTACCGGATAGCGGGGTGAACACGGCGAGCTTCTCCAGCGCGAGCTCGTCGCCGCCGCTCGCGTCAACCACGGAGCGGGCGATGGTCCCGGCGCGACCGGCCCTGATCTCGTTCATCTCCCGCATCACTTTGTCCGCCTTTGACATCTTCTGCGACGTCGACGAAGCCGTCCCGTCGAGGCCGTCGAGGAGCTCGAACAGCCGCTCTAAACGCTCCGTCTCGGCCGCCAAGCCCGATAGCTGCTCAAACCTCCCTATGATGATGTTGAGCGCGCCCTGCACGGTCCTGAACGCCATTCCCGCCTGCGTCACCACCCCAAACTCGACCTCGCCGGCGAAATACCTCGGCGCGATGATGAGGCTCGGCAGCGCAAACGTCGCGAATTCGTACGCGTTGGTGAAAAGCGCGAGGTTGCGGCTCCACGCGATCTTCCTGAGGAGCACCGCGGCGACGATCGCCAGGAAACCCCTGGCGGCGGCCGCCTCACGTTTGGCGCCGCCGTACAGCGCGATGGACTCCGCGTGTTCCCTGGCTCGGACCAAGCCAAACCTCAGATCCGCCTCCCTTCGAAGCGCCTGAAAGTGCAGGCCCATGAGCTTACTGCCGAAGAGCCTGGTGGTGACGATCGTCCCGAAGAGCGAGTAGCCGAAGCAGAACACCAGGAGCGTGGGGGAGATGCTCCACAGGACGCCGAAAAAGGCTCCCATGCTCAGCAGCTTTTGCGCGACGGCGAGTAACAACCCGTTGCAGCTCTGCACGTAGTTCCTGGCGTCCTCGCATATGCGCTGGTCCGGATTATCCATCGTGCCCTCCGCTTTTAGCGCAAAGTACGCGTGCTTGCTGAAGTATTTCTTCACCAGCAGTCTCGTGAGCCACAGTCGCCACTCCAACTCCACCAAGTTCTGCACATAGTTATACAACGCAAACAGCGGCGCGGCAATGACTATGATGATGATGTACCTGTTGATGGCATCGTAGAACGCGGGCTGGTTCTTATCGCTCAGCGCGGTCATCATGTCCCGTTGAACGTATGAGAACACAACCATAAGCCCCGTGGTGAGCGCGCAGAGCACGAGCATCACGCTTAGCAACACCCTGGCTCTCACTTTTTGGTCGCCGTAATAGTAGATCTTGGCGAGCTTCAGAGCGCGGAGCAGCGTGGGCCAGAACTCCGCCTGCCTGCCGTCCACGACCTCGTCATTCTCCATCGACGCCTTATTAACCCTTAACGGGGGCTTAGCGCCCTTCGCCGCGTTGCCCTTCGCGCCGTCGTCCGTGCCCATCTTCGATGCGACGTTCGGTGCGACAAGGTTATTGAACCCGGCTATAGCCTTGAGGGCTCCGAGCACCTGCCCGCCGGTGGTTTCCGGCTCTCTACCCGCGCCGCCCCGTTCGATGAGAGACTCCGTGCTCGAAGGGGCGGCGACGGGTCCGCGCTCGGGGTCTTCCTCGATGTTTGCGCCCCCGCGTGCTCTGGCGCGGGCGTCCTCTGAACAGTTCGAAAGGGCACCCGTCCTGCTGCAGCTTTTTCGCGCGGCGAGTTTACGGCACAAGAGGTGGCTACGATTTGGTGGGAGGGGCACTTCCACAAGCGCGGGGGCCGTCCGATTGCTGTTCGAGGCGGGTGCAGAGCAAGTCTGAGAGGTGGAAGGAGATGTCGGCGCAACGGTTTCTGAACACCGCGTTCGGCGTGTCTAACGGCGGGCTCGCCGCGTGGGGCATCGCGGGTGGAGCGGCGTATTACTTTTTTTATCTCCCCGAGAAGGAGAAGGCGGACGCGGAGGTGCTCCGGGCGGCTAACGCTGAGAGGCTGATGAAGCAGAAGAACTACGTCGAGTTCGTGAAGGAGCACGAGGCGAAGCAGACCAAGGCTGGGAAGGGTGGGTGGTTCGGAGGATGGTTCGGGGGCAAGAAGCAGTAGGCAAGAAGCGCGAGCCGAGGAAGTTCTTTTGGATTTCTCACCTCTCTCGTCGCGGAGTTGGTCGCGACGCACGGGGCGCGCCGTTAGTCCTAGAGCGCCCCCGACAGCGTGAACGTCGTATCAGGTGTAATGTGATCGTCTCGAATCGTTGCGCTCGTCCGACATCTAGCCAGCTGGCCCGCGCCTCTGCGTCATGATGGCGGACCAGCAAAATATCTCGACGCTGCGCGCGAGCCACCGACGGTCCACGTTGGCCCCGATCGCAGTTTTCGATCGGCGCCGTCTCGGGCCCCAGAGCGAACCCGCACGGGCGCGTGAGGTCACCGCACCCGTCCGCTCCCGAAGTCATCAGCACAAGCACGAGTCGGCACGAGTCGGTCGCGCTGAGACTTCCGCGAATCGGTCGAGAAGCGCCCGAGGTCGCGCCTCCGAACCATCCGAGAAGGCGTCGGTTGGAGGACAGGATCGCAAGATGTCGGGGTCGCAGGCTCGACGCGCGGCGTCCCGGCTGTACGCCGCGGGCTCCCGCGCGTCCTCTTCCGTGATCGTGCGCGCTCTCGGACTTGATACCGCGCGATCGGTGCTCACCCGCGGCTCGTTCGCGTCCACCTGGTCTCATCGCGCGGCGCCCTTCAGCGCCTCCGCCCACGCGTCGGCGGCGGCGGACGATCGCGCCTTGGCTCGAAACATCGGGATCTCGGCGCACATCGACAGCGGGAAGACCACCTTGACCGAGCGCATCCTCTTCTACACGGGAAGGATCAACGAGATCCACGAGGTGCGCGGCAAGGACGGCGTCGGCGCGAAGATGGACTCGATGGAGCTGGAGAGGGAGAAGGGCATCACCATCCAGTCCGCGGCGACGTTCTGCAAGTGGAAGGACAGCGACATCAACATCATCGACACGCCCGGCCACGTCGACTTCACCATCGAGGTGGAGCGCGCCCTCCGCGTCCTCGATGGCGCCATCCTGGTGCTATGCTCCGTGGGCGGGGTGCAGTCGCAGTCCATCACGGTCGACAGGCAGATGCGCAGGTACAACGTCCCGCGACTGTGCTTCGTGAACAAGTGCGACAGGACCGGCGCCGACCCGTGGAGGGTGCTGAGGCAGGTCCAGGATAAGCTCAAGCTCAACGCCGCGGCGGTTCACATCCCGATCGGCCTCGAGGAGAACCACGCGGGCGTCGTGGACCTCGTGCGCATGGAGGCGGTCACGTTCCACGGCCCCAACGGCAACGACATCAAGATCGAACCCATCCCTGACGACTTGAAGGCTCTCGCTTCAGAGAAGCGTAAGCTTCTCGTGGAGGCCGTCGCCGAGGTGGACGAGGAGCTCGGCGAGATCTTCCTCATGGGCGAGGACCCGTCGGTGGACCAGCTCAAGGCTGCGATCCGCCGCGCCACGGTCGCGCGTGATTTCGCCCCGTTATTCATGGGCTCGGCGTTTAAGAACAAGGGAGTGCAGTTGCTCCTCGACGGGGTGGTGGATTACCTCCCGGCGCCGCACGAGGTTGAGAACAAAGCGCTGGACCTCGACAAGGAAGAGGAGGAGGTTCAGCTCGTCTCGGACCCCAAGGCGCCGCTCGTGGGGCTCGCGTTCAAGCTCGAGGAGGGACGGTTCGGTCAGCTCACATACCTCCGAATCTACCAGGGGAAAATCGCAAAGGGCAACATGATGATGAACACGTCCACCGGGAAGAAGCTCAAGGTTCCCCGGCTGGTCCGCATGCACTCGGAGGAGATGGAGGAGGTCACCGAGGCGTCCGCGGGCGAGATCGTCGCGCTCTTCGGCGTGGAATGCAAGTCCGGCGATACCTTCACCGACGGAACCGTCAACCTCGCGATGACATCGATGAAGGTGCCGGAGCCTGTGATGTCGCTCGCGGTGGCGCCGAAATCGAGAGCCGAGTCTGCGAACTTTTCCAAGGCGCTCTCCCGGTTCCAGCGCGAGGACCCCACGTTCAAGGTACGCCTGGACGAGGAGAGCGGGCAGACCATCATCAGCGGCATGGGCGAGCTCCACCTCGACATCTACATCGAGCGAATGAAGCGCGAGTACAAGGTTGAGGTTGACGTCGGCGAACCCAGGGTCAACTACCGCGAGTGCATCACGCAAAAGGCGACGTTCGATCACCTTCACAAGAAGCAGTCCGGCGGTAGCGGCCAATACGGCCGCGTCGTCGGCTACGTCGAGCCCCTGGAGGAGGGTAACCAGGGCGTGGAGTTCGAGAACGGAATCATCGGCAACGCCATCGCGCCCGGGTACATCCTCGCGTGCGACAAGGGTTTCAAAGAGGCGGCGCAAACCGGCGGGCTCATCGGTCACCCGGTTGAGGGAGTCAAGATTGTCTTAACCGACGGCGCGTCTCACGCGGTGGACTCGAGCGAGATGGCGTTCAAGCTCGCCGCGCTCGCCGCGTTCAGGCAGGTTTACGAGAAGGCCAAGCCGCGGATCCTCGAGCCCGTGATGAGCGTCGAGATCACCGTGCCGAACGAGTTTCAGGGCACCGTCATCGGGAACATCAACCGAAGGAAGGGAACGGTGAAGGACAGCACGTCGGAGGGCGACGACGTGATCATCACCTGCGACGTCCCCCTGAAGAACATGTTCGGTTATTCCACCGAGCTCAGGTCCATGACCCAGGGCAAAGGTGAGTTCACCATGGAGTACAACAATCACCAGCCGGTGACCCAGGACGTGCAGGCGGAGCTCTGCCAAGAGTACGGCAAGAGGCATAAGAACTGATCTCCGCGGGGAGGTGGGGGGCGACGGCGGGGCGGAGCCCATTCTTTCAATTTAATTTAATCCTCAGATGAATCTACTACCGAAATAAGTTGGTCTCCCAACCGCTATGATTAGGCTCTCGCGGGCTCCGGGACGTTCTCCGGCGCGCTCAGGTCGAAGTGCGCCTGCAGCGTCGGCGCCACCTCGTCCAGCGAGTTGACGATGAAGTGCGGCACCATCTCCCCCGTGAGCACGTTGGTCACCCTCAGCCCATTATCCTCCGTCGCGTCCTCGCCGCTCTCCCCGTCCTCCACCCCGTCCTCGCTCCCGATCTTCCACTTACCCTCCGTGTCCAGCAGCACGGTGACGCATCCCGCGCGGTTCCCGCTCACCACGTCGTCTTTGGCGGAGTCGCCAATCATGACAACCTGCGACGGCGGCACGTTCCACCGCTTGCATATGTGCAGGAGCGCGTCGGGCGCGGGCTTGTAGGGCTTGAACTCGCGCGCGAGAGCCGGGGAGAAGGGTGGGAGGGTCCACGCGTTGGCGTGGAAGTGCGCGACGGACGCCTGCACGTTCCGCGTCACCAGCCCCCTCGGCAGCCCCCTTCCATCGAGGAAGGCGCCCAGCTTCTCCGCCCCCGGCATGGCCTTCATGGTGGCCAACGCCTCCGTCTCCATCTCGTGGATGATGTCGTTCGCGCGCTTGCGCTCGTCCTCGGGCCACGACTCGATCTCGGTCAAAATGTCTCGGGTCTTGCAGCCCACGCGCCTGTACATCTCGGCGAAGTCGTGGTTGGGCACGGTGAGCGTCCCGTCCATGTCGAAGATGACCCCTCTCAGCACCCGCCTTTCCGCAGGGGCCGGGGCCTCCGCCGTCTGGGCCTTCGCCACCATGGCCGAGGACCGTGTACGCGCGGCTGCGGTGGTGACTCTTCCAGTCGCGTGCCTTCCTCGAGAGGAGAGGTGACAGGTGAGGCGCTGCAGCGCGCTCAGCGACATCGCGAGTGGCAGGAGACGTGCACGCACCTGGCAGCACGGATCGGCCCAAACCCTCGAATTCGGGGTTTGAAACTGTTTGGGCAATTTGCGAGGCTCGCGCGGCGCGCTGATTGGTCGGATCAGTTGGTCGACGTCTGGATGCATCAAACAAAATATTTTCGGGCTCGGCGGCGCCACGCGCGGGCCACAAACCGCACGCACGGAACCGCGAACATTCGCTCGCATCCACAGCATTCACAGAGGAGCTTCGCGCCCTCATGTAAGAGCCTTCTGCTGGTCTTCTAGTAGTCGGTCAACCTGTCTTCACACGCCTCCAACGTCAGCGATTCGCTGAAACAATAAACTCGGAGGATCGCCCTCCTTTGAATGTCCCGACGAGCTCCACAATCGGTGCTCCGTTGAACGCTCAGACGCTTCATCATCACGATTCCTTGACCATCATCCGCTAAGATGGCTACCGTCAACATCGGCGCCTCCAATGGTGCGTCCCCGGCGCGGCAAATCCCCTGACTCTTCCTCGATTTCCGAGCCCGCGCAAACCCGAGCCTTGAAGATCTCACCTCGACCCACCGACTGACGCCTCGCCGCCTCCCCCCCCTGAACTGACAGCCGGCGACCAGTTCTACCGCTACAAGATGCCCGCGATCCAGTCCAAGATCGAGGGTCGCGGTAACGGCATCAAGACGAACATCCCCAACATGGTCGACGTCGCCAAGGCTCTCGCCCGCCCGCCCACCTACACCACCAAGTACATGGGCTACGAGCTCGGCGCGCTGACCAAATGCGACGAGAAGAGCGGCACGTACATCGTCAACGGCGCACACTCCGCGCAGGTCCTCGCGCAGCACCTCGAGGGCTTTATCAAGCGCTTCGTGCAGTGCCACAGCTGCGGCAACCCCGAGACGGTCATCAACATCACCAAGAAGGACACCATCCAGCTCAAGTGCAAAGCCTGCGGCTTTGTCTCTGACGTCGACATGAGGCACAAGCTCACGACCTTCATCCTCAAGAACCCCCCGGAGAAGGACAAGGCCGCCTCCAAGAAGGACAAGCAGCTCAGGCGCGCCGAGAAGGAGCGCGAGGAGGAGGGCGCCGAGCTCGACAGGCAGGCTGAGGAGGAGCGCCGGCGCAAGAAGGCGGAGAAGAAGGAGAAGAAGGAGGGAAAGTCCAAGAAGGAGAAGAAGGAGAAGAAGGAGAAGAAGAGCAAGAAGTCCAAGGACGACGACGACGGCGACGAGGCATCCGGCTCACCCAAGCGCGACTCAGACTCCGAGCCCGAGCCATCCGACGACGACGACGACGACGAAACCGTGTGGGCCACGGACACCTCCGCCGCCGCCGCGCTCGCTCGAGCCAAGGAGCAGCTCACCGACGCCTCCGCCGCCATGGTCACCGTCGCCGACGACCTCGAGAAGAAGGTGGCGCTCGAGGAGGCCGCCAAGAGGGCCGCCGAGGAATCCGAGTCCGAGGACGAGGAGGACGAGCGCATCGCCAAGCTTCGCGGATACGTCTCCAAGCACGACGCGGCGGAAACGGCGGCGTATCTCGTGTCTGACAAGCTCGGCGTCGAGTCGAAGGAACTCGGCGTGCACTTCCTCGTCGAGGCTCTGCTCGACGAGGACGAGCCGCTGGTGCCGCAGGTCAAGGCCAAGAAGGCGTACATGATCGCCGCGTGCGGTCAGGATGCCAAGCTGCAGATGGCGCTCGCCTGCGCCCTCGAGCTCTTCATCACGGAATCCGCCCCGGAGCAGTTTAAGAAGTACGTCGAGATCCTCAAGGTGCTCTACGACGAGGACGTCCTCGAAGAGGAGATCATCCTGAAGTGGGGCGCGGATCCCAAGTCGGCCGCCAGATTCGGCGTGGAGCTGGAGACCAGTCAGCTTGTCCGCAAGCAGGTCAAGCCCTTCCTCGAGTGGCTCGCCACCGCGGACGACGACTCCGACTCGGACTGAGGTCGGAGAACTCACACTCGCGCACAGCACACAAACACATTCTTTGTCGCATGTACAGAGCCGTTGTAGGACACTAACACTGTCTCTTTTAATATTCGACCCATCAAGTAAGACTCGAGTCGCGAGACGCCCCCGTCTCGTCACCCCCGCCGCTCGGCTTTCATCCGGCTCCAAACCGCCGCCCTCCCCGCGCCCGTCGCCCTCAGCTCCGCCACCAACCTTCCCACCGCCTGCTCCGTCTCCGCCAGCGAGCACCCCGTGTCGATCACGAAATCCGCCATCGATCGCTTCGTCGCGTCCGGAACCTGCCTCGCCGCGATCGCCTCGAACTTCTCCGGCGTCATCCCCGGCCGAGCGAGGACGCGTCGGCGCTGCGTCGCGACGGACCCGGCGCTCACCACGCAAACCGCGTCCACGGTGTTCTCGTACCCTTTCTCGTACAGCAGCGGTATGTCGAGGACGACGAGGGTTTCGCCCGCCGCCTCCGCGTCGTGCAGGAACTTCCATCTCGCGGCGTCGACGAGCGGGTGGACCGCGGCCTCGAGCGCCGCCATGGCGGCTTCGTTGTCGGGTCCCAGGACGAACTTGCCGAGCTCGGGCCTGGAGATGCCGCCGTCGGGGTCGACGACGCCCGGGAACAGCGCGGCGACGGGTTCGACGGCGTCGCCGCCCGGGGAGTAGAGCTCGTGAACCACGGCGTCGGAGTCGAGCACGGGCACGCGGAGTTTCTCGGTCATCATGGACGACACCGCGCTCTTGCCCATCCCTATCGAGCCCGTCAAACCGAGGAGCAGCATCGTCCCTTCGGGGGATCCGCCCGTCTCTGTCGACGCCTCCGCGCGGGGGGTGAGACGATGCGCGCGGGTTCGAGGACGGGACTGGACCGCGCGCGTGAACCTGGGGACTCGAGCGACAGCCTCAGCGGCGCATCGCATGTGCTCGTGAGTTGTGAGCGCGGGAGACGCCGGGAATTTGGGGAGGGACGGTGCCGACGCGAGGCAGCAGCTGAGAATCGCTCGCTCGTCGGCCGTCTGAGAAAACCGGATAGCGTCGGCGCGCCATCAGAACGAAGCGCACCTATCCGGCCGGCGGAGATGTCC
>MDTE01018021.1_pt1 | contig 11305 bp, 9 predicted proteins | sample 811231 | NCBI WGS metagenome assembly MDTE01 (sample SAMN05326651, study PRJNA326480) | marine metagenome | isolation source: seawater | place: Indian Ocean: Red Sea | collected 2010 | reverse complement strand
TTAAAAAAGTAAATGAATCTACATATATTTTTAAAGCTGAAAATGTAAATATTGAATATTTATCTTCTGAAGCATACAAAGCTAAAAGCAGTAAGATTAGAGGATCAATTATGATAATGGGACCTCTTCTAGCAAGATATGGAAAAGGATATATACCTAGACCTGGAGGAGATAAGATTGGCAGAAGAAGACTTGATACACATTTTATTGGTTTTGAAAATTTAGGGGCAAAATTTGTTTACGACAGTAAAGAAGAATATTACAAAGTAACGTGTACTAAACTTAAAGGAACATATATGCTTCTAGACGAAGCATCTGTTACAGGAACAGCAAATATCATTATGACTGCAGCTATGGCAGAAGGTGAAACAACAATTTATAACGCTGCATGTGAACCCTACCTTCAACAATTATGTAAAATGCTTAATTCTATGGGAGCAAAAATTTCAGGAATTGGTTCAAATTTAATTACAATTGAAGGAGTAAAAAATTTAAAAGGGTGCACGCATAGGATACTTCCTGACATGATAGAAATAGGTTCGTTTATTGGACTTGCCGCAATTACAAAATCTGAGATAACTATTAAAAATGTTGCGTTTGATGAGCTTGGTATAATTCCAAATGTATTTTCAAAACTCGGAATTAAACTTGAACGAAAAAATGATGACATTTATATTCCATCACAAGAAAGTTATGAAATTGAATCTTTTATCGATGGATCAATTTTAACAATATCAGATGCTCCTTGGCCAGGGTTTACTCCAGATCTTTTAAGTATAATTTTAGTTGTTGCTTCACAAGCAAAAGGCAGTGTATTGATTCATCAAAAAATGTTTGAATCTCGTTTATTTTTTGTAGATAAACTAATTGATATGGGAGCACAAATAATTTTATGTGACCCTCATAGAGCAACCGTTATAGGTATGAATCACAAATCTAAATTCAAAGCAACAACAATGACGTCTCCAGACATAAGGGCAGGAGTGTCTCTATTATTAGCAGCGCTAGCTGCTGATGGAGAAAGTACAATACATAACGTTGAGCAGATAGATAGAGGATACCAAAATATTGATAAAAGGCTTAATGCTATTGGAGCTGATATTGTAAGAATTGACTAACTAAAGTATGACAAATTGTCTTAAATCTCTACTTTGGCAAAGTATTTGCATAATTATTTTAAAAATTAATTAACATGAGCAAAAAAAAATCAGAAAAAAGCATTAATAATAAAACAGATAAAAAAAAATTATCTGATAAAAAAAAGCAATCTAAACCAAAAATTAGTACTGAAGAATTACTTGCAATTGAAAAAGATAAAAACATAAGACTATTTGCTGAATTTGATAATTTTAGAAAAAGAACCTCTAAAGAAAAAATAGACCTATACAGTACCGCCAATAAAGATCTGATGACAAAATTATTACCAATACTAGATAATTTTGAAAGATGTATCAGTGCAAATAATTATCAAGATGAAGATGGCCCAACTCTGATATACAAGCAACTTAAATCAGAACTCGAAAAAAATGGACTAGCTGAAATTGAAAACCCAATTGGCAAAGTGTTAGATACCGACTTCCATGAGGCTATCACTAGCATTGCAGTTAAATCAAAAAAAGAGAAAGGAAAAGTTGTTGATGTTATTGAAAAAGGATATATGCTTGAAGATAAAATCTTAAGATACACAAAGGTTGTTGTAGGAAATTAAATTAAAATTATGTCAAAAAAAGATTATTACGAAGTTTTAGGTGTCAGCAAAGGGGCAAATTCAAAAGAGATAAAAAAAGCATATCGTAAATTAGCCATTAAATATCATCCAGATAAAAATCCAAATGACAAAGTCGCTGAGGAAAAATTTAAAGAAGCGGCTGAAGCATACGATGTTTTAAGTAATCCAGAAAAAAAACAAAGATATGACCAGTTTGGTCATGCAGGAATGAGCGGATCAGCAGGAGGTTTTGGGGGAGGCATGAATATGGATGATATATTTAGTCAATTTGGTGATATTTTCGGTGGAGGTTTTGGAGGGTTCGGTGGCGGAAGATCATCTGGAAGAAGAGTGATTAAAGGATCTAATCTACGTATAAGAATAAGTCTTAGTCTAAAAGAAATAAGCGATGGTGTCAAGAAGAAAATAAAAGTTAATAGGCTAGTAAATGCAGACAATGTCACATTTAAAACCTGCTCACATTGTGGAGGAAGTGGTCAAATCACAAAAGTAACCAATACCATATTAGGTCAAATGCAAACTGCATCAACTTGCCCCCATTGTAATGGCACAGGAAAAATCATTGACAATAAACCAAGAGAAGCTGATTCAAATGGTCAAATTAAAAAACCTGAAACTGTTGAGATCAATATACCTGCAGGAGTTGAAGATGGAATGCAGCTTAAAGTATCAGGTAAAGGAAATGCTGCCCCATTTGATGGGGTAAATGGAGATTTAATAGTTTTAATTAGTATCGAAGAGCACGATAAATTAATAAGAGATGGGCAAAATTTACATTTTGATCACTATATCAGTTTTTCTGATGCCGTTTTAGGTGGAGATGCTGAAATACCTACAATTAATGGAAAAGTAAAAGTAAAATTAAGTGCTGGTCTTCAAAGTGGTAAAACATTAAGATTAAAAGGAAAGGGATTACCCTCAGTTAACAACTATGGAAATGGAGATTTATTAATTCATATTAATGTTTGGACGCCTCAAACTTTATCAAAAGAGGAAAAAAAATTCTTTGAAAAAAGCAAAAATTCAGATTCATTCACACCTAACCCAAGTAATAAAGACAAATCTTTCTTTGATAAGGTAAAAGAAATGTTTAGTTAAAATTTACATTAAAATGTCAAACAACTTAATAGAAGTTAAAGATGTTGTCAAATCTTTTGGTGACTATGTTGCTCTTGACAAAATAAATTTATCAATACCAGCTGGTAGTGTCTATGGACTTCTTGGTCCAAATGGTGCTGGTAAAACAACACTGATGAGAATAGTTAATCAGATTACTGCTCCTGACTCTGGAAAAATTCTTTTTAATAATGAAAAATTATCAAAAAAACATATCAAAGAAATAGGCTATATGCCTGAAGAGAGAGGACTGTACAAAAAAATGAAAGTTGGGGAACAAGCTTTATACTTAGCTCAATTAAAAGGCCTCAAATACAATGAAGCGTTAAAAAGATTAAAAAAATGGTTTGAAAAATTAGAGATTATAGATTGGTGGGATAAAAAAGTTGAAGAATTAAGTAAAGGTATGGCTCAAAAAATTCAATTTATCGTAACAGTAATGCACTCTCCTAAGCTATTAATTTTTGATGAGCCATTTTCTGGATTCGATCCAGTTAATGCTTCTATTATTAAAGAAGAAATTTTAACTTTAAGTAAATCTGGGACTACAATTATTTTTTCTACTCATCGAATGGAATCAGTTGAAGAGATTTGTACACATATAGCACTTATTAACAAATCAAGAACGATACTTGATGGAAGTATTAATCAAATTAAAAAGCAGTTTTCACAAAATACATTTAACTTAAGTGTTAATGAAGCAAAAATTACAAATAATGATTTTTTTGAAGTGATTAAAAAAACTAAAAATGGAAATCAGATAAAATTAAGGGAAAATGTGTCCGAAAAACAAACTCTTGACTTTCTAAATAAAAATTACAGTATAAATTCCTACGTAAAAGAAACTCCTTCGATAGAAGATATATTTATTCGTACAATAAACAATGCTTAAAACATTACTAATCATAAAGAGAGAATATCTTGTAAGAGTGAGAAAAAAATCATTTGTAATAATGACAATTCTTGGGCCAATTTTGATGGCTTCTCTTCTAATAATACCTATTTATCTTACAAATAAAGGAGATGAGTTAAGAAATGTTGCTATCAACTACAAAAACAATTTAAATCTAAATAACACTGAAGTTATAAATTTTACTCAATTACCAGATATTGAATTTCAAAAAGTTAAAAATAATATTGGTACAAGTGAATTCTATGCTGCACTAGAAGTACATAATAATACTTATACTTTATATTCAGATCAACAAATAACAAAAAATGTTATTGATCAAATTAAACAGCAGATTGAAAGTATTGTTAAAATAAGAAATTTAAATAAAGCGGGAGTAGATCCAAGCATTATAGAGAAAGTAAAAACAAATATTGATATAAATACTAAAATTATAGATGATAACGGAGATATTATTGATTCTAATTCTGATGCTAGTATTGGAATTGGTTTTATAGGTGGAGTTTTAATTTATATGTTTATATTTATGTATGGAACAATGGTTATGAGAGGAGTTATTGAAGAAAAAACAAATCGAATAGTTGAAGTAATTGTTTCATCAGTAAAACCTTTCCAACTAATGATAGGTAAAATTTTAGGTGTCGCTTTAGTTGGTTTTACTCAGTTTTTTTTGTGGGTCATATTAACAATATGTTTAGCTACTGTCGCAGAAATTACTCTGCTTGATAGTTTAAAAATAGCTAATGAATCTCAACCAACATCACAATCTATTATTTTATCTCAAATAGCAACTTTCACAGGTGGAATTGATTTATTTAAAGTAGTTTTTTGTTTTCTATTTTATTTTCTAGCAGGATATCTACTATATAGTTCTTTGTTTGCAGCGGTTGGTTCTGCTGTAGATGCTGAAGCAGACACACAACAATTTATTCTTCCCATTACTATTCCTTTAATTTTATCCTTCTTATTAATTCAAAATATTATGGATAATCCTGATGGTTCCCTAGCATTTTGGATGAGTATCATCCCTTTTACCTCCCCAGTAATAATGATGGTTCGACTACCCTTTGGTGTGGATAGCTTTGATTTATTTCTATCTATGATAACATTAATTATTTCTTTTATTAGTATTGCTTGGATTGCAAGTAAAATTTATAGAGTTGGGATTTTAATGTATGGTAAAAAAGCTAGCTACAAAGAAATTTGGAAGTGGATTAGATACTAACTTTTATGATAAATCTTAATTTTTTTTCTACTTTACTGTGTTTTTTATACTAAAAATTAAATTTTTATCGTAAAAAATGTTAAAAAAATTAACTGAATAAATATCTGAATATCAACACTTTAGATCACAATCTAACATTTAAATGTTAAAAAGAGTGGTTTTTTATAGTTCTCGTTTGTAAAAGAGGTTTATCTTTGCAGCGTATTAACCAAATTTTTAAAATAATGAAAAAGAATTTACGAAACATATTAGCTGTAGGTTTAGGGCTAATGACAACTGTTGCTTTCGCTCAAGACTGGAACGTTGATTCTAGAACAAGAATTGATATGAGCGGAGACAATGACTACATGAGTACAGACCAGAGAGTTACTGTAGGTACTGCTTGGGGTGGATCTGACTGGGGTATTCACGTATCTTCTGATGTGAACTACACATTAGGAAATGACGATGCTGCATCAATGAGCATCTATGAAGCATATGCTATGGCTGATTTAATGGGCTTTGCTAGCCTTACTGTAGGTCGTCAAGCATTAGACTTAGGTTCTGGAGCTTTAGTGTCTTCAAGACAATGGAGTGCAGATAGAACTACTTGGGAAGGTATGACTTTTGGAATGGATCTAGGTATGGCTGATGTTATGGTTGGATACCACAACCAAAATTCTGGTGACGATGCTACTGGAAGTAACATGTGGATAAACGCTTCTGGTGATTTTTCTGGATGGGATGTTAACTTCTTATACATGACTAAAGAAGGTGATGATGATGCTGCAATGGGTATCGACATCAGTGGTAGTGTAATGGGAGCTGGAATTCACGCATCTATGAACACTGACTATGACGGTGACGAAATGAGAGTAATTGGTTTAACTTACGATGTTAATGATGACATGGGAGTTAGCGTATCTCAAACTGTTTACGGTGAAGATGGTGGATTTGATATGGCTGGAACTAACATGAGTGGAGCTGATTGGTCAAATGGTCAAATGGCATACTTAAACGGTGGTGATGAAATGATCTCTGCTGGTTTAACTTACAACTTATCTGGAATTTCTTTAGGAGCTACAATGCACCAAGTTACAGGATCTGATGACTCAGAAAGAGATGTAACTGAAATTTCTTTAGGATACGACTTAGGAAACAACGCTGGTGTTAGCCTTCACATGGCTGATGACAATGATGTTAACTACATGTGGGTAACTTTAAACGTTGGTTTATAATACCTAAATATAATTTATTAAAAAGGGCTGCAAAAAATTGCAGCCCTTTTTTTATGGGAAAAAGCTACCTTAATAGCTAACAAAATAATGTTAAGAAATTATCAAATCTCATTTGAAAACAATCAATAGATCTTTAGTATCTTGCACACATATTAACTTTAAATATTTAAATTATGAAAAAATTATTTTTAAGTGCATTTGTAGCATTATTTGCTTTTGCTTCTTCTGCACAATTCATGGTCGTAACTACATATGATAACGATCAAGAAGAAACTGCAGACAAAATTACTGCAAACATGGGTATTGGCTACATGGTTAATGACGCCTTTACTGTCGGTCTAAAAAAAGGAAGTGATCATGCACACGAAGGGCATGACCATGCTGATGACGAAGACACTTATGACTTATGGGTTCGCTACAACTTATCTTCTTACATTGATGGTGGTTATTTAGCTCTTGAAATGCCAACAGAAGATGGATCTGACAATATGCAGATTGGTCTAGGAATGGCTTTCAATGTATGGAATGGTTTATATGTAGAACCTAACTATACAATGCCAGTAAGTGAAGATGATAATGGTGATAGAGAAGGAAGCTTTAATTTTGGACTATCATACAGATTCTAAGATTAGAATAAAATTTAGAAAAGCCAGCTTAATTAAGCTGGCTTTTTTTTATAATATTTTTAAATTTTTGGAGACAATAATCTAATCCTTCAATTTTTTTACCTCCAGCAGTTGCAAAAAATGGCTGTCCACCTCCACCTCCATCTATTTCTACTGCAAGCTCATTAACTAAATCTACAGCATTGATTTTATGACATAAATCATCACTAACAAATACAGATATAATTGGCTTTCCATCTAATTTTGTTGCTAATAAAACGACAACTTCTTTTTCTTTTTTAAGCCCTAATAATATATTTTTAATATCATTAGCACTTAGTTCAACAATTTCAGCAATGTATCTTACGTTATTCATTTTACTTGCTGAAGACAACAACTCTCTAGATATATTATCAAGTCTATTTTTATTTATTTTTAAAAATGTCTTTTCAAGAGCTTTATTATTAGATATTAATTGTTCGATTCCTTTTACAATATTTTTTTGCTTTACTAAAACCTCTACTTCTTTTAATAAAAAATCTCTTTCACTAACATACTTTAATGTACTTATTCCTGTTAAAGCTTCTATTCTTCTAACTCCTGAAGAAATTGATGATTCAGAAATAATCTTAAATAAACCTATTTGACCTGTTGAACTAACATGTGTTCCTCCACACAGTTCTTTTGATTCAGCAAATTGTATTACTCGAACTACGTCTTCATATTTTTCACTAAACAACATTTTTGCTCCCATATCTTTAGCCTTACTCAAAGGAAGATTAGCATGTTCCACCAATTCAATGTTATCAAGAATCCGTTGGTTTACTTCCAATTCTATATTTTTAATATCTTTTTCATCGATCTTGCTAAAATGAGAAAAATCAAATCTTAGAATCTTTTCATTAATAAAAGATCCTTTTTGCATCACATGATCACCAAGTATATTTTGCAAACTTCTATGCAATAAATGAGTAGCTGAATGATTTCTAGAGCATGCTAATCTTTTTTCAAAATTTACTTGAGCTTGAAAAGTAGAAGTTAATTCTTTAGGTAAAGAATCTACAATGTGAATAATCAAACCATTATCAATTATTGTATTTATAATAGGAATACTACAGCTTGAATTTTTAATCAATCCAGTATCTCCAATTTGGCCTCCTCCCTCTGCATAAAAAGGTGTAATATTAAAAACTAAATGATAATAAATATTATTCTTAATTATAGCCTTACGGTACTTAGTTATCTTAACATCTGTTTGTAATGTTTTGTAACCAACAAATTCTTCGACTTTATCTTCATATAATACCGTCCAGTCATCTACGTTTGTTTTACCATCCTCTTTTGATCTAGATTTTTGACAATTTAAAGCATCATAATACTCATCCTCATCAAACGTAATCCCCTTTTCTTTTAAAATAAGCCTAGTTAAATCTAACGGAAATCCATAAGTATCATACAATTCGAAAACTTGCTTGCCAGAAATGATTGAATTTGATGTTAGAAGAATCGAATCTATTTTTTTTAATCCTTGTGAAAGAGTATTTAAAAAAGACTCTTCTTCTTTTTGAATAATATTCTCAATAAGTTTTTTTTGTGATTTAAGTTCAATAAAATGATCCCCCATTTCATCAACTAAAGTTTCAACAATCCTATACATAAAAGGTTCTTTGATATTTAAAAACGTATAGCCGTATCTTACTGCCCTTCTTAGTATTCTTCTTATAACATATCCAGCTTTTGTGTTTGACGGAATTTGACCATCAGCAATTGAAAAAGAAATTGCTCTAATATGATCAGAAATAACTCTCATAGATGTATCTACTTCTATATCATCTCCATACTTCAAATTTGAAATGGAAGATATTTTGTTTATTAATGGAGTAAATATATCTGTTTCATAGTTTGAACCCACTTCTTGTACAATCATTGCAAGTCTTTCTAAACCCATTCCAGTGTCAACATGAAAGCTAGGAAGGTCATTTAACTTACCATCTTTTTGCTGAACATATTGCATAAAAACAAGATTCCAAATTTCAATTACTTGAGGGTGGTCCATATTTACAAGTGTAGAACCATTTATTTTTTTTCTATCTTCTAAAGATCTATTGTCATAATGTATTTCTGAACATGGTCCACATGGACCAGTTTCGCCCATTTTCCAAAAATTATCATTTAAATTTCCATTTAAAATTCTATCTTTTGGAAGATGTGAAGTCCAAATACTATATGATTCATTATCTCTCTCTAATTTTGAGATTGGACAGCCTTCAAAAATTGTAACGTAAAATCTAGTTGGATCTAATTTACAAACATCAATTAAAAATTCCCAAGCCCAATTTATAGCATCTTTTTTAAAATAATTGTCAAAGCTCCATGACCCAAGCATTTCAAACATTGTATGGTGATATGTATCGTGACCAACTTCCTCTAAATCATTATGCTTTCCTGAAACTCTAAGGCATTTTTGTGTATTCGTTATTCTTTTTTCTTTTGGCTTTCTATCTCCTAAAAAAATATCTTTAAACTGATTCATACCAGCATTTGTGAACATTAATGAAGGATCATTTTGGACAACTATAGGAGCAGAAGAAACAATTTTGTGATCTTTAGATCTAAAAAAATCCAAAAATAATTTTCTAATTTCTGATGATTTCATATTAAGTGTTATTTCAAATTCACAATAAAATGTTGGAAATCAATTTAGGATTTCATATTTAATTATGCAAAATAAGTAAATTTGTACAATTATACTGACATGGCAAAAGTAAAATATTACTATGATACTAAAACTTTAAGTTACAAAAGAATTGAACTTAGCACATTCGAAAAGATAAGAAAAGTTTTTACCTTCTTTTTTTTAAGCTCTGCGTTAGGTATAATATTTCTTTTATTATTCTTAAAATTTTTTGACAGCCCTAAGGAAAAATCCTTAAATATAGAAATTAATCAATTACAAACACAGTATAAAGTTCTTCAAAAAAAAATGAATCGAGCCGAACTTGTACTTGATGACATACAAAAAAGAGACGATAATATTTACAGAGTAATTTTTGAAGCAGACCCAATCCCAACATCAATTAGAAAAGCAGGATATGGAGGAGTAAACAGATATATTAATTTAAGTGGCTATACAAACTCTGAACTAATGATTTCAGCAACAAAAAAAATAGATCAAATAAACAAACAACTTTATATTCAATCTAAATCATTCGACCATATAATTGAACTTGCCAAAAATAAACAAGAAATGCTTGCATGCATACCCGCGATACAACCTGTTGCTAACAAAGATTTAAGAAGAATGGCTAGTGGCTATGGATACAGAATACATCCGATTTATAAAACTAGAAAAATGCATCATGGTATGGATTTTACAGCAAAAACAGGCACTCCAATATATGCAACAGGTAATGGAACTGTCGAAAAAGTTAGCAACATTAGAACAGGATACGGTAAACATATTATTATTGACCATGGTTATGGATACAAAACATTATATGCTCACAACTCTAAAAATTTAGTCACTAAAGGGCAAAAAGTTAATAGAGGAGATGTAATTGCTCATGTTGGCAGTACCGGTCTTTCAACTAGTCCTCATCTTCATTATGAAGTCCACAAAGATGGTAAAAAAATTAATCCAGTCAATTTTTACTATAATGATCTAACGCCTGAACAATACGAAAAAATGCTAATAATTGCATCTCAGTATAATCAATCATTTGACTAATGAAACATATAAATTTTCCAAAAGAGAAATTATTTTTTAAAATAAGTGAAGTTGCTGAAATTTTCTCAGTCAAAGTTTCGGCAATTAGATTTTGGGAAAATGAATTTGACATTTTAAAACCAAAAAAAAATAATAAAGGAAATAGATTATTCACTAAACAAGATATTGAAAATATCAAGATTATATATCATCTTTTGAAAGAAAGAGGGTTTACTGTTGAAGGAGCTAAAAAAAAATTAAAAGAAAATAAAACTGATACTATAAATAACGTTCAAATTGTAAATCACTTAAAAAATATTAGACAATTTTTAATAACTCTCAGAGAAGAGCTCTAAAAATATCTATTTCTTAAAAGGTAATTCTTAACATAGTCGCTGACCCCTTCTTCTAAAGGCATGAAATCATGTTTAATTCCCGCTAAATTTAGCTTTTTCATATTTGCTTGTGTAAAATACTGATACTTATCCCTAATATCTTTAGGAGTATCAATAAAATTAATATTTGCAGTTAATCCTAAAGAAGAAAAAGTAATATTAACTAAGTCATTAAAAGATCTTGCAACTCCAGTACCTAAATTATAAATACCATTATTTATCTTTATTTTTAATAAATGAGATAAAATTTCTATCACATCTTTTACATAAACAAAATCTCTTAACTGCTCACCATCTTTATAGTTTGGATTATGAGATTTAAATAAATTCATTTGTCCAGTGTCTTTTATCTGCTTATATGCATGCAAAATCACTGATGCCATTCTTTTCTTATGATATTCA
>MDTE01134394.1_pt1 | contig 11306 bp, 9 predicted proteins | sample 811231 | NCBI WGS metagenome assembly MDTE01 (sample SAMN05326651, study PRJNA326480) | marine metagenome | isolation source: seawater | place: Indian Ocean: Red Sea | collected 2010 | reverse complement strand
CCATCTCGCATTTGCTGCATTTAAAGCATATCTTGCGTTCATTATTGGAACAACTAGTTGTGGTCCAGCTATTTTAGAAATTTCTTCATCGACATTTTTTGTTTCAATTTTAAAATCAGGGCCTTCATTTTTTAAATAAGCTATTTCTTTTAGAAATTTTTTATATTCCTCAATATTGATTTCATTTCCTTTATTTTTAATGTGCCAGTCATCAATTTTTTTTTGTAAATCTTCTCTTATTTGGATTAATTCTTTATTTTTTGGTGCTAGTTCGTGTACTGCTTTGTCAAAACCAGACCAGAATTTTTCTGGAGAAATTTCTAAACCTTTCAGCAACTCATTATTTACAAAAGAGAGTAATTCCTCAGAAATTTTTAAATTATTAACATTTTTATAGTTGGTTGTCATAGTTTAATGTTAAAACTCAAGTAAAATTAAGTCAATTATAAAAAATATCACTGACATTTTGTTGTCATTTTTATTGCTTATGTAATAATTAAAACATTAATGAAAAATTACTTGAATTTTGAAGCTGAAATTAAAAACTTAGATACTGAGTTAGAGAAGTTAAAAGACCCTTATAATCAAGGAGGTTTATCTGAAGTAGATACAAATAAAATCTCAAAAACTCAGGAAGAACTCAATAAAAAATTAAATGATATTTACTCAAATTTAGATCCTTGGCAAACAACCATGGTTGCTAGGCATGAAGATAGACCAAAATCAAAATTCTTTATAGATAATTTATTTGAAGATTTTATTTCTTTGGCTGGCGACAGATATTATGGTGAGGATAAATCAGTTATTACCGGTTTCGCTAAGTTTAATGGTCAGTCAGTTTTAGTAATTGGTCAAGAAAAGGGAGAAAATTTAGAGTCAAGGATAGAGAGAAATTTTGGAATGATGAGACCCGAAGGATACAGAAAAACTATTCGCTTAATGGAACTTGCCAATAAATTTAATATCCCAATAATTTCATTTATTGATACACCAGGTGCTTATCCAGGTGTAGGTGCAGAGGAAAGAGGTCAAGCTGAGGCTATAGCAAAATCAATTGAATGCTGTATGAAATTAAAGGTTCCAAATCTAGCAATTATAATTGGTGAAGGTGGATCTGGAGGTGCGATTGCATTAGCTTCATCCAGCAAAGTGATTATGTTAGAGAATGCTATATATTCAGTTATATCCCCAGAGGGCTGTGCTACAATTTTATGGAGGGATCCAAAGAAAATGCTTGATGCAGCAAAAGCTATGAAATTATCTGCTAAAGATCTTTTAGAGTTAAAAGTTATTGACGAAATAATCTCTGAACCTGTGGGAGGAGCTCATAGAGATAAGGATCTAATATTAAGTAGCGTGAGAGAATGCATTTCGAAAAATTTAAATTTATTTAAAGAAATGACCTCAACAGAAATTTTTGAGCAAAGAAAAAATAAATTTTTAAAAATAGGAAGAAATAAAGGTTTTATTAATAATTTAGAAAATTTAAGCTCTGTAGAATTTAAAAGAAATAAATTGAAAGAATTTTTTAAAAAAAAGGAAAATATTTTTTATTTAATTGGTGCACTTTTATTGCTAGGACTGTTAACAATTTATTTATAATGCACCACAACAGTGCTTATATTTTTTTCCTGATCCACAGAAACAGGGCTCATTTCTTCCTATTTTTTTTTTAGATAAATTAGCTTTATCTTTTTTTTTCTCGTTAGATATGTCGTTATTTGACTGTTCGATAACTTTTAAATTCATTAAAATAGTAATGTAATCAAGTTTAAGTTTATCTAATAGATTTGAAAATAAATCAAAAGCTTCTTTTTTATATTCAATTAAAGGGTCTCTTTGACCATAGGATCTTAGTCCAATTACTTGTCTTAATTGTTCTAAATATTGAATATGTGATTTCCAGTTCAAGTCTATTGATTGTAATAATATTCTTTTTTCTATTTCTTTGGATTGATTTTCACCTAAAATATTTGTTCTTTCAATTCGATTTCTATTAAACTGGTCTTTTATCTTTACTTTAAAATCATTTTCTTTAAGTGCAACAAATTCTTTAAACTGTTTTTCATCTAAACTTTTTCCCATTAACATTTTTAATCTTGTATCGAATTCATTATTTTTTGGACTTGAAAGTTTATTTTTTTTTAATTCAATTAAATCATCAATAATTTCGTTTAAAAATCCCTCAGAATAAGCAAATATTTCTTTGCTACTCATTGCATTATTTCTCTGCGAAAAAATTACATGCCTTTGATCATTTAAGACATTGTCAAACTTTATTAATGTTTTTCTAATATCGAAGTTTCTTGCCTCAACTTTTTGTTGGGCTCTCTCAAGAGCCTTGTTTATCCATGGATGATCTATACTTTCTCCATCTTTAAGTCCAAGTTTTTGAAGAATATTGTTCATAGACTCAGAACCAAAAATTCTCATTAAGTCATCTTCAAGACTAACATAGAATATTGAATTTCCCTCATCTCCCTGTCGTCCAGATCTACCTCTTGCTTGATTATCTACTCTTCGGGACTCCATCCTTTCTGTACCAATGACGAACAGGCCACCAAGAGATTTTATTTTTTCTTTATTTTTTTTTAATTGGTCATCTGGAATTGATCCCTTTTTTCCACCTAATTGAATGTCAACTCCTCGCCCAGAAATGCTTGTAGTAATTATAATTGAACCCTCTTTACCAGCGTTTGCAATAATCTCGGCTTCATTTTCATGATTTTTAGCATTTAAAACAACATGTTTGATATTTTCTTTTTTTAATAATTTTGAATAAACCTCTGACTTATTAATACTAGATGTAAAAATTAAAATAGGTTGTCCAGTTTGAAAACATTCTTTAATTCTTTTTATTATGGCTTCATTTTTTTCTAATTCTGTTCTGAATATTTGATCATTATAATCCTTACGTATCATTGGATTATTTGTAGGAATTACGACCACTGGTAAATTGTAAATTTCATAAAATTCCTCCGCTTCTGTTGCGGCTGTTCCTGTACAGCCTGAAATTTTTTTATAAAGTTTAAAATAATTTTGATAAGTTATTGATGCTAAAGTTTGATTTTCTGCCTGAATTTCTATTTTTTCTTTTGCTTCAAGAGCTTGATGTAGACCATCACCAAATCTCCTCCCTTCTAAAATTCTTCCCGTAAGCTCATCTATTATTTTTAAGCTTTTATCTTTGACAATGTAGTCCTTTCCTTTTTCAAATAAATGATTTGCCCTTAATGCTTGATTGACATGATGAACAAGAGATAAGTTTTCAGGGTCATAAAAATTATTATTTTTTAATATCCCCGCGTTAGAAAAAATTTTTTCAACATTATTTATACCTTCACTAGATAATAAAATGTTTTTATCTTTTTCATCTATTTCATAATCAGACTTTTTCAATTGTTTTACTAATTTATCTATAACCGAATATTGATTTGATTTATCTTCAGCAGCACCAGATATTACTAATGGAGTTCGAGCTTCATCAATTAAACAAGAATCTATTTCGTCTACGATTGCATAATAAGGTTCTCTTTGTACTTTTTCTTCTTTAGAGTATTTCATATTATCTCTTAGATAATCAAAACCTAACTCACTATTGGTTGCATATGTGATATCACAATTATAATTTTTTTTTCTTTCAAAATCATTTTGGTCATTATTAATAAATCCTGATGTTAGTCCTATAAAATTATAAATTTGCCCCATTTCTTGGGAGTCTCTTTTTGCTAAATAATCATTAACAGTAACAACATGAACTCCTTTTCCTTTAAGCGCATTTAAATATGCAGATAAGGCAATTGTTAAAGTTTTACCTTCACCAGTCCTCATTTCAGCAATTTTATTTTCATGGAGTACTACACCGCCAATTAATTGAACATCATAGTGTCGTTCTTTTCTTGTTCTTTTTGATGCTTCTCTAACCAAAGCAAAAGCTTCTGGTAAAATATTATCTAATTTTTCACCATTCTTAATTTTTTCCTTTAATTTTAAAGTTATCTCTGGAAACGCTTCATTTGCTAAATTAGTGAATTTTTCCTCTAATAAATTTATTTCACTAATTATTTTGCCAATTCTATCTAGCTCTTTCTGGTTGCCAGATTTGATAAATTTAGAAATAAAGCTTAATGGATTAAACATAAGTTTTTGGTATATGATTTACTTATAACTTTTAATATAGTTATTAAATAATTTTTTTAAATACTATGGGAATTAATTTATCTAATTTTTTATCTTCTAAATCAAATAATCGTAAAATGAGTGAATTTCAAGATTTAGATCACTTAGACGGACTGTCAATATCTACGGTTAGTGCTAAATTGTATACAACTACTAGAGATGATTTAGTAATGTTTTATTTTCGAGAAGGGGCAAATTTTGCATCAGTCTATACTCAATCAAAGATTCTTTCTGAGAATATTAAATGGAATTTAGATCAAAAATCAAAAAAAATTTTTTCTTTAATGGTTAATACTAGAAATGCAAATGCGTTTACTGGTGAGCAAGGTTATCAAAGTATGCAAACTATTGCTGACATGATTTCTCAAGAATTGACAAATAAACAAATTCAAGATGAAGATAATCCAAAGAAGATAAAACCCAATAATATAATGTTTGGATGTACTGGCACTATAGGGGAAAAGTTTCCATTAGATAAAGTTAAATCCAAGATACCTGATTTGATAGAAAATATTAAATACACACAAAATAAATATGTTTGGATGAAAGCTGCACTAGGAATTATGACGACAGATACTCAGCCCAAAATGGCAATGGAGGAGTGTTTAATTGGACAAACTCCTATCAAGATTTATGGAATAGCTAAAGGTTCAGGAATGATACATCCTAATATGGCCACCACATTAGGATATGTTTTTACTGATGCAGATCTACCAAATGATATACTTAACAAACTAATAAAAAAAAATGTTGAAGACACATTCAACGCAATTAGTTGTGACGGAGATACTAGTACAAATGATATGATAGCAATTTTTTCCACAGGAAAAGCTAAACATAGAAAAATAAATAATATATCAGACAACAAATTAAAATATTTTGATGAAGCATTGAAAAAAGTCTTATTAAATTTAGCAAAAAGAGTTGTAGCTGATGGTGAAGGAGCATCTAAATTTATCACAATAAAGATTATTAATGCCAAAACTGAGCAAGAGGCAAAAAAAATTGGTTTTTCGATAGCTAATTCTCCTTTAGTTAAAACAGCGATAGCTGGCGAAGATCCGAATTGGGGTAGAGTAGTTATGGCTATAGGTAAATCAGGAGCAGAAATTAATTTAGAAAAATTATCGTTAAAGTTTGGAGATATAAATATTATTAATAGTGGAAAGCTTTCTAGTCAATATAAAGAAAAAGAAACTGCAGATTATATGAAAAATTCAAATTTAGAAATTAATATTAATGTTGCTATTGGAAATAAGAATTTTACAGTTTATACAATGGATTTAACAAAGAAATATGTAGAAATAAATGCTGATTATAGAACCTAAAACATTGAAATATGTTAAAGAGTAATTAGATAAATTTTATGATCAAATATAGTTTAAATTGTAAAAGTTGTAATTTAACTTTTGAAAGTTGGTTTGCTAGTTCCAAAGAGTTTGACAAGTTGAAAAAAAAAAAATTGATTAACTGTCATAAATGTAATTCACTAAAAATTGATAAGAGCTTGATGGCTCCAAGTATAAATAAAAAGAATAGTGAAAAAGATCAAAATCAGATTAGAAAATATAAAGATATAAAAAAAACAATAAATGAATATCAAAAATTTATTAAAAATAATTTTGAATACGTCGGTGAAAATTTTACTTATGAGGCAAGATCCATACATTATAATAATAAAAAAAAAGATAAGGGAATTTATGGTACAGCTTCAAAAGAGGATTTAAAAGAATTATCAGAGGAAGGAATTGATACTCAAATTATTCCTTGGTTAGAGGAGGAAAATAATTAATTTTTGATAAATTTAGCAATGTAGTTCACTGATTTATCATTACTAATTTTCCATTTATCTAAAAGTAAATTAAATTTCATTCCATCAATTTTATCCAATTTCAGATCATTTTGTTTTAAAATATCAATCAAATCGTCCGGATTTACAAATTTTTCCCATTCGTGTGTTCCGATGGGAAGCCAACGCAGGATATATTCAGCACCAATAATTGCAAAAACGTAGGACTTTAAAGTTTTATTTAAAGTAGCAACAAACATGATACCGTTTTTTTTCAAAAGATTTGAGCAAGATTTTAAAAAAAGATTTATATCTTCAACATGTTCCACTATCTCCATATTCAAAATAACATCAAATTTATTTTTTACTTTTAGTTTTTCAGGGGAAGTACAAATATAATTTATTTTAAGATTATTTTCTTTAGAATGAAGTTTTGCAACATTTATATTTTTTTCTGATGCATCAATTGCAGTCACATTAGCACCCAATCTACACATTGGCTCAGATAGCAACCCACCTCCACAACCAATATCTAAAATTTTAATATTTTTTAAAGGATTTTTTTTTGAGTCAATTTTAAATGTTTGAATTATATTTTCTTTAATATATAAAATTCTTATAGGGTTAAATTTGTGTAAAGGTTTGAATTTACCTTCTGGATTCCACCATTCTTCAGCAATTCTAGAAAATTTCTCTATTTCTTTTTTATTTATTGTGTTAGTTTTCATTACTAAGTTGACTTTATATTCAACATGTATTTTATCAATATATTTTAATTTTTAGAGAAAATTTTATCGTGAAAATTGTAGTATTAAAATTTGGTGGAACATCAGTAGGCACAATTGAAAAAATCAAAAAGGTCGCTGAAATAATTAAAACTCATAAGAAAAAAAAATATAAAGTAATTGTTGTTTCATCAGCAATGAGTGGTGTGACAAATGAGCTTATAAAAAAATCTAAAGAGGTCAGTGAAAATTTTTCTGAAAGTGAATATGATGTTATGTTAGCTACAGGTGAACAAGTAGCCTGTTCATTAGTTGCGGGTAGACTGATACATATAGGTTTAAAAGCTAGATCTTGGTTGGCTTGGCAAATCCCTATAATTACAAAAGGTTCCTATGGAAACTCTAGAATAAATTTAATTTATAAAAAGAAAATCTTAAATTATCTTAAGGAGGGTGGTATTCCGATCATAGCTGGTTTTCAAGGTATTAATGAAAAAGATAGGATTACTACTATTGGAAGAAGTGGATCTGATGCGAGTGCAATAATGCTAGCAAAATTTTTTAATGCTGAAAGATGTATTATTTATACTGATGTTGAAGGTGTCTATACCACTGATCCAAATAAGCTAAAAAAAGCAAAAAAAATAAAAGTTATTTCTTACGAAGAAATGTTAGAAATGGCTTCTCTTGGAGCTAAGGTTATGCAGCCAGCATCAATTCAAGATGCAAGATTGAATAGAATTAATATAGAAGTTAAATCCTCATTTGTAAAAAAATCTGGAACGTTAATAACAAAAAGATCTAAAATAATTAATAACAAAATTATAACTGGGATCTCATCAACTCATAATGATGCAAAAGTAACTTTAGTAGGAGTAAAAGACAAGCCTGGAGTAGCAGCATCTATTTTTAAACCATTATCTAAAAATTCAATCAATGTGGACATGGTTGTCCAGAATATTTCACCTAATGGTAAAGAAACTGACCTTACTTTTACCATTAAAAATGAAGATTTATTTAAAACAAAAAAAATAATTAGAAATAATAAAGAGATAAATTATAGAAAACTGATATTTGAAAAAGGTGTCTCTAAAATATCAATCATTGGAGTAGGAATGATTACTACGCCTGGAGTAACTTTTAGAATGTTTCAAGCATTAGCAAATAAGAAAATAAATATTAAGGTTATTTCTACATCAGAAATAAAAATTTCTGTATTGATTGACAAAATTAGTGCTAAGAAGGCTATAGAGGCTTTACACAAAGAATTTAAACTCAACAAATATTAAAATGAGCATTAGACCATTCAGAGATATTATTAGAAGAAAAACAAAAGTTATTAATGTTGGGAATGTTAAAATTGGTGGAGATAATCCAATTTCTGTTCAATCTATGACAAATACATCGACAACTGATGTCAAAGCTACAGTAAAACAAATTTTTGAGATACAAAATGAGGGAGCAGATTTAGTAAGAGTTTCGTGCCCAGATGAGGACTCAACAAAAGCTTTAAAAAAGATAATTAATGAAGTAGAGATCCCAATTATAGCAGATATTCATTTTCATTATAAAAGAGCTATTGAAGCTGCAGAAAATGGTGCAAGTTGTTTAAGAATAAATCCTGGAAATATTGGAGATAAATATAAAATTAAGGAAGTCATTAAATCTGCAAAAAATAATAATTGCTCAATAAGAGTAGGTGTGAATGCTGGTTCACTGGAAAAAGATATATTGGAAAAATTTAAAGAACCATGTCCAGAGGCTTTAGTTGAGAGCGCCTTGAGAAATATTAAAATTTTAGAGGATGAAGATTTTAATAATCTAAAGGTTAGTGTTAAATCTTCAGATGTATTTTTATCTATTGAAGCGTATAAGCAGTTATCAAAGTTATCAGATTACCCACTTCATTTAGGTATAACCGAAGCTGGAAGTTTTATGAGTGGAAGCATAAAATCTTCAATAGGTATAGGGTCACTCCTTCTGAATGGAATAGGTGATACGATTAGAATTTCATTATCTGACGACCCTGTTAAAGAAGTGACTGTTGGAAATGAAGTTTTAAAATCTTTAAATTTAAGAAATAGAGGGGTTAAGATAATCGCGTGTCCGTCATGTGCCAGACAAGGATTTGAAGTAATAAATACTGTTAAAATTTTAGAAGAAAAATTATCTCACATTAAAACACCAATTACTTTGTCAATTATAGGGTGTGTAGTCAATGGACCTGGTGAAGCTTCGATGACTGATATTGGAATTACAGGAGGTAAAAAAGGAAATAATATGCTCTACTTATCAGGGGTACAAACAGAAAAAGTTTTAACTGATGACATAATAACTAGAGTTGTAAAAGAGGTTGAAAAAAAAGTTATAGAACTAGAAAAAAAATAAAGATGATACCTCAAAAAGCAGTTGAAGAATTAATTAACAAGCACGCAACATTAGAAAAAGATTTGTCATCAGGAAAAGTTGATAAAAACCTCTTTGCAGAAAAATCAAAAGAATATTCAGATTTGAATGAAATTATAATTGAAGCAAAAAAATATATTTCTTTTGAAAACGATAAAGCTGAGTTAGAGAAAATTCTTAAAGATGAAACCACTGAAAAAGAATTATCAAAGATGGTCGAAACAGAATTAAATGAGTTAAAATCTCAGTACGTTAAAATTGAAAAAAAATTAAAACTTTTTTTACTTCCTAAAGATGAAGCTGATAAAAAGAATGCAATTATTGAAATTAGAGCAGGGACTGGTGGTTTGGAGGCAAGTCTATTTGCTGCAGATCTTTTTAAGATGTATGAAAAAGTAAGTCATAAAAAAAAATGGAATTTGGAAATGATTTCAATTTCAAAAAGTGAAGCAGGAGGATTAAAAGAAGTAATAGCCTCTATTAAAGGAAATAATATTTATTCTACTTTAAAATATGAAAGTGGGGTGCACAGAGTTCAAAGAGTTCCAGATACAGAAACTCAAGGTAGAGTTCATACTTCAGCAGCAACAGTAGCAGTTCTCCCTGAAGCAGAAGAAGTAGATTTGAAAATTAATGATACTGATTTAAGAATAGATGTCTTTAGGGCAGGAGGTCCTGGTGGTCAGTCAGTTAATACAACCGATAGCGCAGTCAGAATTACGCATATCCCCTCTGGAATTTCAGTTTCACAACAAGATGAAAAATCTCAACATAAAAATAAAGCCAAAGGAATGAAAATTTTAAGAGCTAGACTATATGAGTTAGAGAGATCTAGAATAGAACAAGAGAGATCAAAAGATAGAAAAAGTAAAATAGGTACAGGAGATAGATCTGAAAGAATTAGAACATATAATTTTCCTCAAGGAAGAGTTACAGATCACAGAATAAATCTTACACTTCATAAATTAGAAGAATTTTTAGAGGGAGAAGCATTTGATGAAATGATTGAGTCACTTACACTTCAAGCTCAAGAAGAAACTTTAAGTAATTTAAATTAAGAATGAATATAAATACTGCAATCATAAGAGGTTCCCAAGTATTAAAAAAAAATGAAATAATAAAATCCCCTTCGCTAGATAGCGAATTATTATTATCTAAAGTTATTAACAAAAGTAGAGAATTTATGATTTTAAATTCAAATTATAATATTGATAAAAAAGACTATTATTATTTTCAGCAATTAATCAATGAACGATCAAAAGGTAAACCGGTCGCTTATTTAACAGGTAAAAAGTTTTTTTGGAAGTATGAATTTATAATTAACGACAAAGTGTTAATACCAAGACCTGATACTGAAACTATTGTAGATCAAGTATTAAAAATCTATAAACAAAAAAATAAAATTAACTTCTTAGACATAGGATTTGGATCAGGATGTATTTTACTTTCAATTTTAAAAGAGAGAACTGATTTTAGAGGAACAGGCATTGATATAAGCGATCATGCTTTCAAAATATGTAGTATCAATGCTTATAATTTAGGAATTAAGAATAAAGTTAGATTGTTTAAAACGGATATTGACAAATTCTCTCTTGGCAAATATGATCTAATTATATCTAATCCTCCTTATATAAAAAAGCTAAAATTAAGATATTTGGAGAGTGATGTATTCAAGTTTGAACCAAAATTAGCTTTAGATGGTGGGTTAGATGGTATATCAGAAATCAGAAAAATAATCGTAAAGTCATCTGAACTGATAAAATATGGTGGGAAATTAATATTAGAAATAGCTTTTAACCAGAGAGAAGAGGTAAAAGAATTATTAAAAAAAAATAACTTTTATATTAATTCGGTAATCAAAGATTTAGCTAACAACGACCGATGTATAATTTGTACAAAAATAGAAATATAATTTATGGTAACTTTCAGAAACAATAATAATAGAAGAAATAATTTCAGAAGAAGTGATAGAAACTTTAAATCTAATGGTGACAGATCTAAATATGGTTCAAGTTTTTCTAATAATGAAAATTTTCAAAGAAAAATTCCTGGAAGAAATAATCATAACGCATCTAAGTTAATTGACAAATATAGTAATTTAGCAAGGGAGGCATTGTCAAATGGTGATAAGATATTATCTGAAAATTATTTTCAACATGCTGATCATTTTACGAGAATAATGAATGAACAAGAAAGCTTCAAAAAAT
>MDTE01122270.1_pt1 | contig 11306 bp, 13 predicted proteins | sample 811231 | NCBI WGS metagenome assembly MDTE01 (sample SAMN05326651, study PRJNA326480) | marine metagenome | isolation source: seawater | place: Indian Ocean: Red Sea | collected 2010 | reverse complement strand
GGTGGTCGCTTTCTTCGCTGCTGGCTTTTTAGCAGCAGTTTTCTTAGCGGTAGTCGCTTTCTTCGCTGCTGGCTTTTTAGCAGCAGTTTTCTTAGCGGTAGTCGCTTTCTTCGCTGCTGGCTTCTTAGCGGCAGTTTTCTTAGCGGTAGTGGTTTTGGATTTAACCAATTTTACCGTAGCGCTTTTTGCTGCGGTCTTAGGTTTTTTTGTGGTGGTAGTCGTCTTCTTTGCTGCAGGTTTCTTAGCAGCGGTTTTCTTTTTTGCAACAGCCATGATTATTCCTCCCAATCATGAAATGTTAATAACGAAAACCATTAAAACCTAATTATTGTTAATAAAGCTATGGACAGATCTGTGGATAACTATTGAAAACTTTACTTTATTTAATAGCTCACTTCATTTGTTGCGTGTATGCAACAATATATGTAGTGGCTATTGCGGAGAAAAAACTAAATATAGTTATTTTTTTACGGCTGCTTTTTTCAGCTCTTCAGCAATCAGAAATGCCAGCTCCAAACTCTGCGATGCATTCAGGCGAGGATCGCAATGTGTGTGGTAACGGTTGGACAAATCCAATTCCGAAATTGCCTGCGCACCGCCCAGACATTCCGTTACATCCTGCCCGGTCATTTCAAAATGCACACCGCTGCCATGCGAGCCTTCGGCCTGATGGATGGCGAAGAACTTGCGTACCTCTGCCAGAATGTCGGTAAATTTACGCGTCTTATAGCCAGTAGGTGATTTGATGGTATTGCCATGCATAGGATCGCACGACCATACAACTTTCTTGCCCGCTTCTTTAACGGCGCGCACCAATGGCGGCAGATATTCTTCAACTTTTTCTGCACCCATACGCGAGATCAGTGTGAGACGTCCTGCCTCGTTTTTCGGATTCAGCACATCGCACAAACGCAGCAAGTCATCGATTTCCATTGAAGGGCCGACCTTGCAGCCGATTGGGTTGCCAACACCGCGTAGGAATTCGACATGCGCGCCATCTGGCTGGCGTGTGCGATCACCAATCCACAACATATGTGCGGAGCATGCATACCATTCCTCACTTACCTCGTCGAAGCGGGTGAGGGCGGATTCGTAGCCCAGCAACAACCCTTCATGCGAGGTGTAGAAGCTGGCTTCCGATAATTGCTCCACATTATCCAATGGCAGGCCGGTGGCTTCAATAAAGCGCATGCAGTCGTTAATGCGCTCGACCACCTCGTTAAAGTGGCGGCCTTGCGGCGACTCGGACACAAAGTCCATATTCCATTTGCTGATGTGATTCAGCGCAGCGTAACCCCCGCGCGCGAGTGAACGCAGATAGTTCAATGTCGCACCCGACTGGTAATATGCATCCAGCAAACGCTGTGGGTCTGCGGTGCGGCCCGTGGCCTCAAAATCCATCGCGTTGACCATATCACCGCGATAGCTGGGTAATTCCTCGCCGTTTTGCTTTTCCATATCGGCAGAGCGAGGCTTCGCAAACTGCCCTGCAATGCGCCCGACTTTTACCACCGGATGCCCCGCGCCATACATCAGCGCCATGGTCATTTGCAGCAACACGCGGAAGAAATTACTTAAATTCGCTTCGTTAAATTCAGCAAAACTCTCGGCACAATCACCGCCTTGCAGCAAAAACGCCTGGCCTTCAGCGGCCATAGCAAGCTCTGCTTTCAATGCGCGGGCCTCTTGCGGCGTGGTAAGTGCAGGCAGGGTGGTCAGCTGTTTCTCAATACGCAGCAATTTGTCCACGTCCTGATAGTTAGGCTGCTGCAAAATGGGGAAATCTCTCCAGCTTTGTGCGGACCATTCTTTTGCCTGATCGGAATTTTTTGTCTTTGCGTGTGCCATATACTTTTCAACTTTATTAATGCTTGCTATGCCTTGGGGTTTATGCGAAACCCAAACATATTCAAGCGTTCGCGCGTACTATGTAAGGATTTTATAATCGATGTCTAGTGCTAATAATACCGAAAATACCGTTGCCTTCGCAGGAATCGAAGGCGCTTACAGTGATTTGGCGTGCCGTCAGGCGCAACCCTACATGACGCCTGTGCCAATGGAAAGCTTTGACGACGTGTTCGAAGCCGTTGAACAGGGGCGCGTAACCTACGGGATGATCCCGATTGAGAATAGTCAGGCCGGACGCGTGGCAGAGATTCACAATATTTTGCCAAAGACAAAACTGCATATTGTGAGTGAGTATTTCCTGAAAGTAGAACACCATCTATTTGCGCCCAAAGGCACGGAGCTTGAAAAAGTGACCGATGTGTATTCGCACCCGCAAGCCCTGATGCAGTGCCGTGATAGTCTGCGCGAGCTGGGGCTGAACGTGCATGCCTATGCTGACACCGCCATGGCCGCCAAGGACGTGGCAGAATGGAACGACCCCACCAAAGCGGCGGTGTGTTCCGAGTTGGCTGGCGCGCTGTATGGCTTGGAATGCGTGAAAGAAAACATGCAGGACGACGAAAATAACCAGACGCTGTTTCTGACTTTCGCGCAAGAGCCAGCCGATCCGTTGCCAGGGCACGAGCCGGTGCTAACCAGTGTGTTGTTCACCTTGCGCAGCATTCCAGCCGCGCTTTATAAGGCGCTGGGCGGGTTTGCGACGAACGGTCTGAACATGGTGAAGCTGGAAAGCTATCTACATAGTGCCAAAGCTGGCACAGCACAATTTTTCCTCACGTTTGAGGGGCATCCGCAAGAGCGCGCCACGCAATTGGCGCTGGAAGAGTTGGGGTTCTTCAGTAACAAAGTGCATGTGCTGGGTGTGTATCCGGCTGATCCGAAACGTTATTTACAAAAATAGTTATGAATCTCGATATTTTTCTTAATGCTGTGCTGGGTTACGCGGTGATCATCAGCCCGCTGGGAACAGCGTTGCTGTTCAACGCGCTTACCGACGGTGCCGATAAAACCATGCGTCGTCAAATGGCCGTGCGTGGCACCATTATTGGTATAGTACTGGTTATTCTTTTTGGATTCTTCGGCTTGGATTTGATGAACGGGCTGGGCATTCAAATTGAGTCGTTTCGTGTGGCGGGTGGCTTGCTGCTGTTCTACACCGCGTTCAGCATGATCACCACGCCTGAGAAACGTCGCGTAAATAGCGATGCGGAGGAAATTGACGATGTGTCGGTCTATCCGCTGGCCATTCCGTTACTCTCTGGCCCTGGCACACTTACCCTGACCATCCTGTTATTTTCCGATGCATCTGGCGAGCCTGGCGGTTTATTCTCGCTGCTGGCTGCTATTGTGTTGGTGTTTATCGTCACTTTTGTGGCGTTGCTATTTTCCACTCCGTTGGAAAAATTGTTGGGCAAAACCATCAACAATATTTTCAAACGCCTCTTTGGTGTGCTACTGGCGGCATTGGCCATTCAGTTTATTGTGGATGGGGTGCGTGGCATAGTAGAGGCCACATAAAAAAGGGTTTCCAAGGCAATCCGCTAGCATTTGCGAGTGATTTAGTTCTCGGTTACGGTTTTATGTTTAAGTGGTTGGTCTTAGCGTAGCGGCTTTTGCATTTGTTTGTCGGTGAAGGCGAATGGCCCCATAAGCACAGGCACTTCTGCTTCCACCACAAACCCATAGCGTTCATAAAAAAGCTGCGCATCGGTGTTATCACTATTCACGAGCAGCCTCATAGTGTGGCAATGCGCGAATGCTTCTTCCACCATAGCAATGAACTGTCGCCCAATGCCTGCCCCTTGTAGCTCGGGCAAAACATAGAGTTTCTTCAGCCACACCGTGTTCTCTTCCTGATAGGCCGAGCAATAGCCGACCGCCTGTTCGCCCTTTTCTGCCAGCCAAAACTGGTGGCCTTCTTCCTGCATCTCGTTTAGCAGTGCTTGGGGAGTATATATTGCCTCCAACACCGCTTGCACCTGTTCCATGGGTATGATGGGGCCATAACACACAGGCCAGATGCGATAGGCCAATTGTGCAATGGTAGGCAAATCATCAGGTGTGGCGGGGCGTATGGTGATATCTGATGGCATAGGGAATAGTTACATGCTTTTAAATGGTGGGCGGTAGAAGATTATCTCGAAGCCATGCTTCTCGTTGCAAACGCTAAATTCGCTGGCGCTCATTAAGCTTATTGTCGAACAAGTTCTCACCTAACAGCCCCAGATAATCTCCTATCAACCAGCAAGCTGGCTGCTACGAGATTATGGTGGGCGGTAGAAGATTCGAACTTCCGACCTCGTCGATGTCAACCGTACCATAAAACCTAAGTTTTTGGAATGTTGTGTTATTTTTTTCAGTTACTTTGCATAGATTGCCCATTTGTGCAAGGTTTTCACTAAAATCGTATCCCACGGGATCGCGTAATCGATTATTTTAATCACCAAACTCTTTACAAAATTGTGGATCAGTTTATGCTAACTGCCTTCGCCTGTGGGCGGTTAGCTCAGCTGGTTAGAGCGTTGCCTTGACATGGCAGAGGTCGGAGGTTCGAGTCCTCTACCGCCCACCATTATTTTATGCATAAATCCTGTCGAGAGCACTGGTCGCATCCTTTAAATAATCCGGATGATGCTTCAGATAGTGCTTCTCAACGGTTTCCAGTTTGTCGCCCATGATTCCGGCAATCTCCCACATGCTCACTCCGTTTTGCACCATCAGCGTTGCACCGGTGTGGCGCAGCACATGCGGCGTGATCCAGCCCAGGTTAGCTTCGCGTGCATAGTTGCGGAATGCTCTGCCAATTTCATAACAAGGATTTCCGCGCCATTCAATAACGTGGTTGGTGGTTGCCACCTCTCTTGCCTGGGTGAGTGCTTGCAGCAAGCTGTCATTGATCGGCACAGGCACGCGGCGTTTTTTAGTGTGTTGGCGGTCAGGTGGATTGAAGTCGATTCGTCTTGATTCCAAATCAACCTGCGCCCATTGCAATTCAAGGATAGCCCGTTTTCGTGAAAGCGTGTGCAATGCCAGCATCGCAAATAACTTCAAATGTGGAAGCTCTTCCAGCTTTGCAAGCAATGCCTTGGCCTCGTGAGGTCGCGCCCATTTATCACGCGGCGGATTCTCTTTCGGCTTTTCCACAAAAGGCACCACGGTAAGCAAGCCCTCTTTGCGAGCATGATTCATCGCTGCCACTAAAATATCAAAACTCTTCTTAGCCGTTGTGTTGGAAACACCGTCCTCTTCGGTTCGGATTCTGACAAACTCTCGGCATTGAGCCCGATTAATCTGCCGTGGATACCAATCTCCCCATAATTTCTCTATTGGTCTCAATGCACAGAGCATGCTGTTATCCAGGCTGAAAATGTTCTTCTTTATGAACACCTCGTCCAGCGTCTCATTGCGGCTGAATCGTTCTCGGTGCTGTTTCTTTTTATACTCCGTGTAGATGCGGATAATTTCACGGATGGTGATATTGTCCTTTTCTTCCTCGCTAGGCGTTAACCAACCAGCAATAAAATCGGCTAGGAATCGCTTTGCTGCTTCCGGATCATCTGTGCACGTTGAAACCCGTTTAAGGCAACCACTTTCTCGCCATTGGACGTAGAATTTTTTTCGTTCTTCTCGCCAGGTAAGGTCAAATTTTGGGATTCCTGATTGCATGTGTCGCCCGTTACTTCGTTAGCATTTTCAAAGGCGATAACATGTTCTTTTTTAATGCGAATACCGCCTTTTCCTCTACCAACACGAAGGCATGCAAGTCGCTGGTTTTCAACAAGAAAATAAATGTTTCTGGCACTGCATTGCCATAGTTCGGCCAATTGTTTGACAGTGTAACAACGTTGTAACTCATCCATGGGCTTCTCCTTGGTTTTTTGGGGTTATGAAAACAGCACAATGCAGCCGCAAACCTCTTAAGGGCGGCGTATGGCGTGCAAAAATTATGGGGTTCAATGATTAGGTGGGGCTGGTTTTCACCCACCTCTGGCGATTCTATGAACGAAGATACGATTTTTTGTTCATCCTGTTTAGTCTTTTTTTGTTCGAACACTTTAACGCCCTCCATGCTTGGCATTGAGGCGTGTGACGATTTTAAGCAGTGCATACGTCCACATCTGCCATGCCTTGGTACGGCCACAGCCGATGCGCCAGCAAATCTGTTTCCAGTAGACTCGCTCGGCGCGGAGCCATATCAGCCTGCGCTCGTCTTCGTCATCGAGGTAAAAAATCCATTCGATGGTTTCCTCCATACGCTGCATTGGAAGCACTGAACTCTGATAATTTCCCAATTTACGCTAAAATCCATGGGGATTTTCGGTATCAATCCGACACAAGCCATCAAAGAGAGTATGGTTATTAAATCCTTTTACGAAGAGGCACTTGCTAACGCATTAGTCAACGGTAAGCCTCTACACCTCCGCAAGAACAGAAAACAATTTTATGCAGTTGTGGATCACCGGCATGCAGAGGATCAGATTTTCAATTCTCTGAAAAAGGCCACTGGCTACAAAGATGGAACGGGGCCGGTTTGTGGCTCCTTCCAAAGAGATATTTTTTGGGCCGAGGCAGTCAGTATACGGCTGGAAGAGAAGAATGGTAATTTATGGCTTCTGCTACGGCCAGATATATGGGTGAAACCCTTATCTGAAAGGCAAAATTTCCGAGATGAGATTAAAGCCAGAAAGAAATACCGATTTAATCAGAAATCCAATGAATTTCTGAATGCATGGATCACCATTTTGTTGGGTGAAATTGGTGGTAATGACGTTAAAATAGAGCATTTTGCTGATACAGAATTTCCTATTCAGTTTGAGCTGAATTCGCGGTCAGCCTTTAGCCGAAAGGAGAGCCGCCATGCCTGAAATACGCAATAACCTTTCTGCCTATCGTGCTTTGCCAGAGCCAGAGCTTATTTTTAACCAGCTCAAAAAAGATATTCATCCACTGAGGGGGCTGGCCAACCATGGCCCTTACGGATTATCGATAGGTTACCCAACACAAGTGAGGGCTGCTTTTCTTGCACCACAAGGCTCGTTAGGGAAGCTCAATGGCTTATTTGATGAACTCAACGGCTCTCATCAAGTGAAAGACGTGCCGACATATTATATTCCCTACACAGGGTTTGAAAATATTTTTAAGACACCGCTTACCTCGCCAACAGATGATCTAAAAATAGAATTACCTGCAGAATGCGGCACTTATGCTGATGCCAAGAACGGTCCTGAAATGATCAATCAGATTATGCATTCAATTGGCAACCTTAGTAAGAATAGAAGCCATTTCGATGTACTATTTTTGTATTTACCAGATACGTGGAAAGCCTGTTTCGAATATGAGGGGTTTCATCTGCACGACCGCCTAAAAGCAAAGCTGGCACCGATTAATATTCCCATCCAGATCATCAACGATAAATTCTTTGCGCGTAATTGCCGTGCAGAGGTGATGTGGGGGTTAAACCAGCCATCGGCTCGCCATCGAGCAGGTCTTCCAGTTCAATTGCATCAAAGCCTGTCAGATCTAAATCAAATCCCAGCTCATTCAATTCACCGAGTTCAATCGCCAGCAGTTCCTCATCCCATTCAGCGTCTTCATGGGTACGGTTGTCAGCCAGCCTGTACGCCTTTATCTGCGCCTGTGTGAGGCCAGTGGCCACATGCACTGGTACTTTCTTTAACCCCAGCGACTGTGCCGCCTGCAGGCGCGTGTGGCCTGCAATGATAACCATTTCCTCATCCACCACGATAGGCTGGCGGAATCCGTACTCCTTAATCGAGGCCGCAACTTTGGCTATGGCTGCATCATTTTTGCGGGGATTCCGCGCATACGGAATCACCCGACCGATTTCGGTCAGTTCTACTTTCATAATCTTTCCTGTTTTGCAGTTAAGTTCTGTGCATACAGCACGTTAGCGAAATGGCTTCAGCAGACCCGATTTCGCAGTCAGCCACTTTAAGCATTTGTTATATAAAGGTTTTGTATTCGGAATTGCGAAACGAAATGGCTTTTCAGAATTTGTGGCTAGTAAAACGCCGCGCCCTCGGCGTACCCGCAGGGGGGACGGGTCGGGAGTACCTTTTTGAATCCATGGGATTCGGTACGGTATCAGGGGCGTTTGAAGCGGTTGATGTAAAATTTCAGATTGCGTGCAAACTCAATGGCGAAGCGTTCCTTCACCTTGGCTTGCATGATGGCATCGTTCTCACGCTGTTTGAACAACTGCATGATGCCAGGGCCGTACAACAGTTTGAGTGGGTGACGCTTGCCGGTCTTCCGCATGTAAACAGTGGTCTTACTGGAGCCGCTTTTGCGCGGGGCAATAAAAGCATTCGATAACGTTGACACCTTGCCGTATTTTTTCACCTTGACCAGCCCACGCTTACCACCTGGTTGTTGCGTTGGCTTCTTGCTGCCGACCACAAATTCAATCAGCTGCAGCGCACGGTCGCGTGCCAGAAGCGTTGCCCACAAACGTTTGAAGGTTGCCTTCTGCGTAACGATACGCCGTTTGACCGCAGCCTGCCTGCTGTTCATTTGTGGTGCGATGTGCTTGGCACTCGCCACCTTTGCGCTCTCCGCCACACGGTTGAGGGTACGCACCGTGGCCTGTGGTGCCACCTTGGTTTCAAGCGTGTTGAGCTGCCGCCTCAATTTCTTGAGGTCGTGTTGTATGGTGATATCGAAGGTCATTTTGATCCCGTTTTTAGCAGGCGATCCCGTGGGATCGTTTTTGAGCCGTTTTTGTTAAGGGGTGTTTTGGCTAAGTCTTTGATAGAAGGGGAATTCGTTACAAAATATTCGTTTGCGACCCCAGTTATGTCAACGACGCGCTCTAACCAACTGAGCTAACCGCCCGTCACGCAATGTGCGAAGACGCTATTTCTATCGTGAACCGCGCTGAATGCAACCGAAAAGCCTTATTTTACTATTCAAGGACTACAGGGGCACTATTAAACAGCGGGTGATCTACCTCATCACGCGGCTTTATGTTCAGGCTCTCGCTTATGCCACCCTGCAGATAGAGAAACGCACGAATAGGCTTTTTCGCATAAATATCCTGCTGCAGCTCGCCCAGCACTACGCTCGGCGCGATCTGCAAAATCTTGCCGTCATTGTCGATGAATAGCACATCCACGGGCTTATAGACCTCCAGCGGCATCAATGGAATCTGCATCGGGGTTTCAAACGCGATCATCACGCCGCGATTATTATCGAGTGTGTTGAGGGTGTGAATCCACTCCAGCCGCATCGCGTTTTCAGGCCGCACCTCCACACTGAATACGTGCTCGGTGGGGGTAGGCGGCGCAGCATTCTCTCCCTCCTGCTCCTCGCTTTTTTCAGCGCGCGGGTAAGAGGTGATGGTGAGGCTGTCTTTTTGAAAAATGATAGGCTGGCGCGATTGTGCCAGTGCCAACGAGCTGCATAATAGCAGAATGAAAAAACTAATTAAAAATCGCATGCTCTACCTTGTCACCTGGGGTGATGCCCCATTCATCTGCTTTGCCTGCCTGCAATTCCAGCACACTCAACACGTCGACAGGTGAGCGTATGAGCTTGGTTGAATGCGGCTCTGCGTTACGGTGAATATGAACAATTGCACCCTGCGCATCAATGAAAATCATATCAAGCGCGAGGGGCGTGTTTTTCATCCACATGGTTACTGGCTGTGGTTCGCCAAAGTCGAATAGCATGCCATCATAGGCACCGAAATCCTCCACTTCCATGAGCCCGCGCGCCCGTTCCGTTGGCTCGTCGGCCAGCCATAATTGCATATGTAACGGCTCTCGGTCGCTGCGAAGAAGTGTGGCGGTTGTGTCCGTAAAGTTCTGTGCGTAGGCCGTGGGAGCTGCCAACAGGCAGAGCAGGGCGCATAGCAGCAAAACTATAGGGCGAGGTATCACAATTGGTATAGCGCCTGATCCAGATCGTGCAGCAGGTCTTCGGCGGTTTCTAACCCGATCGACAGGCGCAGCAGATTCTCGCCAATACCCAATGCGTCACGCTCCGACTTTTCAATGTTGGAGTGTGTTGAGGTTGCCGGGTGAGTGATGATGCTTTTAGCGTCGCCCAGATTGTTCGATATATCGATGATGTTCAGCTCGTTCATCATCTTAAACGCGCTTTGTTTGCCGCCCTTAATGCGTATTGCCATCAGGCTGCCTGCACCGCTCATCTGTTTGGCAATTACGCTATGTTGTGGGTGCGAGGCAAGGCCGGGATAGAGCACCTGCTCAACCTTGTCATGCGCTTCTAGCATCTCGGCCACTTTTTGCGCGGTTTCGGTTTGTTGATGCACGCGCAAGGTAAGGGTTTCCAGCGACTTCAGAATAATCCATGCATTAAACGGGCTGAGGGCAGGGCCTGTATGGCGATGAAACGGCATCACCACTTCGTCGATATATTTCTCGCTGCCGAGCACCGCGCCGCCTAGCGTGCGGCCTTGTCCGTCAATATGCTTGGTGGTCGAGTACACTACCGCATCTGCGCCCAACTCCAGCGGCTTCTGATAAAGTGGCGTGGCAAACACATTGTCGATAATCACAAATGCTTCAGCCGCATGGGCAATTTTGCACACTGCTTCAATGTCCACTACATCGAGCGTTGGGTTGGCGGGAGATTCAATAAACACACACATCGTCTCATTGCGCATGGCTTTTTTCCAGCCATCCAGATCATCCGCATCGACCAGCGTGTAGGAAATGCCAAAGCGTGGCAGAATTTGCGTAATAATATAATGGCACGAGCCAAACAGCACTTTACTGGCCACCACATGGTCGCCCGCTTTCAGAAAACTCATCATGCTGGCAAACACCGCAGCCATGCCGCTGCCTACCACACAGGCGCGTTCTGCCCCTTCCAACAGGGCGAGCCGATCTTCCAGCATGGCCAGATTTGGATTGAGGTAGCGTGTGTAAACAAAGCCTGGTTCTTCGCCGTTGAAGCGCTTCTCAGCGGTTTCCGCGGAGTCATAGCAGAAGCCGGAATTCATCCAGATAGCTTCGCTCACCTCGCCATATTGACTGCGCAGTGTGCCACCGCGTACCATCTTGGTTTCAATGCCTGCACGGCTCATATCTTGCTTTTTGGCCATAAGCTGGGTATCTCTAGCGTTTTTCGAAGTCTATGAGGCAGTGATAGGCTACGACACAATAGAATGCAATAGGTTTAGCAGCGCAATTATGTACGGAAAAACCCCCATACGCCCGCCCGAGAACGGGCCAGGACTGAACCTCGCAGTGCAGGAGATTTTCCCGACATTGCAAGGCGAGGGCCCCTTTGCAGGTATGCCTGCTGTGTTTGTGCGGCTAGGCGGGTGCAATCTGGCTTGTAGTTTTTGCGATACGGAGTTCGAGGATTTCGACGAAATGTCGCTGCGCGATATAATGGGCGAAGTGGAG
>MDTE01115533.1_pt1 | contig 11306 bp, 12 predicted proteins | sample 811231 | NCBI WGS metagenome assembly MDTE01 (sample SAMN05326651, study PRJNA326480) | marine metagenome | isolation source: seawater | place: Indian Ocean: Red Sea | collected 2010 | reverse complement strand
TGCCAGCCGTTCAGTCGGCAAGGATACCATTCATCTGCCACCCAAAGTCGTTGGAACACTGGGTCAGGACCTGAAGAGCGACACCCAACGGTCGCTTCAATTTGCCCGGAGTGCCCCCGAGGTTGTCTCGGCGCTTGCGGGCATGAAGTCACCTCCTCATGTATCCGAAAATCTCAAGCTGTGCGCGGTCGATCCCCTGCCGGCGAGTGTTTTTTCGGGATTGCCGGACTACGACTAACCGTCCACTCGTGGCCACGGTGCAACGACCGGCTCGCCAGCCATCTGAACGCGGTGAGCAATCCGTCGATGATTGGGATCGAAAGGATCACGCGAATGCATCGCGCAACGGTTGTCCCATAAGATCAGGTCGCCCGCACGCTGTTCCGTACGCCGCCAAATGAACTTCTCCTGTTGGGCGTATGCCCAGAGCTTATCCAGTAGCACCTCACTGTCCTCCACCGGGAGACCGCAAATGTATTGGTACTGGCGGCGCCCCAGATAAAGCGCGATGCGACCCGTCCCGGCGTGTACTCGGGCGAGAGGATGTTCCACGTTGTCGGCGGTCGACACGTCGTCCGGAGGCGTGCGTCCGGGTTGTATGGTATCCGCGGAATTGAGGGTGCGGTCTTGTTTTGACCAGCAGCCCTCGATCGCTGCCAGGAGATCTTCAGGCAGATCGTTATACGCATCGTACATGTTGAGAAAGTGAGTGATTCCGCCGGTCGGTGGAGCGATCCGCACGTAGAAAAGGCTGCCCCGAGGGGGCACATCCCGATAGGAATTATCGGAGTGCCAGCGCAGCGGCTTGGCTTGGAGCCCCCGGCTGTACTTCTCTGGTGCGGAAGCCAGATCCTGATTGAATTCTGGTTCGTTATCGATGAGGAGGATCTCAGGAGGCAACTCATCCTCGACCGCGACATGGGTCATCTCTTCAAGTTCCCCAAATATCCGGCCCGCCCGCAACTGATCTTCGACACTCAGATCCTGTTCCCGCCAGATCAGGATCGAGTGATCTGCCCATGCCTCGTGAAGTGCGTTGATGGTCGTATCGTTCAGCCGTTTTGAGAAATCTACGCCACGGATCTCCGCGCCGAGAGGGGCATCGGCGGGAACAACTTGAAATCCCCCCATGACGTAAGGTTTGCGCGGCCTGGCCCATGCCTGCGGCCGCGGAAACGGGTAAGTCGTCGAATCGGGTTTGGCAAGTTGGTTCATACTGGCGGATCGCGGTCTCATGGTTCCCATGGTGGAACCAGACTCAAGTTTACCGCAGGTAACGAATTAGGTACATTTTTGGCCCAGATAAGCGCGCTTCCGGTGGAGGCTGGGTGCGCGCGGTTAGAGGCAATACAGATCAAGAGAGGCAGCGACCATGGCCGTCCAGGAACATGATGCTTCACGGCGCGAATACGAGAAACTCGCATTCAATGGCTACTACACGCGGGATATTACCGAGCCCGAACCGTTGCTTACGGAAGTCGGTCCTGGAACACCGATGGGCGAATACTTCCGGCGTTTCTGGGTTCCGGTTTGCCTTTCAGACCAGCTCACTGATCTGCCCAAGGCAATCCGCATTCTGGGCGAAGATCTCGTAGCCTTCCGTGACAAATCCGGTCAGGTGGGTGTCTTGCATCGGCATTGCAGCCATCGTGGTACCTCCCTGGAATACGGCATCGTTTCGGAGAAAGGGATCCGCTGCTGCTACCACGGCTGGCTGTTCGACGTGGACGGCACCATCCTGGAGACACCCGGTGAGCCACCGGATTCGAAACTCAAGGACAGCTTCTTTCATGGTGCCTATCCAGCCGTCGAGTTGCACGGCCTCGTGCATGCCTACATGGGCCCGCCCGAGATGAAGCCACATGTACCGCATCTTGATTTCTTTGAGATGCCCGATGTGAAGTTCGCGCCTTTTGCAATTCCCTACGAGAATTCCTGGCTGAATTCCCACGAGAACGTCATGGACCCGGTGCACTCGGTGTTCCTGCACGAGCGTTATGCGCTGCATTTCGAGCATCAGGCCTTTGCAGTTCTGCCTAACCTCAAATGGCAGCTCACCGGTGACGGCGACGGCATGATGTACATGTCCGTGCGCCGCCTGGACGACGAATGGATTTGGGCCCGCCTCTTGCACGTTCGTCACCCGTTCGAAAGCTATGTGCCTTCCACCTGGGCGTTGGCCAGGCCCACGTACTATCAGCCAGGCTTCTATTTTCGCCAGATGATCCCGGTTGATGACGAAAACTCCATCTTTTTTGGTTGGCGCGCCCACGGGACCGACCGTTTCCGAGGGGGAAATCCCGAGGAGAATGGCTGGAATCTGATCGATATGGGCGGTCAGGTGGAAAAAGCGACCTACGAAGAGAAGCAACGTGAAGCCGGGGACTGGGAAGCGCAGGGAAGTATCTTTGATGGCCAACCGCGCCCCGATAAGGAGCATCCGGGAGCGACCGACGGCGGCGTGATGATGATGCGTCGCGCTCTCCGCAATATCCTGGAAGGCAATGTCCCCGCTGCATGGCCGAAGCCCGCGGGCAGTGATGGTGAGAAACCTGAACCGACGAAGATCCTGTCCCAGGATTCCGTCATCAACATCAAGCAGCGTCCTGATCCCGACGAGGACTGGGAGCTTCTCCGTACGGTGGGTGAGAAGATCACGGAGGTTGTGCTCGACGGCAGCGACAAGTTCATCGGGCAAGAACGCGATGACTACATCATCGAGCGCATCAAGAAGATCGAGGCCGAGTTTCGCGGTTAAGTTCATCGGCCTGAGCCAAGGCGGCCAAAACTGGCTGACAGGGCGAGTCTGCTGACGCGACGGGAAGAGTAACCACGCGGAGGTATTGGATTATGTCGGTGCAAGGTGACGGTGGATCGAGCACTCATCTGCGGCAGAACCCTCCGTTTAGTGGCTACGACTCCAGAGACATTCCTCCCCCCGATCCCTATCTCACGCAGGTGGGCCGTGGCACACCCATGGGCGAATTCATGCGTCGCTTCTGGCAGCCCGTCTGCTTGTCGGAGGAGTTGACAGACCTTCCCAAAGCCATCCGCCTGCGGCCTGGCCCAAACCCGCACACGCGGAGCCAGATGGGCCGAAGACTCGCAACGTCTATGCATTCGATTCCCTGTTGCAGATACCGCAACTTTCGGATTCTCAGGCGGACTGGAACATGATGGGTGAACTGGGCGAGCAGTTGGCCGCAGCGATCATCGAGATTGCCGATGCCCAATACGATCAGGCTGAACGCGACAAGCAAACAAGATCGAAAACCAAGGAAATCGAGGCGGAGTTCCAGGCGCGATTTAACGCGAACTGAGATGTTGTGCGACTGGACTTGCGTGTAGGATCACGTTGGGCGGCATGGTGAACCCTGGAGATGGAGAGAAGGACATGGCCAAAGCGGTGACGAAATCAAAAGCCAAACGCGCCCCCAAACCGGTCAAGCCGGGCCGAAAGCTTAAGCAGATCAAGGGCTACTCCGTGCAAAGCAAACGGACGCCGAGTCAACGCTTGCAGAAGCTGGAGATTACGCCGTGGCAGACGCTGGGCCCGTTCTACCCCTACGAGTTTCTCATCAAGCCGGGAGAGAACGATCTGACGCGCATTGCCACGGGAAAGCCGCGAGCCAAGGGCGAGATCATCGATGTCGTGGGCCGCGTGCTGGACGAGGACGGCCGTCCCGTACGGGGGTGTTTGATCGAAGCGTGGCAGTGCAATGCGGAAGGGCGCTATCTGCATGCAGCCGATCAGTCGAACATTCCGATCGACCCCAATTTTACGGGCACCGGCCGGGTGATCACAGATGAGCAGGGACGCTATCGGTTCCACACAATCAAACCGTCTCCCTATCCCGTTCCGGGCTACGACAATTGGAAGCGACCTCGGCACATACATTTTTCGCTGTACGCCGCGGGCATCCTCGACCGCCTGATCACGCAAATGTATTTCCCGGGAGAGCGCATGAACCGGAAAGATTTCATGTTCAATGCGCTGCCCAGCGATAAGGCACGACGGGCGTTAACGGGGAAGGCCTCGAAGGGACAACGGGGCACGACGACTTACACCTTCGACATGATTCTCAGGGGCTCCCAGGAAACTCCGTTCTTCGAAGTCTGAACCAGAAGGACTTTTGGTCCAGGCCTGGTCTTCCGCGCACAGCCTCTCCCAAAGGCGACTCAGGACTCATGTCGGAAACCTACCCGGGCAACCCGCTCGAAGTGATTTTCTCCGAGCGAGGTCAATTCGAGCGCTATCTGCAGTTTGAAGCTGCTCTCGCCGAAGCCGAGGCGGAACTCGGCCTGATTCCGGAGGAGGCTGCACGCGAGATCGTCCGGGTAGCGGTGTTCGAAACCCTCGATATGAACAAGCTGAATTCCGATACCCTGCGCACCGGTTATCCGATTGCTCCGATGGTTCGCCAACTGACAGCGGCATGCCGAGATGACCTCGGACAATTCGTCCATTGGGGCAGCACGACTCAGGACGTCATGGACACCGGTCTGGTTCTGCAGATCCGCGACTCGCTGATCCATATCGAGGATGATCTCAAGCAACTGGCACGAAGTCTCGCCGACCTTGCACAACGGCACCGCGACACACTGATGGTGGCCCGCACTTTTGGCGGTCACGCCTTACCGTTCACCTTTGGTGCGAAGGTCGCGCGCTGGCTTTCATCCGTTTGTCGACACCTCGAGCGGCTTGAGCAACTTCGGCCACGTGTTCTCGTCGGAGAATTCGGAGGCGCGGTCGGTACCCTGGCGTCTTTCGGGACGCACGGCGCGGAAATTCGCGAGAGATTGATGTCGAAACTGGAATTGGCAGAACCTCTCGCAGTTTGGCACGCCGCCCGGGACAGTGTTGCCGAATGTGCGACATTTCTGGGCCTGGTCACCAGCACCCTGGGCAAGATCGGGCATGATGTCACGACCTTGTGCACCAGCGATGTTGGTGAAGTCTTCGAACCGGTGTCTGGCGGTCGGGATGCCAGCAGCACCCTCCCGCAAAAACAGAATCCGGTATACTCCGGCCGTGTCGTGGCAAACGCACGGGTCGTGGCAAGCCATGTTTCCCTTCTTCTAGAGGCTGCGCGGCAGGATCACGAGCGTGGGCCTCAGGGATTTATTGAGAAGAGAACGCTGCCCGACACATTCGTTTTGACCGGTGAAACGCTGGTTACGACGCTTCATATCATCGGAGGTCTACGCGTGGATGAAGAGCGAATGCGTGCCAACCTGGATGCGTCTGGCGGGACCATCATGGCCGAAGCAGCGACCATGGCGCTGTCACCTCATCTGGGGCGCTTGAAGGCGAAAGACCTGGTGCACGACGCATGTGAACGGGTCGGAGCAGAATCCGTGGATCTCGTAACCGTCCTCGGCGCCGACCCAGAGGTGACACAGCACCTGACCCCCGAGCAGCTGGCCAGGACGATGGATCCAGCGAACTACCTCGGCAATGTCGGCGAAGAGATTGATCGGGTGGTCGCCCATGCCCGGGAGGTTGCACAATGACGGTTGAAATTCCGAATTGCGAGGGACCCGATCCCAATCCCGTCGCGCCAGCCTTTACACCTCCGCCCGGGACCTGCGACACACACTTTCACGTATTTGGACCATCGAACCGGTTTCCCTACGGCGCCAATCGCAAGTACACGCCGCCCGATTCACCGCTCGAAGATTACTTCGGCCTTATGGAAGTGTTGGGAATCGAGCGTGGCGTAGTCGTACACCCCAACCTTCATGGACCGGACAATGCGGTAACGCTTGATGCCATTGCTCGCAGCGACGGGCGGTTTCTGGGGGTCGTCAAGCTGGAAGCGTCGGGCACGTTTGAGGAACTCAAGCATCTGGACACCCTGGGTGTGCGCGGGGTGCGCTTCGCCTTCAATCCCCAGCATGGCGGAACCTTCGACTCGGAACTGTTTGATCGTACCGCCGGCTGGTGTGCGGACCTGGGTTGGCAGATCGAAATCCACTCGGCGCCTGACGATCTGGTTGAATTGGCGGAGAGGCTTGCGCGGGCGGAAATTCCCATCGTCATCGACCATATGGGGCGCGTTGATGTTTCCTTGGGTACCGATCAGGAACCGTTTCGCGTTTTGCTCGACCTCGTCCGCGAGACCCATATCTGGGTCAAGCTGACGGGTGCCGATCGCATCACCAAGACCGGGGCCCCTTACGATGATGTCGTGCCCTTCGCACGGGAATTGATCGCGGTCGCGCCAGACCGAATGATCTGGGGGACTGACTGGCCGCATTCTGCCTACTTCGACCCATCGAAAATGCCAAATGACGGTGTTTTGATGAATCTCCTGCCGGCCTTCGCACCAGACTCCGCTGTGCGCGACAGAATTCTCGTGGACAACGCCGCGCGCCTGTTCGGTTTCACCTGATCATCGGAGACAGTCAAAGAATGGCGGTCGAAATCCAAACCATCGAAACAGAACGGGATCGCCTGGGAGAGGGACCCCTATGGGACCCGCGCGACCAGGTCCTGTACTGGGTCGATTCAAATGGATGCCGTATCCGTCGGCTCGATCCGAAGACAGGGGAGGTCGTGAACTGGCTGGTTGCCGAGCAGATCGGCTCCATGGCACTGCGCGAGGCGGGCGGTGCCGTCATCGCCCTAAAGTCGGGATTTCATTTCTTTGATTTCGAGAGCGGGACTGTGACTCCCATCGTGAATCCGGAACCCGGTGAGGATCGCACGCGGTTCAACGACGGGAAGGTTGACAGGCAGGGGCGATTCCTCACGGGCTCCATGGATATGCCCGGACTCAACGATTCGCGCGGATCCCTGTATCGACTGGATACCGACTTGAGCATCTCCAAACTGCGCGAGAACATCGGCGTCTCCAACGGTCCATGCTTTAGTCCCGACGGCGGCACGTTCTACTTCGCAGATAGCCCGCGACGGATGATCTGGGCATACGACTACGACGTCGCTACGGGTGAGGTCTCGAACATGCGGACGTTTATCGACCTTGAGCCACTCGACGCATTTCCGGACGGGGCTACGGTGGATTCAGAGGGATGCCTGTGGAGCGCGCTTGTGACCAAAGGTCAGGTCGGACGTTTTTCACCCGAAGGCGCACTGATGCATACCGTCGATGTGCCGGCCGATCATCCGTCGAGCGTGATGTTCGGTGGACCGGATCTCGATGTACTTTTCGTCACGTCGATTTGGGAATGGCGGCAGGTGAAGACGGAAAACCCCGCAGACGGCTGCCTCTACGCCATCCATGGTCTGGAGGTTACGGGACTGCCCGAGCCTCGATTCGCCGGTTAGCTACCGGAGCGCACAAACGAGGTGGGACCTGAGGTCCAGACCCGTTCAACTGTTGCCTTCAACCAGTTTCTTCACCACCGGATAGTATTGATCGCCCAGTCCGGCCTCGATCGCTCGATTGAAGAATTCTCTAACGAGCTTGCCGGCGCGAGCTTCCACCCCGGTTTCATCAGCAATCTCGAGCGCGTAGGTCAAATCCTTGAGGGCGTAATGAACGGAGAAGGCTTCAGTCGGGTAATTGTTGTTCAGCATTGCCCGCCCCGCATGCGTGCGGAGAGCGAAGCTGTCCGCGGAGCCTTTGGACAGCGTGTCGACGAGAAGTTGCGGATCCACGCCGGCACGTTCACCGATGACGAGCGTTTCGGCAATGGAGAGACAGGTATCGAACAGCAGCATGTTATTGAGGATCTTGACGACCTGCCCCGTGCCCGGCCCACCGCAATGGGTGATGTCGGTCCCCATACAGGCGAGGTGAGGCCGAACGCGTTCAAGAATCTCGGTATCGCCGCCGAACATAATGCTGAGTGTGCCGTCGACCGCTGCATGACGTGATCGAGCGACCGGGGCGTCAGCAAAAGCGATGTTTCGCACCGCGAATTATGTATTGAGTTCCTGCGCGAGGGCAGGGGGCACGGTACTGAGGTCGATAACGATCGTGCCGTCCGCACAGTTCTCGAGGAGACCACCATCCCCGAGACAAATCTCGCGCACATGTTCTGCCGCAGGCAGAGAAAGGAAAACGATACTACACCGAGAAGATATGTCAGACATCGACTCGGCAACCTGGACACCGGTCGGTGCCAGTCGTGCCAACGGTTCGGGCCGAACGTCATACCCGACGACCTCGGCATCGCCCTTCAGTACGAGATTTCGGCACATGACCTCACCCATTACGCCCAGGCCGATGAACCCAACGATGTCGTTGTCAGACACGGCGAGTCACCATATTCAGGTGGCGAGATAAATCGCTTTGGGCTCCGTATAGAGCCTGACACCGTCGATACCTTTTTCCCGCCCGATTCCACTGTCCTTCATGCCGCCGAAGGAAGTACTGATGGATACCTGTTTGTAGGCGTTGACCCATACGCTACCCGCTTCGATACGCTGACAGACACGCCAAGCCTTCGCGAAGTCTGACGTCCAAATGCCACAGGCGAGGCCGTAAACGGTGTCGTTTGCCTGCGCAACGACATCGTTCTCGTCCGAGAACGGCAAGGCGCATAGAACCGGGCCGAAAATTTCTTCCTGACAAGCGCGGGCACCGTGATCGAGACCACCGACGATTGTCGGTTGATAATACGCGCCCTTCGCGAATTCCGGGCCATCGGGTACATCGCCACCGTATAGGATCTCTCCGCCCTCATCGATCGCCGAGGATACATAGCCCGCGATTCGATCTCGATGATGAAATGAGGCCATGGGACCCATCTGGGCGTTCTCGTCTTCAGGATGACCAATTCGCCACTTGGCCGCGAAGTCGCGCAGTTTCGCTATAAACGGCTCGCGAACCGAGTCCTCCACGAATAGGCGAGAGCCCGCGATGCAAGACTGGCCTTGCGATCCGAATATTCCCGAGGCGACGCCGGCTGCCGCCTTGTCGAGGTCGGCATCCGCAAAGACGATGTTCGGTGATTTCCCTCCGAGTTCCAGTGCGACGGGCACCAATCTCTCGCCAGCCGTTCGAGCGATGGCGCGGCCCGACTCCGTTCCGCCGGTGAAGGAGATCATGCGAACGTCGGGATGCTTGATGAGCCGATCACCGACTACCGCCCCGCGACCTGACACGACGTTGACCACGCCGGACGGAATGCCGATGTCCTGGCAGATCCGACCCATTTCCAGGCCTATTCCCGGCGTGACCTCGGAGGGCTTCAAGACAACGGAGTTTCCTGCAGCTAAGGCAGGTGCGAGTTTCTGGGCGTTCAGTGTGATCGGGGAATTCCACGGTGTGACCAATGCCACCACACCGTAGGGATCGTATGACACCATTGAAACATAGTCTCCACGCGGCGGCGTGACTTCTGCTTCCATGGTCTCGCACACGGCGGCGAAGTAGCGAATGATCCCCGCCGCCTGATCCACCTGGCCCCGACATTCGGTGATGGTCTTGCCGTTCTCCCGCATCTGGAGCCGGGCGATCTCTTCCTTGCGTTCAAGCAGGGTGTGATGGAAGGCGAAGAGGTAATCTGCGCGCTGGTGCGGCTTGAGCGCACGCCACTCACCCCGATAGTAACTGTCCTTGGCAGCAGCCACGGCATCGTCGACTTCTGAATCCGTCGCCGTACTGAATTCTGCATTGAATGAGCCGTCGGCAGGGTTGATTGACTCCAGTGCGGGACCGGTTCCTACAATCCAATCGCCGCCAATCAGCATTTGTTCTGACATCGAAATCTCCTTGCCGGTATCGATTGAGCACGGTCGATGTCGGTGGTGTGTCGACCACGCGCGCAAAATGGGTACTGCCCAATCGTCAGAGTGGGCAGTTCACACTGATCATACCAGCATGTTTGGAGACCCAAAAATCCGACGCTCCAACCAGTGGGCAAGCTCCACATTTTGGATGATCAGGCGTGTTCCACTGATCCCACGATGCGGTGGATTGCCGTAATCTCCTGTGCCGGAATATGGAGTTCGCCGTGTGGATTCAATTGTTCCAGAACCACGGTATGGTCGTTGCGGCGGACGAATCGCTTCACGATGGCTTCACCGTTTGCCTTCTGGACCACGACATAGCACCCGTGGGTGACGGGTCGCGCAGGGTTGACGTAAAGCAGTTCCAGGGCCTGATGCCGCGGTTCCATGGAATCGCCTGTCATATAGACCGCATAGGCTTGAGTCGCTCCTGCCAGCAACGATGGTCGCGTCACCCGTTCGACGACTTCACCATCGTTGAACAGCAACGCATCACTGCTGCCTCTGGCGGTCCCGAGAACGGGCAGATCAATCTCCCCATATGCCGGAATATCCCGCACCTGGAGGTGAGGAGATGACGGCGTAGGCGCCGACTCTGGAGAATTGAGGCCGGAACGTAATGCAAGGTCCGACTCATCGGCGATGAGTTCGGTAGGGTGCACGCCGAGTCCCGAGGCGACTCGTTCCATCCATTCCGTCGTGAGCCTCCGATCACCCCTCTCCAGGCGATTGATCTGCTGAGGCGTGGTGCCGATCTGGTCCGCGAGGCGCTGCAGAGTGAGCTTTTGACTGCGGCGGAGCTCCTTGATTCTGTTCTTCATAGCGGTGATATCACCACTGAATTCTCCAATTTTCAATAACCAAACTGGACAATATAGACAAAGATCACCATATTGGGTATAATCCGAACCATCCAATCACCGGCCTTGCCATTTCGTTCATGCCTTGGAGTTCGTTCAACGTGCGACCGACATCTCGAGTCTCTGACGCAGGATTGACCCATCTACAAATTGTCCAGCATCGAGAGATTCTAACGGTCGGGATGCGGATTGCAGAAGAAGCCGGAATCTCCAATCCATCAGTCAGGGATGCCGTTTGGGAATTGCTCGCCGAAGCGGCTGACACCCTCAAACGGCTGCCCGATCGGGAACGGCGGTGGTTGAGACCGGGCAGCTATTCCTCTTGGCCACAAGCGCTACGCGAGATCGGAAATGCTTGTGAGATCGACGATGTAAAATCGCACAAGTGGGAGCCGGTAGCGGCCAATCGGGCACCACCCACTTCGGGTGCCGTCGGGAGACGGGAAGTGGTGATGTTGTGGCTCGGAAAGATTTCCGGCCGAGCCGCGCAGGTAGAAACGAGGCTAATATTCGCGCTGGTGGCGGGTGTTCCGGCTCGGTTGGTTCGCCGGCGATTCGGAATCGGCCGGCGCACCGCCCACGACGTGCGAGACCGTGGACTTGGCAAGATCTGCCGCTGGTTGGAAACGGAAATCGCCGCTTGTGGGACTGTACGAGAGAATTCGCCATAATCTCGCTGGTAAACGTTTGGTTCACCATTCCAGCGCCACTGTGAATCGGCAATTTCGTGGGAACGCGGGTTC
>MDTE01169194.1_pt1 | contig 11308 bp, 7 predicted proteins | sample 811231 | NCBI WGS metagenome assembly MDTE01 (sample SAMN05326651, study PRJNA326480) | marine metagenome | isolation source: seawater | place: Indian Ocean: Red Sea | collected 2010 | reverse complement strand
CCTGAATAACCAACCGTCTGGCCGCCAGGGTGCGGCATAACTAGCATGCTAATTCCATCAATATCTGACACCTCTTCTAATTCATATACAAACTCAAATGCTCTTGAATCTCCAGTTCGATACCGGTAGGTGCATATGCCGCCATTGGTGACTAGATTCGCATCAGAATACGTGCCATCCTCTCTATTATGCTCATAACCATCCATTGATGTTTCACCTACCACGGTAAGCGGCACTGTAACAGGATAATTTACGCTATAATCACACCAACGATCTGGCATTCCATAGTCATCATAATAAGTCCCAGATTCTATTTCCAGAAGTGCACCTACAATGATAAAGATGGCTATCGTTCCAACAAATAAAATTGGTGCTAATATAAGCGCCCATATACCCTTCATGGCGCTTTGCATATTTCCGTTATTACCCAAATCACGCCTTGTGTTGCCAGTCACCGAATATTTTGTTGATGGTGGTTTATACCTGTTTTTGGCCATTGTTTCTAATCCTAGCAATGTTATCAGCTCGTCCCTGCCCCAACCAGCTTTGCCGCCAGCGCCCTCGCCGGAGAATAATTCTCCGCCGTTAGCGTCGATTATTCTGAAATGATGGTGCTTGGTTGTGCTAGTGTTACCATCGGAATCTGTTGAAGTACTTGTAGTGGTCCAAGTCAGTAATTTGTCTGTCACTTCTTTAACGTAAATAAACAGCACAGAATTACCTTGATACCAAACATATGTTTGTTGATTTTTAAAATGCACAATCCTAGTGCGAGTTAAATACAAGTAAGCTGATAATAACAAAACAGCGATACTCGGAAGGACGAATGAGAGGGTTGTATTGTCAACAAATACAACCGAAAACATAAACACAAGAAAAATTACTATGCTAGTACCGATTATAAACTCAACATAGTTGAAAAATTTGTGGATTTCTGGTGTTTCAACCGATTCGAGTTGTGCAACATCTATCTGCTGCATTGCCTCAATCCGCTGCTGTGTTGGTACAATTGCATTAGATTCCGATGATGGTTTATCGTTAAGCTCAACCTTTGTGGTTTGACTGACTGAGCCCGTAGTTAAAATCGATTCTAGATATTTTAGCGCGTCATCGATATCGCCGGTTTGCTGACTTTGCATTGCACCGTCTGTCCAATACTCAATCAGTCCACTTTCGATATGCATCTGAAAAAAGGTATTTCTATTAGCATCTATGTCGACAATCCAAAATTCATTACTGGAACGGATTGCATTAATCGCTTCATTGGACAACATGGCTTGGTTCTCGATGAAAAAATCTCTCTCCCGCCCATCGATTTCGATTTTTAGTGGATTGGGAAAATGAATCTTATCAGATTGCTTGGTATTTTGCTTTTCAACAAGTTCAACTTCCTCTTGTTTGACTGATTTCCCTTCGTCGTCGGGAAGTTTGGCATCCCAGAAGTTAGTTGACATGGTCTTAGCCCTCGTCTTGTGGTTCTTTTCATTTTTCCCGACCATGTGCTAAATTAACAGTATAGGCTACAGGACATTAGGTGTAGAATCGGTGTTTCATCTGCTTTTGTTAAATGCTGATGAAATCGTTTGGAAGGTCCTTCTTAGCATACCAACAAGTAGCAGAATGCCAATCAAGGGAAATGGAAAGATGCAGCAAACCCAAAAGTCAACACCTGAAAAGCCAGTTTCTAGAACTGCTTCATACGGATTATCTGGATTGACGTATACTGTTATTTCTTGGCCGGCAGGATAGTCTTCATCTGCCTCTCCAGACCATGATGAGCATGAGTTATCTTTGCTAAAACTAACTACATCTCCATTGTATGTATTGTTCTCATAAGTATAGTCATAGTTAACCCACAGGCAAAAAGTTGTGTCGCCTTCACCACCAGTTGATTCATATACGCCACTATCAATTATCACTCCATTCGTTGGCTCCCAGTCAGTTGTACCTAAATCGGCAAGTACTGGTCCGCCGAGGAAAAAAAGCGCAATAAATGATATACCACACCAAATTCCAGTAAATACCCATCCCCCAAACAGGCTAACAGCAGTTTGGGCTGGACTGAGTTGAATTACATCATTTAATTCTGCCTCGTCCGGTTTTTCAGAAGCCTCAGGAGGTTCTTTGCGGCTTCTATCCGGTGATTCTGCTTCGGAAAGTTTAGCATCCCAAAAATTATCAGACATTGGTTAATCCTACCCTAGTTGTCTTTTGTGGCTTTGCCCTACATATCTGATTAAAATGGTTTAATCAGGGTTCGGTAGTTGGATCCCAGCCTGAGACATAATTACATTCAAGCGCCTTGATTTCATCGTAATGCGAAGATATGTCTACTCCAAGTGATGCGATGTTCTCAATTATCCTTTGTGGATTACTTGACTTAGGTATAGTAATACAGCCCTCATCATAACAGAATTTTATTGCTACCTGTGCAGGTGTACAATCCAATTCATTGGCGATTTTCTCGAGTTTTGGATCGTCTACCTTATGACCTCTAGCTAGTGGAGAATAAGCCATTACCTTAGCGCCCACTGCTTCTGTCGCTTGCTTTAATTCGGGTCGCTGCAGCCAAGGATTGAACTCAACTTGGTTAACGCTCGGCATATATTTAGCATAACCTTTCATTGCTTCTAGGTGAGCTGGCCCATAATTGGACACACCAATTGATTTCACCCAGCCCTGCTCTAGGCAATATTCCATCGCCTGCCACACTGGAGCCCTGTGATCAGGATTTTCTGGAGGGGCATGAACAAGATAAAGATCGATGTAATCCATATCAAGGAGTTCCAAAGACTTCCTACAATGTTCGATTGTCTCTTCGTAACCAGTTGCGTGGCCTCGTCGCAGTTTAGTAGTAATGAATACTGAGTTTCTATCAACTCCAGATTCTCTAATTGCTTGACCAACCTCATGTTCGTTATTGTATGCTCTTGCAGTATCAATGTGAGTATAGCCCGCATTTAGTGCATTGAGCACTGAAGACTTACATTCCCCATCATCAGACATCAAAAATACCCCAAGGCCAAATTGAGGTATATCATGTTCGAAAGCTGTTTCCCCATTTGGCGTTGCATGGCTAATTCGCATGATTACGCGTAATTAGAGGAGGTTGATGAATCCCCCGATTATTCCTCTTCTGACCAAGTTTTACGCATGACCTTCCCGGTCATCTTACCTGCTTCAACGGGTTCAATATCATGGTCAACTATCAGATGCTTGACCATTTCATGTTGAAAAATCATCTCTTTGCAGACTGGACATTCGAGTTGACGAGCCTTGCTATAGCCAACGAACTCGAGTCTGCCTTCTTTGGTTGCTAGCCTTCTACCGGTTCGTAATAAGACTGAGACAAACGCTACAACAAACAGTACAATAAAACAACCAAACCCCATGAAAACCCCTGATATTGCTGGGTTCTGATTTAATCTCAAATCTTGATACACTTTACCTTCGGGCGAGTTTTGATGTTGGGCTAAATCAATAATGTGAGTGAAATTTTCGCCGCGTAGTGATAATAAAATATCAATCCCGTCTTCTTCATCGCCCGCATCGATAACTACAGTAAAGTCGCCATAGGCGTCTGTCATCGCTTTAGTGCCTCGATATTGGTAGCATTCATATGCTCCAACCTCACATTCAACATAGACGTAGTCTAAGGACACTGGTGTGTTGTCTGCATATGTTGCCTTGCCGCTAATTCGGTAAGTTTCTGCACTAGCAATTGGGCACAGCAATAAAACAAGGAATCCCGCTAGAATTGCTCGCTTCATGACATTTGGTGAGGGTTTGGGCTTTTAGATGCTTGATTATATCCATAGAACTATTTTCACCAGAATTCAGATACTTGCCTTTTCTTCATAGACTGAGTGATGTTTCTGCACACCATGGGCGAGTTAATTACCGGGCAAGCAGCGACTTATGTTGAAGAAATGTACATGAATACACGAGAAAGATATGAAATCATTTGCATTACCAAAGATATTCAAAAAATAGTTACAGAATCTGGAATTAAAGATGGTTTAGTATTGGTCAACCCAATGCACATTACTGCATCTTGTTATGTTAACGATCTTGAATACGGTCTTCATCATGATATTATGAAATGGCTGGAAAAGGTTGCTCCATTCTACGGAGTTAACGGTCGAGATGGCGAGGAATACCACCATCATAGAACTGGTGAAGATAATGGTGATGCCCATCTAAAGCGTCAATTGCTCGGCCAGCAAGTCACCATGCCGGTGCGTGATGGACGGTTACACTTGGGCACATGGGAGCAAATTCATTATGCTGAATTTGACGGACAAAGGAGAAAGCGTATCCTTGTCAAAGTAATTGGCGTGATTTGATTATCTAGCCATCAATTTTGCTTCACACTCATCGAGTCTGGTTTTCGCAACAAGATGATCTGGGTCAAGTTGTAGAACTGCTCGCCATGCTGATTCTGCTGCATCAAAATGCTCTGCTTCATGATGCATTGCGGCAATGTGTAGTCTTGAATCAAGGTGTTGTGGGTCGGCTTTTACTGCAGCCTCAAAGTCACTCATAGCGTTATCATTACGCCCCCATTCAAGGTAAAGCAATCCTCTTTGATGCCATGCTGGAGCATATTCAGGTGCAATTCTAAGCGCTTCATTAAGTGGAGTTTCTGCCCGTTCTGGGCGCTCCAGTGCTATGAAACAAGCGGCTAATTGGGTTAGTGCTTGGTGGTGATGTGGTGCTTTTTCAAGTACAATATCAAGGTCGTCTCTTGCTTGAGCCCACTCTCCTAACATCATTTCAGCCTCAGCCTTACGGAATCTTGCTAAGGTGAAATTAGGAGCTAAATCAAGTAGGATTTCTGCATCGTCAAGTGCTTTCCTGCCCTCATCCATAGCCATGTAAATACTGCATCTGTTGAGCCTTGCACGAATATGGGTATTGTCGGATTTCAATGTCTTGCCATAATACTCCAAAGCACGTTCAAGATGTCCTGATCTGGCCTCTATATTGCCACGAACATAGGTGATTACTGAGCTATCACCATGAATATCTGCAACATCGATTAGGCTGGCAGCGGCAGTAATATCTCCTTGGTCAAGTGCGAGTAATGCTGCTTCGGCTGCTGCTGAAGAGTCGTCTTCTGCCAACAACCTTCTTGCTCTTGTAAGTGCTTCTTCGGCTGCATCCAAATTACGTAATAATCGTTGATTGCGAGCAAGACCAAGCCAAGCAACACCAAGTTCTCGATTGAGTTTCAGTGCTCCTTCAAAGGCCGCGATTGCTACTGAGAGAAGAGTTGCATCGGTTTCACCTGTACCATCTCTAGTCTTGTCTGCATTAACAAGATGTAAGCGTCCCTCAACAACATGTAATAATGCGTGGTCAATTCCAACTGGAGTTTTATCAAGCAAATTCTGAGCCTCATCTGGTCGGCCATCAAGCAAATATCGAGTAGCAATTTTCGCTCGTAATTCCCCATTCATCATATCTTTATCAAGTGCTTTAGTTAGAGATTCTTCGGCTGCTGTAGCTTGGCCATCTGCCAATAATAGGTCCGCCTTTAACAATACTAACTCAACACCACCAGCATCTAAAGCCACAGCGTGAATTGCTGCTTTTAGTGCTTCTTTGAGACGATTTTGTTTAGGAGCCAAAATTGTAGCACACAAAGCCCATGCGTCTCCGCTTTGACGATCTAATTCTAGACACTTATCAACGGCATCGAGCGCTTTACTTGCCTCGCCTTCTTGGTATAGTAATGTTGCATAAGATAGCCAATCCTTAGCTTGACTCGGGTCTTCTGCTAAGGCTTGTTCTATCGCTTCTAATGCTTCGGAATGAGAGCCTGCACGAGCTCTTAGCCCAGATAATAATGACCGGTCAGCAGGTGTATCAAGACCAAGTGCTTCTAATCTCAAAACATCTCTTTCCGCTTCCATATCTCCCATCTTAGCGAGTAAGTGAGCATGGGCTCGTAATAATTCTGGATTATCTGGGTTTACTGTCATCCTTGCTTCTAACCAATGTCTTCTAAGCGGTTCATCACCACGTTCAATCGCAATAAATTCCAATGCTTCCAAAACATTAGCATTACCTGGTGAAGAGGCATAAGCGATACCGAAGCATGTTTCTGCCCAATCATATCGACGTAGACTCATAGTAGCGTGCCCAAGTTTATGTGCTGATACTGGCTTTAGACCTAGGCTTTTAACATCCATTTGGTGTACATCAAAAATTTCGATTAAACGCATTACCATGTTTGAACTGGTTTGAGTCAACAGATTTGTTGCTCCAACTTCGCTCTCTACTGAAATTGGTGAAACCAATGTTTCAAGCGCGGTGAGTGCATTACCAAATAACTCCAAGTCGCCAATTGATTCCCCTGATTGGCTAATTTGTTCTAATTGGGTAATTATGCTATATGCCTTTAGCGCACCATCTAATTCTGGATTGGTCGCCCTTAATGCATCTACCATGCCATTTAGTGTCACTAATCGAGCATTTGCATCGGCAACTTGGTTATTCAAATGTACAAAATGAGCACTTTGTGATTCTTGTAAAACAATGTTAAAATCGTTTAATTTTTGCATCTTTTCGTGGTTCTGTTTCAACCAGTATCCAACGCCCCCACCTGCTCCTAAACAGGCAATCCCAAACAAGGCTGTAATTGGTTCCATGCGAATCGAGTTTAGTTTGACCCTTTATGCTCTCCGGCTGTAAGTTAGTGTAATAATGGCTTTTTTGACCCTTCGAAAAAAAGCCGAATCACAATTTTGCATTGAAAATACCTCAATAATACAAGTTAGAAGACTCACATTGAAAGACTATCATCTATCACACGGGATTAGGTCAAGTCATGTCAGAGGAAATTATCACCGAAACCGACACTGATTGGTTCGATAATCATCTAAGAGATTGGGCAGATAGCGGCTGGGAGGTAGAAGAGATTGAGGAGTACTTAGTCAATAACTCTGCTACTGCTACTGAAGCCTTGATGCGTGTAGAATATTTGATCGGTGCCTGTAAACAATTATCCTCAAGAATGAGCCACAAATGGTTGGAACGAATTGATATCTCTGGTGGTTTATTTGATGAATGGATTGAGGCACTTAATAATCCAATGAATTATGAGGAAATTGTCGAGTGTTACAATGAATGGGCAAGGCAATATCGGCGTTGGGAATTAATCTTAGACAAATCTAGAAGAGACTGGGAAGCAATTATGCTTGGTGAAGAGAGACTGTTGATTCTTGCTCGCTGTGATGCTCTTGATGATTCTTCTAAACCGCGCATAAATCTATTGATTCCGATGATGGAAGACCCTAATTCCTTTGCTACACTTGATAATTTACTAAGTGAGATTGAAGAAAACGAGGCTCGTCAAAAACGTGCTGTTTACGCCGCCATTGAATCCCTACGAAGCGATGGATATGATGTAGAATACATAGCAGACATGAATCTTGTTGAGGCTTTACAAGAAATCGGTCATCGACAAAAAATGCATAACTTACATGAAATTATCAGGTTGCAAATAATTGATGAGATCGCTGAATTTGATGACCAGTTAGCAGAAAAATATGAGGTTCAACGTAAAACGATGCTGAATAATGATTCTGAACTTTCTCTAACCGATTTATCCGAACAAGTCTCTGCTATGGGCCTTGACCTCAAAAAACGGCTATCAAAAATAAATCTACAAATCGCAGATTGGATCGATTCTGGCATAGTTTTCTCGGCCACCAACATTGCTGCTAAAGATTTGTTTGAATGGGAAACCAATCTACCTGAATTAACAAGTGAAGTGAATGCTCATATGGCATTAATCAGCCGATATAATTACTATCATGAGCGAATGAATGATGCTAAACCTGCACAACAATATATTGGATATCTTGACCAAACGGACACGCTTGCCGAAATTGTTGATGAGTTGGAATTGCGCTGGAAAGATGCTGAATTAGAATGTTATTCAATAATTGAGAAATATCAAAATCTTGGTTTGGTAATGGATGATTGGAGTACACGAATTGACGTTGACCCACTAAACAGTCTAACACTGATTAAAATCAGTGAAAATGATTGGCAAAATCGTTTGAATTGTATTGACCAGTTGCTAGAAATTGATGTTTCCTTTGAAGGGAAAAGCGAGGTTGAGAAAAGAATAGATCTACTGCGTGAAGTAGAGGCTGGTCCTGAGGTTATCGAAGATACCATCGCAATGATTGAGCGCATGATTACACGGCGTGCTAGACATCGAATGTTATTGGAAAAAGATTTGATGCAATTAATTGCTGCTGGAAAAGCATCTGAAGATACTGCTTCAAGCACCTTTAGTTTAGCTGAATTCGAAGGTTTTGTTGCACAAGCACGTAAACATGGTTCAAGTAACAATGCCAGCATCACTGGTAACTCGATTATCGGCGGCAGAATTGGCGAGAGAATCAAAGAAAAAATAAGCCATGAATTGAATTTGTTAGAATCTGCAGGGTGGTATATCAACGAATTAAATGCCATGTTTGAAGATGACCCTTTGCGGGTTGCAAGATTGCTATCGAATATTAGAACGCAGATGAATGAACATGATGCTTTACGAAGAAGATTGTCAACTATGCCTTGGAATCGCAATGTTACCCTCGCATTAGAAATTCAGGAAGAAATGCGAAATCCATTGAAACTCGCTGAAATAAATGAGCAAATCCCTACCATGATGAAAGAGCTTGCGCAAATGCCAATTGAAGATGAAGAATTTGTATTCTCACCTTGGAGCCCTACTCCGATTCGAAAAACTCTATTGCCAGTTCCAGAACAAGTTTTAGAACCAGTCGATGCACTTGGAGATGCTCATGAGGCAATGCTTGAATCTATGGAATCAGAAGTAATGGTAGTTGATGAAGAGATAGAGGCACAAAAAGAAGAGGTGGTTGTAGAACAATCGGCACCACTAGAACAAGATATTGAAAAGCAGGTTCAGCAAAAACTAGCACCAAAGTCTACAGTTACTAATTCAACAGATATAGAGCACCTTCATATCATAATGAACAAATTAGGCCTCAATGATAGTTATGAGCACCAGGTCTCTGTTGCTGAACAAGTTCAGCAGATTCGTCGTAGTCTAGCGAAAAATGTTGGAAAAGAGCCCCGTGATATTAGAGTTGACCGATTGTTAAGATTGATTCTAAGATTGCTCCCTCAGTCCAATGAACAAGATGGAAGGCGTAAGGTGTTGATTATGAAATTAGCAACTGGATTGAAGCGTTATCAAAATTGGATTAAACGACGCTTGGAAGCCCGTCATAAAGCAGCAAAAGATAACCTAATTCTTGATTCTGAAACACTTGGTAATGCTTTGCAAAGAATTCCGGGGCCTGGATTCAAAGTTCCTTTAGAAAAAGACGAAAAAGTATTACCTGGATTTGATGAAATTGAAGAGTTGTCTGCTGAGGTAGAAATCCTACTCAGTACATTGAACCTTGACAGTGCAAGTGGTGTTGTGGTATCCGCACAATGATTATTTTAACTCTTCAAGCAACTCATTCTTTTCGTCTGCAGATAGAGATTCTTCTATCGGTGCTGCTGTAACTGAGATCTCGGGTGCATCTGGTAATGGTGCATCAAGTGGTATCTCGCCTCTATCTAACCCTAATGGAGGTGGCGGGGACATCATTGAGCCTGGAGGTAATGGTGGAGGAAGAGTTGCTGGCGGTAACGGTGGAGGCGGTGGTGGCCCGGCTGGAGAAGGGGGCGGAGGTGCTGATAATGGCGGCCCTAGTGAAGGTATTTTCGTGGGCGGCGGTGGTGCTGATGTAGGTGGTTCGGGAATCTCTTCGGGCTGCACTGGGGGAGGCGGCGGTGGTGCTGATGTAGGTGGCCCGGGAATCTCTTCGGGCTGCACTGGCGGTGGAGGAGGTGCTGATGTAGGTGGCCCAGGAATCTCTTCGGGCTGCACTGGGAGTGGAGCCGGTGGCAATGGTGCTGATGTTGGAGGTGCTGGTTGTTCTAATTGTGCTACTTGATTGGGCAACTGTTCTTCCATTGTGATTGGAGGGATCTTTTGAGGTGGCGGTGGTGCAGGAATCGCTAATGATTCATGGAGATTAACAATAGATTCTGTGTCAAACTCTCCGGTATCCATATACTTGGCAATGGTAGGGCCTATCAACGCCATACTAGCTCTAAACATTGGCCTATTTGAGCCATAGCCGGTAAATACAACCTTGTGCTTTGAGCCACTTGTTGAAAATTCTAACGTATGCACCTCGAGATGCATGTAAACCCAACCAATTATTCCAACTGCCAATAAAATCTGACCAAAGAACCCAATAAATGGGATGAATGAACTGGCAATAAGACCGATTAGAAATGATGAAACCCACATCCATTGATGTTTATGCATCAACTCGTTATGATTGTGAGAAAAACCTGTCAACTCATTCTTCAATACTGCCTTGACATTCAATCTACGTTGTCCGTCATCATCATATGTCGCTTCAATAACTCGAATCAAGTTATCACTGACAATCAATGAAGTGTTTTTCCTTCCATTTGGCGACTCATTGAGTGGAAATTCGGATACTTCTTCACCCGACATCGATAAAATAGGTGCAACTCTTACTGGCAGAGTCCATTGATTGGCAATATTTTCTGGGTTTTCAATCTCACTTTCTGCAGGATTGTCTTCTTCAGTTACATCGTTTGATTCTTGTTCAGTATCAGTTTCTACGGACTCATCTTGTGCCTCTTCTTCAGAGGATGAAGTTGGCGCAAAAGGATCTTCGTCGTCGTCTGGCCACTCTGCTGGCTCGTCGCTCATATTAATGGCAGAACTGAATCAATTCATTATATGCTCGTTGAAATTGTGTTTCAACGGTGGACTTCAGTAAGCCAAGACTTTACGTCGTCTCGCTCCCCGAAACCTTTCCCTTGTTTAGTACCAATAACGGTCTCTATTGCTGCTTCTGAAGCGATATCGAGGGTCTTGTCGCTAATGCTGCCATTGTAAATTATGGCAATTGCTCCATCGGCCTCATTAGCAGTTGAAGCTAAATCCTTGGGGCCGACTGGTTCAGTAACTGTTCCATCCATCATAACGAAAACTGCTTTTCTTGGAGCGAGTTCATCAAGATGTGAAAATAATTCTTCAACTTCTTTTGGTACTGAAGGTTTCTCGAATGTATCATCCATATCTTCAGCCCAATTCTTATCCTCGACACCGGCTTTTTGATCATCAGCGTCTTGCTTTTGCTTAATTTGATGAGCAAATTTTGCTGCTTCAACCTTCATTGACAGGCACTTGGTCACTGTCTTCTGTGGAAGAAGTTCCCATTCCTGG
>MDTE01115176.1_pt1 | contig 11308 bp, 10 predicted proteins | sample 811231 | NCBI WGS metagenome assembly MDTE01 (sample SAMN05326651, study PRJNA326480) | marine metagenome | isolation source: seawater | place: Indian Ocean: Red Sea | collected 2010 | reverse complement strand
CTCCACCAAGTCCACCAGCTAATCCTGTTGTTGTAGCAATTTTTTTATTTCTACCATCACCCTGTGATCCGGTAGCAGCTCCAAAAAGTCCACCAATTACTGCTCCAGTTACAGCTCCTGACAATGCAGCTTGATTTGCTTGAGCTTCAACATTCGCTGCTAATTCTCTACATTGACCAATATCAACATAATACTTATCATCTTTCGGCCCATCTATTACAGGAGTATAAGATGCACCTGAACCACCACCTGGCATACCAGAAGTTGACATGCATGATGATAATAATAAACTTGAAAAAATTATAATTTTCATTGAATTTTTGAACATAAATTTCTCCTCTTTTTTATAATTATAATATAATTTTATTTACAAAAATATCAAAATTGTTTTTAATAATTATATCTCTTGGGGTGTTACTATTATTAATTTAGTGACTGAGAACACACCCATAGAACCTGAACCAGGTCATTCTGGCGGAGGAAAGAGTAAAATTTATAATTTAATCTCTCCCAAAGCAAAGTGACCATATTTAATACTGTTATGTAATTTATATGGAGATAAAAATGTATTACTTGAAAATTTATTTTTGTTGTTTTTTTCTTATTTTAAGTTTGATTAAAACAAGTTCTGCTTTAGAAAAAAAGGTCTTAAAAATATATACCTATGATAGTTTTGTTTCTGAGTGGGGTCCTGGACCAAAATTAGAAAAAGAATTTGAAAAAAATTGTAATTGTGATCTTAAATTTGTAGGACTTGATAGCTCAGTTGGTATTTTGGGTAGAATTCAAATTGAAGGAAATAAAACTGATGCTGATATAGCATTGGGTTTGGATAATAATTTATTATCTACTGCTAAAAAAACAAATCTTTTTATCGAACATAATTTAGATGTTAATTCAAATGGAATCCCAATAAATTTTAATGATAATATTTTTGTTCCTTTTGATTGGGGATATTTCGCTTTTGTTTACGATCAGAATAAATTAAAAAAACCTCCAACATCTTTTGAACAAATCATAAATTCCAAAGATGATTTTAAAATAGTTATACAAGATCCCAGAACTTCTACGCCAGGATTAGGATTATTACTCTGGATAAAATCTATATATGGAGACAAAGCATCAAATGTTTGGGAAAAACTGCAACCCAAAATTTTAACTGTAACGAAAAGTTGGTGGGATGCCTATTCTTTGTTTTTAGATGGAGAGGCTGATATGGTTTTATCCTATTCTACCTCACCTGCTTATCATAAAATAGCAGAAGAAAAAAATAATTACGCAGCCTCATCTTTTACAGATGGTCATTATATGCAAATTGAAGTTGCTGCCATCACAAAAAACTCAAAAAATAAGAAATTAGCTAAAGAATTTTTAAAATTTATTAATTCTAAAAAAGCTCAATCAATTATTCCTACCACTAATTGGATGTATCCTGTGATAAAGTCGGAAATTCCAGAAGAGTTTTCTTATTTAATAAAACCTTCAAAAAATTTATTGTTTTCATCTGACACAGTCTCAGAAAACCAAAAAATATGGATCAAAGAATGGTTGAATGCTAGTTCAAAATGATGAGTTATAACTACTTAAAAAGAGGCAATAATTTTGAAAAGTATTTAGGAGTATTTTTATCATCTTGTTTAATATTTTTTGCAATAGTAATTCTATCAAAATTGCTTCTTTTTGAGAGTTTGATTGATACTAGTCCAACTGATTATCAAAATGTATCGAGAATATTTAAATCTGCAATAATCCAAGCTTTTTTTTCAACATTGTTATCTGTAGCATTAGGAATTTTTGCTGGTATTGCTGTCTATAGAAGAAATATTGTATTTGTTAAAAATGTATTAATTTTTTTTTCTTTTCTAGCCATGATTGTACCAACAACTGTTGCGGCTATAGGTGTTTTATCAATTTGGGGAAGAAAAGGATTATTAAGAGAATACTTCTCTGATTCATTTATCATTGATTTTCTACCCTCACCTTATGGTTTATTTACAGTCATAATTGCTCATACTTTATTTAATGCACCATTAATGTTTAAGATTACACTTTCAGTTTTAAATGGAATTCCTTCACATCATTGGAAATTAGCTGCAGTTAATTCATTTAAAATCAATCATTATTTTAAGTGGATTGAATGGCCAGCTTTACGGAAAGTAATTCCTCAAGTATCAGGTTTAATTTTTTTATTATGTTTTACTTCTTTTGCAATAGTACTTATGCTTGGTGGTGGACCAAAAGTTACTACTCTTGAGCTTTCAATATATACAGCATTAAAATTTTCTTTTGATTTGCCGACTGCTTCAAAATTATGTGTTTTTCAATTAATATTTTGTGGTTTGATACTATTGATTTTAGGTAAATTTCCTCTTAAAAATTGGACAGGAAGTATCATTAATACAAATTTTTATTTTCGAAGTGATAAAAAAGATTATTTTGTGATTATAATAGATTGGATTATTATATTAATCTTTTCATTTATAGTAATTTTGCCAATTATATATTTAATTGCAAAATTAAATTTTATAAATGGTTTAATGTTATTTGAAAGAGACATTTTTTGGTCATCTCTTAAAAATTCATTGTTGCTTTCTATAATTTCAGCATTATTTACCTGCGTTTTATCTTTAATTATTCTCAATACAAAAATTAGAATTTCTAATAATTTAGAGAGTTTAAATTCTAAAATTTTAAAGTCGATAATTGATTTTTCTATTTCATTATATTTATTAATTCCTCCAATAGTTTTAGGAACTTCTTATTTTCTTCTATTCAATAAAATAATAAATATAAGTGAAAATGCATTTATCCTTGTATTAATCTCAAATATTCTATTATCTCTTCCCTTCTCTTGCCGTGTTTTAGAAGGAAAATTAAATGAAGTTTTAAATTCCCATGATTATCTTAGTTCTGCTTTAAATATCAAAGGGTGGAATAAATTTAAGAGATTAACTTTCCCAAAGATTAGTCGTGAATTTGGCTTTGCACTTGGTTTATCTGCGGCACTATCTTTTGGTGATTTAGGTGTAATAGCTTTATTTGGATCGGAGAATTTTCAAACTTTACCATGGGTTCTTTATCAAATAACAAACAGGTATGGTGGAGGTGAATCTGATTTATTAGCTATTTTAATTTTATTTATATCAATTTTGTTATTTTTTATGTTTATGTCTATTTCAAAATTTATATCGAGGTGCGTAAGTAATGCTTGAAGCAAAAAAATTGAATTTTGGAATAAAAGATGTTTTTCAAAAAGAAATTTCATTTAAAATTTCTAGAGGTGAAATTATTACTATTCAAGGAAAATCAGGATCTGGAAAATCGACCCTACTTTCTACAATTTCTGGGTTTTTACCACCTTTTTCAGGAAAATTAATTTGGGAAAATGAAAATTTGCTTGATAAACCACCATGGAAACGTCCTTTTTCACTATTATTTCAAGAAGGAAATTTATTTGATCATTTAAATATTCAAATGAATATCCAACTAGGAATAAATCCATCTGGAAAAATTTCTGCTTCTGAAAAAATATTAATTTCAAAAATTTTAAATAAATTAGAAATTGACAATTTAACTTTGCGAATGCCCAGTGAAATATCAGGTGGACAACAGCAAAGAGTAGCTCTAGCAAGAACAATTTTGAGAAAAGACCCTGTTCTATTAATGGATGAACCTTTTGCATCTCTTGATAAAAAAACAAGATTATCTGCTCTTAATTTAGTTTTAAATCTTACAAAAAAATATCAATTAGCAGTTCTTATTGTTACACATGACGAGGAAGATTCGAAACTTCTAAATGCTAGGAACTTTTATTTGTAATTTTTTTGTAAAAAGAAAACATTATGGGTACAAATAAAACTATCATTGACAATCTAAAAACTTGGTGAGCAGCAACATATGCAATGTCTGCATTAATAGAATACGCTATGATTCCCATTTCAGCGATGCCTCCAGGAGAAAAAGCTAAAATTACCTCTAAAAATTTATTTTCAAAATAAATGTAGGATAAATAAGCAAAAACAATAGTAAAAAATAGCATTATTAATGTTGCTCCAACACCCAAAAACATAGATCTAAAAATTTCATTTGTTTCCAATCCAATAAATCTGCAACCTATTGCGGTTCCCATTACAACTTGAGCAATTATAACTAATTCCTGAGGTGGAGAACTTTGAAGAATTCCAAAAGAATAAAATAACCCACTAATAATCATTGGGCCTAACAAAAATTTAGCAGGTAAATTTATTTTTTCAGCAAAATAGTATCCGAAAAAACCAGCAATAAATAAATAAAATAATTCTGATATAGGATATTCAAAAATCATTTTTTCAGAAGTAATTGGTTGAATAATTGTAATGCCTTCAATTACTCTAAACCAGAATGCAACAGTTATAACTACAAAGAAAATTCTTACTACATGCGCTAAAGCAACTTTTCTGTCATCTGCTCCTTGCTCTTCACTGATTAATGTCATTTCGTTTAAACCACCAGGCATACTTGCAAAAAATGCAGTTCTTAAATCTAGTTTTCCAATAAATACGTAATAAGGAATTATAATTAAACTGCAAACAAATAAGTGAACTAATAATAATGATAATGATATTGAAATTTGTAAAATTTGACTTAATAAATCAGATGTAAAACCTGAACCTAGTAATGTGCCTATAACAATAACAAAAAAAGGTCTTATTTTTTTTGGAGAAGTAATTGGAAACTTGAAGATTGCAGAAATTAGACAAAAAATAATTGATCCTAACATCCAAGGTAAAGGCATTTTTAAAAAATAAAAAATTAATCCTCCAAAAAATCCTATTGCTAGAGAAAATGATAACTTTAAAAAAAAAATTTTATTCAATAGAAAATCTTTTAAGGTGTTAATGGTACATGAGTAGAGGTATTTTTAGTAATTATTCCTCCTCTATTTCCGATTTCAATAGATCCATATCTTTCAGCAAAACTCTCTGGTAATGATCTGTCATTTGGAATACTTAACCAAAGTCTTAGTAAATGTCTTTTCTTTTTTTCATCGTCCCAATCAACATAAGAAGTTCTATCATGAAGAATTGAGTGGTTATAAACAAATTGAATATCACCAGGTAAAAACTGCATTTTTAGGTGAATGTTTGGGTCATTAGCGATTTTGTCAAAATTATCTAGAGCTTTTATATGATTTGATGATAATTTTATTGCTTCATCATAAGTTTGTGCAGAGTCAATGTAAGGACGGTGATAAAATCCTGTTAAATTTCCTTCAAGCCAATTTAAAACAGGTATATTATAAAATGGTTTTTTACCTAAAGGAATTTCTCCCCTTCTATCTCTTGAAATTGGATCGAATAAGTATTTTAACAAATCAGGATATCTCTCCCTAAAAATATTAAAAATAGTTATTGTAGATGATAACATAGAAATACCACCAGATTTTGCTTCTCTTATACATAACAAACTAACAGCATCGCAACTATCTGTATGAAAATGTTGCCTTTCTCTAGTTTGATAAACACGTACATTTTTATCTTTTAAATTATATCCTAGATCTCTAACGTGTCCAAGAAGGTGCCCTTTTGAATTTTGCGATCTAGGTGAACCAACATAGGATCCTATACCCAGATAAATTGTTGCTAATTCTTTAATACTATATTTATCAACAGGAATACCTCTAAGTAGTTTAAAACCAATACCATTTTGTAATTCATTTCTTAATTCAATTAAAACATTAGATAGTTTTGGTAACAAAAATGTATTTGGATTTATATCAACTAGATCATTATTCTTTGTCAAAAAGTTAGAAGTTGCATCTTCAAGTTCTTTTATTTCGTCATTAGTAAATTTTTTTATCCATAGGTGCTCATTTTTAGAGAGATATTGACCTTTCCAAGCAATTCTTAAGTTTTTTAAATCAGGTATATCTCTCATTTTTTACTTATAAATATCTTTACTTAATAATTCATAGCGTATATTACAAAATCTATCAATCAATCCTAACCTTGGATTATATCCTCGATCAATATCCTCAAAAGTATCACAAAATATCTCTAATCCTTCATTTTCTTTTGAAAAATCCATTAATTTTTTAATTTTATTTTTAATTTTTTTTTCGTTAAAATTACTTATTGCAGGATTAGAGTCAGATAATCTTAAATTTACCTTAATAGGGATTTTAAATTTTTTTCCATTTTTGATTAGATCTTTAAGAAGTGATATATTCTCCTCCCAACGTAATTGAAACATAATCCCTGTATTTTTTGGGAATTTCATTGATATAAAGTTTTTAAAAACAATATTCTTTTCTGAAATTGGAAATCCACTACTTACAGAATGAGAAAAAACCTTTTTCTTATTAATTTGATTTGCAGAAGAATCTATATAACTCAAATAAAATTTTATATTACTCAAAAACAATTTGTTTGGTGACAAATCACTCATATCTAATTTTGAGGTTAAAACTTCTATATTCGATATTAATTTAGTATTTTTTATGATGAGTTTTGTCTCTTTAGAGTTTGTAAATCCTATTTTAAATAAATTAAACTTAAAACCTATCTTATTTAAATCTTGCATTCTTTGATATGAAGTTAAGTTAATTAAATCAGCAAAAGGTGTTCTAAACTTTTTTATCCCTAATTGTATTAATCTTAATACTGGATAATCATTACGAACAATTTTCCTACTAAATTCTTCCATTGGTCCATTATAGGGTAAATATTTGGGGGAGAACCAACTATGTTTCAAATGTGGTATAAGTGATAATTTTACATTTTTTGAGAGTAAATTTTCATACTCATTTTTTTTGAATTTATCTTCATTTAATTGTTTTCCAAAAGTTGGTATTACAATGATTTTATGATCATTTTCAGATATTTCTACATTTGTAATTCCAAATTTTCCAAAATCATCACGACCATATTCATTTTCTGGAGAGATAGGAAAAATTTCTGAATAATCTTGTCTAGTAAAACTAGTTGGTAATAAACAATATAATCTTACATTTTTATAAACATTGTAAAAAAAATGATGAACATGTCCCGAAAATATTGCCTCTACTTTGTTTTTGTTTGCTAATTCTAATAGCCAAGATCTTCCTGGTTCGGCATAATTATCATAGTGATCATCTTCATCAGGTGAAAAAATGTATGGAGGATAATGAGAAAATAGAAATTTTCTTCTATTTTTTTCTTTTTTGAGAAGTTTTTCTAACCAAATTTTTTGTTTTTTTTCTTCCTTATGTTTACTATTAATCAAAGATGAATTTATAAATATAAATAAGATATTTTCGTAGACTTTAGAGTAATAACTTTTTCCATATTCTTTTTCATATTTGATATTACTTTCGTTAGTAAAAGGTTTAGCGGGGACAAATTTTGAAGGTTTGTCACCAATATCATGATTTCCTGGAACAAAATTAATTTTATGAATTAAATCTTTAAAGATATTTTTAGCTTCAATAACAGCATTTTTGTAGCTATCCATTTGAGGTAATGGATGAACCATATCACCTAAATGAATAATAAATTTAGAATTAGATATTTTTAAAATTTCATTTGCAAATTTAGCTCTTTCATTAGACTTGTTATTTACTGGAAAAGGTGACGACAAATCACCCTTGGGGTCTCGGATGTGAGTGTCCGTTATAATAGAGAAGTTCAACCTCATGGTTTTGTTTTAAATGTTCTGTAGATTGTGAATGAAATAGCTAAAAATGTTAGAAACCAAAATAATAAGCATATATTACTTGAAAAAAAGATATTCCAATTTCCTTTGGATAAAAGCAATGATTGTCTAAAATTATCTTCCAATATTGGTCCAAGAATAAATGCAATTAAAAAAGGTGCAGCAGGAATTTCTAATTTTAACATCATAAAACCTATAAATCCCATCATAAACATTACACCAACATCAAAAATTGTGTTGTTTATTGCATATGCTCCATAAACACAAAGAATTAACACTAGAGGAAAAAGTATACTATGAGGTATGTCTGCAATTCTACTGATCAATTTTATTGATAATTTACCAACAACTAATAAATAAATTGAACTTAGCATTATACCAATAAATAAAGCATAAATTATAGATAAGTTCTCAACAAATAATAGTGGACCTGGTCTAAGACCATGTATCATGAACGCACCAAGTATAATAGCTGTTATTACATCTCCTGGTATACCCAAAGCTAATAGAGGTATCATGGTTGCTCCAGCAACACCATTATTTCCACTTTCAGATGCTGCAACCCCCTCTATTTCTCCTTTTCCAAAATTTTTTGAATTTTTAGAATTTCTTTTTGCTTCTGAGTAACTAAGAAATGCTGATGGTGCTCCTCCAATACCAGGTATAGCACCTAAGATTACGCCGATAACACTTCCTCTTATAATTGTTTTTAAACATTTTTTAAAATCTTGAAATGATGCCCCAACCCCTGCTAATGGGTTATGTTCAAGGATTAATTTTTTTCTACCAAAATAATCAATGATTTCAGGTAAGGCAAATAAACCAATTAATACAGGAATAAAATTTAATCCACTCATTAATTGTACTTCACCAAATACAAATCTATTCGTTCCGTATATTAAATCTAAACCAATAGTAGCTAAAATTAATCCAAGAGCTGCTGATCCAAAACCTTTTAAAAGTTGATCACCTGAAACACCAGCAATAATTGTCAATGAAAAGAGAATTAAAGTAAAAACTTCAGGAGATCCAAATGCTAATGCTAATTGAGCTAATAATCCAGCAAATAAAATCAATGAAATGTTAGAAATAAAGTCTGCTACGCAAGAAGCATATAGTGCAATATCAAGTGCTCTTCTAGCTTCTCCTTTTTTTGCAAGAGGATATCCGTCTAATAATGTACATGATGCAGCTGGAGTTCCTGGAGCATTTATTAAAATTGCTGTTATTGAACCTCCATATATTCCTCCTTTGTAAACTCCCAAGAGTAATAATATGCCTGTCACTGGATGAAGAGTAAAAGTAAAAGGTAACGTTAAAGCTACAGCCATTGACGTAGTCATTCCAGGAATTGCTCCTACAAATGTTCCAATAATTACACCAACACCAAGAACAAGAATATTTTGCCATGTTGCGAATAATAATAATGCACTTTGAAGAGTTTCAATCATCTTATAAACCGTCTAATATTACACTTAATAATCCAGTTGGTATAGGAATGCGCGCAATTTTTAAAAATATAAAATACAGGAACAGTGGGAATGTTAAACTTAGTATTGTAATAAGAAAATAATTTTTTTCTTCAGCAAAATAAAATGTGTAAAAAAGCACTAAAGTAGATGAAATTATAAAACCTAGTGGATTTAACAAATTGGCAAATATTACCAAAATTATAAAAATAGTAAAATATCTTTTTAAAAAGTCATTACGCAAATTATTTTCTAAAAATACAATTTTATCAAAAAATTTTGCTTTAATTGAAATTAAAATTCCTAAAAATATTAAGATAATTGCAACGATATTAGGATAATATGAAGGTGAAAGAGCTTTATATTTTATTTTTTTAGGTTCATCAATTCCAAACGGAATTAAAATAAAATACAATACAACACCCAGTGTTAAAAAAATTAATCCAGAGATAAAGTTTTTATTAGTCAAAATTAAATTTCCTCTTTTTTATAATGAAGATTAAAAAATATAATTTCAAGTTATAATTGAATTGTATAAAACTTATGTTTATCATTCTAAAATACTTTATTATTTAGGAGTAAAAAATTATGAATTTTATAAATAAATTATTTGTTTTTTGTTTAGGATTATTCTCCTTGCTTGCAATTTCTTTACAAGCGTCAGATTATCCAAATAAACCGATTACATTGGTTGCGCCTTATGGTCCAGGGGGGGCTTCAGATTTGTCAGCAAGATTAATAGCAGGAGCTGCTCCAAGATATTTAGGTCAACCAGTATTAGCAATTAATAAGACTGGTGCTGCAGGCGTAACTGGGTCAAATTTTGTTGTTAATTCAAAATCTGATGGATATACTTTACTTTCAGCGAGAGTTGGGAGTCAGATGGGTGTTCCAGCTATGAACAAAACTATACCCTACAAGTGGGATGATTTTACTATGTTAGGACTTATAGAAATTAACCCCTTTGTTTTAACAGTTAATCCAAAAAGTGGAATTAAAACATTTGCAGAATTTGAGGCTAAAATTAAAAAAGGTGAAGAGATGACATATAGTTCAGCTGGAGTAGGAACTCTTCTTCATATAGCTGTTGCTGTTATGTCAAATGCGATGGGAGCAGATTTTGATAAGTTGACACATGTACCTTATAAAGGTGGTGGTAAAGCAAGGGCTGCAGTAGTTGCAGGTCAGGTTGATTTTTCTTTTCAAAATCTCTCTGCTGTAATGGGCGCTCTTGAATCTGGTCAATTGACTGCTTTAGTTGTGACAATGCCTGAAAGACAAAGTGTAATACCTAATGTTCCTACAGCAAAAGAGGTTGGTTATACTGAACTTGAAAAAATCATAGGATGGTCAGCAATTTATGGTCCTCCTGATTTACCAAATGATGTTGTAAATAAATGGACTGATACTTTGCAAAAACTTAAAAAAGATAATGCTTGGCTTAAAATGACTAAAGGTCTTGGAAATATAGTAAATATTATGACTCCAGAAGAAACTAAAGCATTTGTTGGAGCACAGTATAAGTCTTATGATGAAGCTATACAAAAACTAGGTATGCGTATCGAATAAGAATATTTTAACAACATTTATAAATTTTATCACAGCTGATGTTAAATTTTTTCATCAGCTGTGTTTTGAATTTGTTTGAATTAAATAATTAAACAAAGCAGTATGGAGAAAAATTATGTTTGATAAATTTAAACCAACTACACAGATGTTAGGGCGTTGGCAACCATGGCATCCTGGGCATACTGAACTTTTTAAACGTGCTTTGTCAGAAACAGGTCAAGTTTGTATTATGATTAGATCTGTGCCTCAAGACTCAGACGCATCAGGTGGTCGAACAGCTACACAAGATGACAATCCATTTTTAGTTGCAGATGTAGAGGAAAATATTAAGAAAGAACTTGAAAAAGAAGGATTTTTATACAACAGGGAGTATACTATTATGGTAGTTCCAAATATTGTAGATATTAGCTATGGTAGAGGAGTAGGTTATACCTTTACTGAACATGACTTAGGAAAAGAAATTCATAGTATAAGTGCAACTAAAATTCGTGCAAAAATGCGAGAGGATGGAAATTTGTAATATTTTTATTTGTTTTTTATAATATTTATAAATTCTCTCTCTAAAAAATTAAATATTTTCTTTTTCTTATTTAACATTT
>MDTE01079107.1_pt1 | contig 11308 bp, 6 predicted proteins | sample 811231 | NCBI WGS metagenome assembly MDTE01 (sample SAMN05326651, study PRJNA326480) | marine metagenome | isolation source: seawater | place: Indian Ocean: Red Sea | collected 2010 | reverse complement strand
TTGTATGTGGTGCAAGTAATGCAAAAGAGGGGTTAATTACTATATATGCTCCACCGGGAGCAATTATTCCTAAAACTAAAACAAAATTAGTAATAGCCAAGATAAGAGGAATTATTTCTTATGGAATGCTTTGTTCAGAATCTGAATTAAATTTATCAAATGAGAGTGATGGGATAATAGAATTATCAAAATCTAAGTATGAAAAGAATATTGGTAGGAGCTATTTTCTAAAATCAAAATTAAATCTTATTGATTTATCGATTACCCCAAATAGGCCTGATTGTCTTGGTATTAGGGGAATTGCCAGGGATCTATCGGCTTCTGGTTTTGGTAAATTAAAAGATATAAACGAAAAAAAAAATAAGGCTAAAAAAAAACAATCTTTAAGTGTTAAAATTAAAAAAGAAAAGGAACAAGGATGTATTACATTTGGAAGTTGTTTAATTAGTAATGTAAGAAACACTGAGAGTCCTAAATGGTTAAAAGAAAAACTAGTCTCAGTAGGTCAAAAACCAATTTCAGCAATTGTTGATATAACTAATTATGTTATGCTCGACATAAATCGGCCATTACATGCATATGATGCTGATAAAATTGAAAAAGGTATAATAGTACGAAATTCAAAATCTGGAGAAAAATTCACAGCTCTTGATAATAAAAATTATAAATTAGAGAATGGCATGTGTGTTATAAGTGATAATAAGGGTATACTCGGATTAGGAGGAATTATAGGAGGAACACGGTCGGGTACAGAATTTGATACAAAAAATATATTATTAGAGTCAGCATATTTTGATCCTAGATCAATTAGAAAAACAGCAAAAAAATTAAACATTGATACAGATGCAAAGTTTAGATTTGAAAGAGGTATCGATCCATTATCAATTGAAGAGGGCTTAAATAAAGCAGCATCATTAATTCAAGAAATATGTGGTGGTGAAATTAGCAAGTTAGATATTCAAAAAACTGAAAATTTTAAAAATAAAATTATAAAATTTGATCCTATTTTATTTGAGAAGATATCTGGTTTTAAAATTTCAAGCAAAGAAATGTTAAAAATTTTAAAGGATCTGGGTTTTAAATTTAAGAAAGAAAAAGATTATTTTAAATTAATAATTCCATCATGGAGACCTGATATTTCTCAAGAAATAGATATAGTAGAAGAATTAGTGAGGATCAGTGGATATGATAAAATTAAAACTGTAGATCCAATTAAAGAAAGGATTAAATCTACTTTAACAAAATCTCAAAAGTTATTTCATTTTTTACAACGCTCAATAGCATCAAAAGGTTATATGGAAGCAATTACTTGGTCGTTTACAGACTCAAATTATAATGATCATTTTAAAGACTCGAATAAAGAGATTAAGATTGTTAATCCTATTAGTTCCGAATTGGGTGTTTTAAGAAATTCTATATTTTCAAATTTGATTAAGTTTATAAGTAAAAATCTTGATAGAGGATTTAAAGACTTATCAATTTTTGAAATAGGTCCTGTTTTTACTGGTTCAAATCCAGGTGAACAAAATACTGTAGTTTGTGGTTTGTCAGCAGGTAAAAAATCTAGACTATCTTGGATTGAAAAAGAGAGAAATGTTGATGTGTTTGATGCAAAAAGAGATGTTGTGAAGACTTTAGTTGAAGCGGGCTATAATTATGATAAGTTTTTTGTAGATAATCAAACTCCCAATTATTATCACCCTGGAAAATCTGGTAGGTTATTTTTAAACAAAGAAAAAGATAACTTAGCTGCTTATTTTGGTGAAATTCATCCAAATATTTTAAAGAAACTTGATATAAAAACAGATTCATTGACAGGTTTTGAAATTTTCTTAGATAATTTAAAAATACCAAAAAAAACTTTAAATGATCAAAAAACAAATTTTGTTATTTCAGACTTCCAAAAATCTGAGAGAGATTTTGCTTTTGTAGTGGATAAAGATATAACTGCTCAAGATTTGATAAAAGCTGTTTCTAGTGTAGACCAAAAATTGATAAGTAATATTCAAGTTTTTGATGTTTATGAGGGTAAAAATATTCCTGAAAATCAAAAATCAATCGCATTAAGTGTTACAATTCAATCATTAGAAAAAACACTAAATGATGTTGATTTAGAAAAGATCAATAAATCAATTATTGAAACAGTAGAAAATAAAACTGGCGCAAAAATCAGATCATAGAAATTATGAGCACTATTGATCATATAAGAAATTTCGCAATTATTGCACACATTGATCACGGTAAATCAACTATTGCTGATAGAATTATTCATAAATGTGGTGGATTATCAGAGAGAGAAATGAAAGCCCAAGTTCTTGACTCGATGGATATTGAGAGAGAAAGAGGGATTACAATTAAAGCTCAAACAGTGAAATTAAATTACAAAGCAAAAAACGGCAAAGATTATATTCTAAATATCATTGATACACCTGGGCATGTTGATTTTAGTTATGAGGTAAGCAGATCTTTATATGCTTGTGAGGGTTCAATTTTAATTGTAGATAGCACGCAAGGTGTTGAGGCCCAAACATTAGCAAATGTTTATCAAGCTCTTGATATCAATCATGAAATAATTCCTGTCTTAAATAAAACTGATTTACCAGCATCAGATATTGATCGAACAAAAAAACAAATTGAAGATGTTATAGGGATTGAGACAGAAAATGCTGTACCTTGCTCTGGAAAAACAGGAGAAGGTATTGAAGATATTTTAGAAAAAATTATCACATTATTGCCAGGACCCTCAGGACAACTTTCAGGCAATTTAAAATGTTTATTAGTAGATAGTTGGTATGATACTTATCTAGGCGTTGTAATTTTAGTAAGAGTAATTAATGGTAAAATTACTAAAGATATGAAAATAAAAATGCTCTCAACAAAACAGGATTATATTGTAGAAAAGGTTGGTGTATTTACACCTAAGGCCAAAGATACAAATGAGTTAAATGCTGGCGAAATTGGATTTATTACAACAGGTATAAAAGTTTTATCCGAAACTAAAGTTGGAGATACAATCTGTGATGCCACTAAGCCTGAATTGGAAGCATTACCTGGATTTAAACCTAGTAAACCAGTAGTATTTTGTGGACTGTTCCCGGTTGATAGCTCTGAATATCAAAAATTAAAAGATGGGTTGGCAAAATTACAATTAAATGACGCAAGCTTCTCATTTGAGGCAGAGTCTTCTACCGCTCTAGGACTAGGTTTTAGATGTGGTTTTTTAGGTTTGCTACATTTAGAAATTATAACTGAAAGATTAGAGAGAGAATTTGATGTGAATTTATTAACAACAACTCCAGGTGTTGTTTATAAAATAAATTTAAATATTGGTAAAACAGTTGATTTACAAAATCCTTCAAGTCTTCCTGATCCGACTTTAATCAAAAGTATTGAGGAACCTTGGATAAAGGCAACAGTCATAACACCAGATCAATATTTAGGTTCAATTATTAAACTTTGTCAGGATAAAAGAGGTGTTCAAACAAATTTAACTTACTCAGGCAATAGAGCAGTTTTAACTTATGAACTTCCATTGAATGAGGTTGTTTTTGATTTTAATGATAAAATAAAATCAATGACAAGTGGATATGCAAGTTTTGATTATGAAATTGCTGAATATAGAGAAGGAGATTTGGTTAAGCTTGGAATATTAGTAAATGGAGAGCCAGTCGATGCTTTAGCAATGATGATACATAAAAATTTTGCACAAAGAACAGGAAGAGAAGTATGCGAAAAATTAAAAGATTTGATACCTAGACATAATTTTATGATACCTATTCAGGCTGCAATCGGTGGAAAAATAATTGCAAGAGAAACTATAAAAGGGTTTAAAAAGGATGTATTAACAAAAATTCACGGTGGAGGAGCCACTGATAGAAAAAGGAAACTTTTAGAGAAACAAAAAAAAGGTAAAGCTAGATCTAAACAATTTGGTCGTGTAGAAATTCCACAGGAGGCTTTTATCGGAGTATTAAAAATTGATAAAGAAAATTAATGAAGGTTTATGACTGTTTTTCATATTGGGATGAGGATCTCTTATTAGATTTGAGATTAAATATTTTAAATGATTATGTAGATTTTTTTGTAATCATAGAGGGAAATAAAACATGGCAAAATAATCCAAAAAATTTTAGATTTGATATTCATAAATTTAAAAAATTTCAAAATAAAATTATTTATGTACAAATTAAAGATATGCCTGATGGCGATGATCCTTATAAGAGAGAAAATTATCAAAGAAATTGTATTTCTAAGGGAATTAAAAATGCAGATGAAAATGATTTGATTATTATTTCAGATTTAGACGAAATACCCAATCCAGAAAAAATAAAAGAATTTAATTTAAAAAAAAAATATGCTGCTTTTAAGCAAAAACATTTTTATTATAAGATTAATTTACAAAGTGAAAAAAATCCTTTTTGGATCGGAAGTAGAATTTGTGTTAAAAAATATTTAAAATCTCCACAATGGCTAAGAGAATTAAAATTTAAAAAAAGACCTTTCTGGAGAATAGATAAATTAAGACTAAATAATATTATTGAAAATGGTGGGTGGCATTTTTGTAATCTAAAAAAACCTGAAAATCTTTTATATAAGTATGAAAATTTATGTGAGACCAATGATCCTTATCATTTTAAAGAAAAAATAGATCCTAAATATTTAGATTTGGAAGAAATCAAAAAAAGGATAGAGAAAAAAGAGGATATTATTGGCAGGGACGATAAATTTAAAAAAATTGAAATTAATAATGATTACCCAAATTATATATTAAAAAATATTGATAAATTAGAAGAGTGGATTGTTTAATTAATTTTGTGTCTTAAGTATAATGGTAAATGAAAAAATTATATAAAGCAATTATTCAGAATTTTTTTTTCTTAGTGCATGGAAAAGTTTATTTTAAAAAATATGATTCAAAAATAGTTTCAAAAAAAGATATAAAAATTGATAACCAAAATTATGAAATTTATAAAATTAAAAATGGAAGAGTATTTACAAATTATGTAGAAACACTTGCAGTAATAAGTAATCAATCGATTATTAAAGAAGTTTCATTTCAACAGATAAATGGAAAATTATCTAAATTTAAAAATGAAGTTTCTAGAACTGGAACACCAAAATTGCTTAAGAAATTTTCAGGAAAATTATTAGTTTTAGCTCAAGGAGCAAGTGGACATTTTAATTATGCACACTGGCTATTTGATATACTCCCTAAAATAAAACTTTTTTCATTAAAACATAAATTATCTGATGTTGATTTTTTCTATTTTTCAAGATTGACAAAATTTCAAGATGATACCTTAAAATTGCTTAATATTAACCCAAAGAAAATAATAGACTCAGGAAAATTCCGACATGTAAATGCTAAACAAGTTTATGCAGTTACTCATCCTAATTATTTTAGTGGTACAATTTTTAAAGCACATAGTAATTTACCTTCATGGATAATTAGATTCTTAAGAAATTTGTTTTTAAAAAAAAGAAATAAAAAGTTTAATTATAAGAATATTTATATTGATAGAAATGACTCAACTCAATCACACTGTAAACCTATTAATAATGACGAAATAATAAAATTTTTAAAAAGTAAAAATTTTAAGATATTAAGATTGAGTAAGTTTAATATTTTAGATCAAGTTTCAATTTTTAATAATTGTAATAAAATTATTGCTCCTCACGGAGCAGGACTTGCAAACATAACCTTTTGTAAAAAAGGTACCAAAATTCTTGAATTAATTCCAAGCAATCACCCTAATAGAGTCTATAAAAGAATAAGTAAAATTAATAATTTAAATTATAAGTTAATAAGTTTTAAAAATATAAGAAACAATAAAAATGGTGATATGTTAATAGACTTAGATATTTTGAAAAAATATGTTTAAAAATTTATGGAGAGGTGGCCGAGCGGTTGAAGGCGCACGCTTGGAAAGCGTGTAAAGGAGTAATTCTTTCATGGGTTCGAATCCCATTCTCTCCGCCATTAAAATAAGCCTGATTTTTAGAGACTAATTAGGGTAATTTAATAATTTTAATTTATATAATTTAAACAATTTTAATTAAAAAATGTTATAATTTATTTTTCCAAATAATTAAAATGGCAAATAATAAAACATATCAAGCAGACTCAATAAAAGTTTTGAAAGGTCTAGAGGCAGTTCGAAAAAGACCTGGAATGTATATCGGAGATACTGATGATGGTACAGGTTTGCATCATATGGTTTATGAAGTTGTAGATAACTCAATCGATGAGGCATTAGCAGGTTATTGCAATAATATTTTAGTTAAAATTAATTCTAATGGAACAGTAACTGTTAAAGATGACGGTAGAGGTATTCCTGTTGATATTCATAAGAGTGAAAAAAAGTCAGCAGCTGAAGTAATCATGACACAATTACATGCTGGTGGAAAATTTGATCATGACTCATATAAAGTTTCAGGAGGGCTACATGGTGTAGGAGTTTCAGTAGTAAATGCACTCTCTGAAAAATTAGAATTAGAAATTAATAGAGATGGAAAAAAATATTTTATAGAATTTAATAATGGTGAGGCAAAAAAACCACTTAAAGAAATTGGAAAATCAAAAGAATCAGGAACTAATATAACTTTTCTTCCATCAAAGAAAATTTTTTCTTCTATAAAATTTAGTGGGAATATTTTGATTAAAAGAATGCGTGAATTAGCTTTTTTAAATAAAGGAATTAAGATCTCATTTATTGATGCTTCACAAAAAAAAGAAAAGTCCCAAGATTTTAAATTTGATGGAGGAATTTTAGAATTTGTTGAGTTTTTAGATGAAAAAAGAGAAAAATTAGAAAATAAAAATGGAAAAGATCTATTTAAAAGACCAATTTATATTGAGGGAAGAAGGAATAACGTAGAAATTGAATGCTCATTAAAATGGAATCTTGGTTATTCTGAAGATCTTTTTCCTTATACGAATAATATTTATCAAAAGGATGGTGGAACACATGTTTTAGGGTTTAGAAGTGCATTAACTAGAATTATTAATAAGTACGCAAATGAACATAATCTTTTAAAGAAAAACAAATTAGCTATATCAGGTGATGATATTAAAGAGGGATTAACGTGCGTTTTATCTATAAAAATTCCTGACCCAAAATTTTCTTCACAAACAAAAGATAAATTAGTTTCATCAGAAGTAAGAATGATTGTAGAAACCATAGTAAACGAAAAACTCTCCATCTGGTTTGATCAGAATCCTTCAATAACTAAAATTGTACTTTCTAAAATAATTCAAGCTGCTATGGCTAGAGATGTTGCTAGGAAAGCAAGAGAAAATGTAAGAAGAAAAGGTGCTTTGGAATTAAGTGGCTTACCTGGAAAATTAGCAGACTGTCAAATCGGTAAGCAAGATGGTACGGAGTTATTCATTGTTGAGGGAGACTCTGCAGGTGGGTCAGCGAAACAAGGAAGAAACAGATCTAATCAAGCGGTTTTACCTTTGAGAGGAAAAATATTAAATACTTATGTTGAAGACAATGTGTTAAAAAAAAACGGTACGAAGAATGGTTCAGATCATAGAACTAAGGCTTTGTCTAAAATGATTTCTTCAAATGAAATTGTAACATTAATTAATGCATTAGGCTTAGACCCTAAAGCTCAAGAAATTGATTTAAAAGATTTAAGATATGGAAAAGTAATAATTATGACCGATGCTGATGTAGATGGATCTCATATAAGAGCATTACTATTAACATTTTTTAATAACCAGCCATTTAATAAATTAATTGAAAATGGACATGTTTATTTGGCCCAACCTCCTTTATTCAAGATTAATAAGGGATCTAAGGCAATTTATATTAAAGATGAAAAAGAATTAGAGGATTATATTATTAAAAATAATAAAAATTTTCACAAATTAAAAAAAGGATCTAAAGATTTTACAAAAGAGATGGAAACAGAGAAATCAAAATTGAACATACAGAGATTTAAAGGTTTAGGCGAAATGAATCCAGAAGAACTATGGAATACGACTTTGAATCCTGAAACTAGAAATTTACTGCAAGTTCAATACTCTAAAGACTTTAAAAAAGATCAAAGTTTAATTCATACTCTGATGGGTAATGATGTTTCTTTAAGAAAAGATTTTATTATAGCAAATTCGATAAATGTCCAAAATCTAGACATATAAAATGAAGTTTTTTGAAACTTCTAAATATCACTTTTTTAAAAAATCTACTTATATAAGTTTAAGGTGGATTGGTATTATTGGTCAATTAATTTCAGTAAATTTTGTGTATTTTTATCTAAATTTTGATTTTGATTTTTTTATTTCAAATTTAATTATTTTCTTAGGCATTTTAAGTAATCTTTATTTATATTTTATATATCAGAAAACACAATTATCAGACAGATCAGCATTTATTTTTTTGGTTATAGATATATTGCAATTAGGAGCATTATTATATTTGACGGGTGGAGTCACAAATCCTTTTGTAATATTCTTGATTATTCCAAGTGTTTTTTCATCCTCAAACTTAAGCTTTAAAACAAATTTATTATTAGTATCTTTAACAATTATAACAATTTTCTTTCTGACGTTTTATTCATTAGATTTGCCATCACCATTGAGTGACCATTTTCATGTAAGCCCATATTATTTTTACTCTATTCCTATTGCTTTAATTATTGCTCTGATATTTCTAAACTATTTAGCTATGACATTTGGAACTCAGTCTCGACTTAGACGGGAAGCATTAGCAAAAATGGAAGAAGTGATGGCTACTGAACATGAATTATTATCTCTAGGTGGTCAAGCCGCAGCCGCAGCACACTCTCTTGGAACACCTTTGTCCACAATAAAAATAATTACACAAGATTTGATTAAACAATTTAAAGGGCAGTCTGAGGTTGAAAAAGACATTGAATTGTTAGCAAGCCAAGTAGAAAGATGTAATGAGATTTTAAAACGTTTAACTCTAAATCCTGTAGAAGAAGATAATTTTATTGATAAAGATTTGACTATAAAAGATTATCTTACTGAAATTATTTCATCTTTTAAAGAAATAAGCAAAAAAAATTTTATTTTTAATTTTGATCAGTACTCTAATCCAAAAAAAATAACAAAATCTATTGAAATTGTTTATGGTTTAAGAAATTTTATAGGAAATGCCAATAAGTTCTCTTCAAAAAATATTTACATTAACCTTAAGAGTGATAGTGACATCACTGAAATTATAATTGAGGATGATGGTAAAGGGTTTCCAAGAGACATTTTACCTAAGATAGGAGAGCCGTATTTAAAATCAAATGACCCTGAAGAAAAATCAAAAACTGGTTTAGGTCTGGGTTTGTTTATTGGAAAAACATTATTAGAAAAAAACTTTGCAACAGTTAATTGTAGAAATTCAAAAACTCGACAGGGTGCAGAAGTTTATATTAAGTGGAAAAATAGAGATTTATTTAATATTTAATGAAGTTTCTTTTTTGCATCAAATAAAGAACTTAATTGTGAAATCATTACATCACCAAGTTCATTTACGTCGGTTATCTTAATTGCACGATTGTAATACCTAGATACATCATGACCTATCCCAATAGCTAAAACCTCTATCTCAGTTTTTTCCTCAACGAATTTGACAATTTTTTTTAGGTGTTTTTCTAAAAAGTCACCAGAATTAACTGACAAAGTTGAGTCATCTACTGGAGCCCCATCAGAAATTACCATCAATATTTTTCTCTCTTCTTTTCTTTTTTTTAATCTAGTGTAAGCCCAATTAATTGCTTCACCATCAATATTTTCTTTAAGCAGTCCTTCTTTAAGCATTAGACCCAAATTACTCTTAGCTTGTCTCCATTGTGTATCTGCACTTTTATAAATTATGTGCCTTAAATCGTTTAATCGTCCTGGTGATTTAGGTTTTTCATTTTTATTCCAAAATTCTCTGCTTTGACCACCTTTCCAATTTTTTGTTGTGAAACCCAAAATTTCAACTTTTACGGAACATCTTTCTAATGTTCTAGATAATATATCTGCACATATAGCTGCTATAGTAATTGGACGACCTCTCATTGATCCAGAATTATCAATTAATAATGTTACTGTAGTATCTTTAAAATCTAAATCTTTTTCTTTTTTAAATGATAAAGAGTTGTATGGATCCATAATTATTCGAGGGAGTTTTGAACTATCTAATAAACCTTCCTCTAAATCAAATTCCCATGCTCTATTTTGTTTTGCTAATAGTTGTCTTTGTAATTTATTAGCAAGTTTAGTAATTACATCTTGAAATCCAATCAGTTGTTGATCTAAAGTTTTTCTTAATTTATTTGCTTCATCTGCGTTTTCTAAATTTTCAGCTTTAATAATTTCATCAAATTTAGTTGTAAAAATTTTATATTCAAGATTTAGATCTTTTATGTTTTTTTTTTGAATAATTTGCTCTGAACTTTGTTGATCGGAGTCAGTGTCTACCAATTGTTCATCTAACTTATATTCATCTACATCGTAATCAGAGTCTAAACTTGCTTCTGTTTCTTGATCTTTATTTTGATCTTTTTGATCCTCATTTTCATTTTCTTGATCATCGTTTGATGGATTATTTTGATCTTTAGCTTGGTTTTCCTCCGATGTTTCATCATTATCTTCAGTTTGAAAAATATCCATTTCTTGTAAAATTTTAGAAAATCTTGAGCTATACTCGTTTTGATTTTCAAAATTTTCTTTTAAAAATTTTATATGTTTATTTATTGAATGATCAAATTCATTTTCCCAAAAGTTGAGCATTTTTGAAGAAAGGGGATTTAGCTTGATATTGTAAAAATTTTTTAACATGTAAAGTTCAAAGGCTTCTGAAATAGGAACATCTTCTTTTGTTTTAAGTTGATCCTTTCTTTTAAAATTAATCATTTGGCTATAGTTATCTTTTATATTTTTTTCAATTCCCTTGAGCATCCTTCCACCTAAGGTTTCATATCTTGTTTTTTCTGCTATTGCATACAAAGGTTTGCAACTTGAATTATTAGGAATATTTTTTCTATATATTTCATCATTTGAAAATTTTTTTTTAAGAGCGGATGAGTCTGCCTCTGCTCTCGCTTTTATAAAGTCATTTTTACTATTTAAGTTATCTAATTCAAAAAAATCAAATTTATTTGAACTTTTATTTTCATCTATATTTTTTTTTATCTGCAAATCATCAGAAATTACTCTAATAGTCGACGCGAGAGCTTGTCTTAACTTTTCTTTTAAATTTGTGTCTTTTTCACTCATTAAATTTGAATATTAAGTAAAGACTCTGGTAGGTCTTCACCAAAACATCTTTGGTAATATTCAGCTATTGTGCTC
>MDTE01057693.1_pt1 | contig 11308 bp, 8 predicted proteins | sample 811231 | NCBI WGS metagenome assembly MDTE01 (sample SAMN05326651, study PRJNA326480) | marine metagenome | isolation source: seawater | place: Indian Ocean: Red Sea | collected 2010 | reverse complement strand
TCGATAGCGATTTATCAATGTCCGATATTAGTCTCATCGATTTTTACTCCTGTTTCCCAAGCGCGGTCGAGTTTGCGAGAGACGTTTTCCGAGTTGCTAAGGACGATCCTAGGCCATTAACGGTTACTGGCGGCCTTCCTTTCCATGGCGGGGCTGGAAATAACTATGTTATGAACTCTATCGCCTCAATGGTTGAACGCTTAAGGGAGTATCCTGATAGTTTTGGTCTCGTTACGGCCAATGGCGGCTACTTCAGTAAACACTCTGCGGGAATTTATTCAACTACAAGGAGAAAAACGAGCTGGTCACGCACCTCGCCTGAAAAATATCAGACTAAGATAGACTCAGTTCCTGACGTGCCTTTTACGGAAACCCCGAACGGGGACGCATTCGTAGAGACTTATACTGTTTTATTCGACCGAGAGAATCGGCCGAGTCAAGGGCTGGTAGTTGGTAGGTTGGGAAAATCGTTTAATGCCCAAAATTGTCCCAGATTCTTTTCTGTCGTAGAGGGCGACTCGTTGTTTTTGGAATCAATGACGAGGCAAGACATGATTGGTGAGAGGGGGAGAGTATATTTGAAAGACGGATTGAACAGATTTAGGTTTTTATAGCTCTGAAATAGGAAATTTGTAATTCACCTTAATTGCTCCATTATCGAATCAAATACATTTAATGCACACAAGGTGTGTACAATGCCCGCTTTATCGACGCTTTCAGAGATTAACTCGAAGGAATTTGAGTTGCATTGTGAAGTATCGAAATTTAAGTCGATGTGCTCAGAAAAGAGTTCTACAAATTCCCGCGCGTTAGCTAAGGGAACAAGTCTATCGAATTCCGAATGATAAAAATTAACTTTGGTATTTGGTGCAAAAAAGGTATCGGGATTAGTGATATTGGTAAAGCTATTCAGTTCTAGTAGTCCTTTTAACTTTTCATACGCTGGATCCATCTCCAGAAATTTATCGATGAAACCTCTCGCGAGACGGTCATTTTCGATTAAATCGTCGATGAGCAAGCCGGTATCTGCGTATTGTAAAAAGCCAGGTAGAATTCTGCCGGTTGCAAAAGGTTCGCTTGTATTAGTGTCAATCAATTCACAATACTCTCTGTCCTCACAACTCCCATTTAAGTTCTCCATTACTCCTTTGAAGGTGCTGTATAAATTGAGAGGCGCACCACCAATAAATGTCTGAGAAAATTCCAAGTCTGCAAATTTCAGAGGGGCAAGGGAGAGAATAGCGACCGCACTGTGGCCGCCTTGGGAGTATCCGATTAACGTTATCTGGTTCCCGTTGTAAATGCTTGGATAAGACTCGAATCCGAGACGCAAAAGGTCAAGGCTGTTAATTGCGGTCTGAAAACCGAGGAGATAAGCTTCGGGTTCAAGGGAGTTAGGGCTGTTGCCGTAGTTGTCTGGTGCAATAACTAAGTAGCCCCTCGATGCAAGGTGGTTTGCGATGATGAACCAAGCGTCCTCGGGATTTAGCTCGCTAGGGGAAGAACCAGTTGCATGAGAAAGAAGAATCATTTGTCTTCTCGGGGTAAAGTTGTTGTCCGCACCTAAAACCGGGTAGCTTATGAGTCCTTTAAGATCCACACTCGGATTTCCAAACGGATCCTGTGATTCGTAAGAGACGCTCTCTGAGACGACGTCGTATAAAGGTGCAGGATTGACTAAAGTCGACCAAAATTGATCCGCAACTCCGATAACTGGCTGCAGGACTAGATCTCGAATAAGGGCGGGCATTTCGGTTTTGGTTATCAATGCTCCATTGATATAGCTGACAAAGAGTTCTGCTATATCTTCTCGCTGGAGCACCACAGTATCTTGAATATTTAATAGCCCGGAGTTAATTGTCCCCGTTGAAAACTCATGTGAGCCCTCAAACTCACCGCGGGTGGAATCCGTTTCTCTTAGGTTGATCGCGTAGGCAGTGTTTTCCTCAAGCTGACAATCGACTATATGCTGGGTGATCTGATCGAACTCTTGAATTGAATCCTGAAGTTTCCGCAGAGTTTTTTTTAACATGGGCCGATCGCAGTCAATGAGAAATTGGCTGGTTGAATCGGCGTATGTGAAGTGCGAAATGCTTAGTGTAATGTTCTCAGGATTAGCGTTTGCTACAGTTGAGCTTGGGATTTTTTCTAAAAAAGATATTGATTGCGAACCGGTGGCTACTTCTTCTGTGACCACGGGCTCAGATCCAGATTCACTGCCAGAGCCGCCTCCACAAGCCGAGAGAGCTAGACAGAGTGTTAATAAGAACAGAGGTCTGTGAAAGCTAATTGGTCTTTTTTCTCTCTGGTTCAAAAAAAAAGAGGGAAGATCAAATCCTCCCCTCTTCGCGATTTCCCTAACCGAAAGTTTTTTCAAAAACCTCTTCATTGAATCCGACAAGATAGGTTTTCCCGATTCTGATTGTCGGTGCCCTAAGGTTTCCGGTAGGCCCTAACATTGCCTCTATTGCTTCGCTGGGCAAATTTTTTGACGTGTCGTATTCGGTAACTTTCTTGCCTTTCATAGCAATAAGTTTTGTTCCTGTCTTAAGTAAATCCGCCGCGTCTTCGGCTTGTAGCTTTTTGCTTGCCGGGACTGTTTCTGATATCTCTATTCCTCTTGCTTCCAAAAACTTGGATGCTTTTGTGCAGGTGGTTCAGCCCTTTCTGTAATAGTACCACTCAGCTTTTTTAGCCATTTCCGCTCCTAAAATAATATGGTAACACTAATCTCTAGTTTTAACTTTGTTTGTCTTGACGTCAAGTTACGGAAACCGGAGGTTTTGTCTAAACGAAACATATCTTGTTCTTACAAGTTAAATCGGTAGTATCCAATTCTATAAATTATCCCGTAACCGCCGTGCTTAAAAAAAATCTTTTCATTGTGTTCGCAGAGCCCCATTTAAAAACTTTCTCTAGGATTGCTGTTTCATGTCTAATCGGTTTCTCGCTCGTTTCGTGCGACTCGGATCCATCAAGCTGGAGCAAGTACAAACAGAAAGTCGTCGATATCCAAAAAAGCGAAACTGACGATCGAAGCTATCGTTTTCTAGAGCTCAGAAATGGCTTAAAGGTAGTCCTTATATCTGATCTCGAAGCAGACAAATCGGCGGCGTCGATGACTGTCTATCGCGGCAGCTATCAAGATCCTCCCTACCGAGAGGGGTTGGCGCATTTTCTAGAGCACATGCTGTTTATCGGCACCGAGAAATATCCTGAGCCTGACGGGTACTTGCAATTTGTAAGAGCGAACGGTGGCAGCTCAAACGCTTACACCGCGTCGGACCATACTAATTATTTTTTCGATATTGGGTCCCATGCATTCAAGGAGGGATTCGATAGATTCGCGCAATTCTTCATTGCTCCATTATTTTCAAAAGAATACGTAGAACGAGAGAAAAATGCTGTCAATGCGGAATACCAAATGCAATTTAAAGATGACGGTTGGCGTTCAAATGCCATAACTAAGGTAGCGCTTAATCCAGATCATCCGCAAACGAAATTCAATATAGGAAACTTGGAAACTTTAGCTGGCGATGTGCATCATGACCTACTAGTTTTTTTCGAGGAGAATTACTCCGCGAATCAAATGGGTTTGGTAGTTTTGACTAATGAGTCGTTGGATGAAATGGAATCTTGGTTAGTAGAGATTGTTTCAGAAATAGAGAATCGAAATTTGAATGACACAGAGATCAATCAGCCGTTGTTCAAAAGTGGAACGCTTCCAGCTACTTTGCGTCATGATAACATCAAGAACATCCGGAGGATTTCTTACGGGTTCCCCTTGCCCTCAGCGAGAGAGCACTATGCGACGAAGCCGCTCGCATATATTTCAAATCTTATAGGTCATGAAGGCGAAGGAAGTCTTCATGAGGTTTTGGTCAAAAAAGGTTGGATCGAGGCCCTATTCGCCGGTTCTATGGACTTCGATGAAAAAAACAGTCTCCTCATTATCTCAATAGACCTCACAAAAGAGGGGTACTCTCGTATCCCGAGCATCAACCGCTATGTCTTCGACTATCTTGACATTATTAAGCTCAAGCAAGCCGAGCGCTGGCGTTATGACGAACAATCGAAGATGGCAGAAATTAGTTTTCGATTTGCAGAAAAAATGCGCGCTATTTCGTCCGTGCAGATGTTATCGCCAAGACTTAAGGATTATCCACCGGAGCTTATTCTTTCCTCTCCGTACCTAATGAGGGAATTTGATAAAAAGATGATCGACGATTATCTGGCCGCACTCAAGCCCGACAATGTCTTGATTACTATTTCCTCCCCAGAGTTCCAAGGAGAAGAAATCGAAAAGAACTTTTCTGTCTCGTATAACCTAGATAGGAATCCAATAGAGCTAGATCCGGTTGATTCAGAATTTAAAGGGCTCCCAAAAAAAAATCCTTATATACCCAGTGTGCTGAACTTGCTTGAATCGGATCAAGGCCCGCCTGAATTATTTTTAGAAAAAGACGGCATTGAAGTTTATTTAGACACTGATATTGATTTTGAGACACCAAAGGTGGTTTCTCAGATGAAGATTGAGATAAATGAAGGGTTTTTATCAGCTAACGATCAAGCGTATGCAACCCTCTATGCGATGATTGTGAAAGATGCGCTGAATTCTATGTCTTATCCAGCCTATCTTGCGGGTTTGACTTACGACATCGAGACTGTTTCGCAGGGTTTTAAAGTTCTTTTGCAAGGGTATTCGGAGAAGCAGCTGGTTTTATTTGAAGAGGTTCTCAACAAACTGGCATCGACAAAAATAGATAGAAAGCGATTTGTCACTCTTAAAGAGGAGCTCCTCAAAGAGCTTGCCAACAGGGCTTTTGATAAACCTTATCAGCAAGCAGGACGTAGACTTAAGGAGGAGTTGATAAGCGCTGTCTGGCCAGTTGAGGCGGTGCTTGACGCACTCGTTGATATAACTCCAGATGATCTATCAAATTGGCGGCTTGAGAAGTTAGCGAATGTTTCTTTAGAGGCTTTATTTGTTGGAAACATCAACGGCGCTCAAGTTTCCCAAATAATTGAGCTCTATGAAGCTGTATTTAGAAGTGGCAAAAGAAGAAAAAAAGAGCCGCCTGTTCGGAAGATCAAAAGTCCGCAAGAAATTAAATTAGCTCTCGAACATGATGACGCTGCTCTACTCCTTTATGTCCAGGCAGGAAGCAACAATTTGACTGATAGAGCCAAAACGTACTTATTACATCATCTTATCTCGCCGGGCTTTTTTTCAAGCCTGCGTACGGATCAGCAATTAGGCTATGTAGTAGCGGCTATTAACAGCACGATTAAACGACAAGGTGGATTAGGCTTTATCATTCAGTCTCCTGTTGCAGGACCAAGTATTTTAAGATCGAGAATTGTCGGCTACTTGAAAAGCGAAAGTACTCGATTAGCCGCCTTGGGTGAAGACGAGTTTACCGAGAACAAAAAAGGATTAATTTTGAAGTTGATGCAACGGGATAAAAATCTTCAGCAACGAGCTACGAGGTACTGGTCAGATCTTGAGATGGATATAGGGAGTTTTGATGGTAAAGAAAAACTTGGTGCCGCTATCTCTGATTTGACAAAAAAAGACATTCTAAGTTTTTTCGATGAGATTCTTCAAAAGGTAGAAAGCCAATACGTTCTAATATCGAGTGACGGAAAATTTGGCACTGAGAAAATCTGAAAAATCTCTCTTCTAAGTCTCAGTGAGTTAACTGGTAAACTAAATCAATACTGAGCGGTGCCGCCATCCACACTTAATTGCGTGCCCGTAATTCCAGCTCCTGCCTCACTGGCAAGCAGCAAAGCAACTGCAGCCACTTCCTCCACTTTATTTGGTCTTTTAATAGCCGACTCCGAAGTAAAGTAGTCGATCATTTCGTCTAAGGTCATGCCCATTGCTTCAGCGGTTTTTGGTCCATTCTCTTTTAATATGTCTGTGACAATAAGTCCTGGGCATATCGCGTTGACCGTGACACCTTCAGTCCCGACCTCTCTCGCAACTGATTTGGTCATTCCGTTGATCGCGTGTTTCGCAGTGGTGTAGGCTGTTACCACCGGCTTGCCATGTTTACCTTCCATGGATGAGATATTAATAATTCTTCCCCATTTTTTTTCTAACATTATTTTTAATGCTCGTCTTGTGCCCCAAAAAGTTGAGTAAAGATTCCACTTGATGCAAAGATCGAATTCCTCATCAGAAAGATTTACCGTAGGCTGCAAATCGGTCCCTGCACCTCCCGCGTTGTTAACTAAGATATCAAGAGTCCCGAAAACGTCCGCTGTTTTATCTACAAAATTCTCAACGTCATTTTGACTGGTTGCATCCCCCTTGATAAAGATTAGCCTGTCCCCCACCCCTAGATCTGATATCACTTTTTCTGCTTTTTCTGAGTTTCTAGCCATCATTGCTACTTTCGCGCCGTTTTCCAGAAATATTTCAACGATAGCTTTCCCTATTCCCGCTGTCCCACCAGTGATAGCGGCAACTTTGTTTTCTAATTGCATTACATGATTCCTTTATTCTTATTCTCTTTAATTTCGCGCTGCTCGCCTTCTTTTTGCGCGCGGCTTGTTGCTCCTTAAACTTGTTACCTAACTTCTATAGAGTCTTCGCCCCATGGGGTAATGTTTTCTGTGCTCTCGTCCTGAAATGCTTCGGGTAATTCTTCTGTCATGTGCCATGTCGCAGCTAACCTGCCGAATCCGACGAAAAAAGCGATCGTCATGCCAAGCTCGACGACCTGTTTTTCAGAAAAATGTTTTTTCAATTCGTCATAAATACTGTCATCTGCAGATAAATGGTTCGTTGCCATCAATTCTCCGTATCTGATGGCTATTTTTTCAGCACTCGAGAGATTATCTGCCTCCATCGGTTTTTCCAAAGAGCAAACTAAGTCTTCTGTCAGCCCATCCTCGATCGCATCTTTGTAACGAATAGCCATACAGCTTCGACACTGATTATGAAAAGCTACTCTTAACCTAACTAACTCTATCAACCTCTCTGGCAACTCTCTGTGAATCTTGAGACCGCCCGCGAAAGCCATCAGGCCTTTGGTAACTTCAGGGGAGTGAGCAAACATCCGGGTTAAGCCTTGCTCCAGTGGTGTGGCAGAATCTGCTTTGGATAACTCGCGTAGCTCAGGATCCCACTCGTCAATATTAAGTTTGCTTACTCGTGTCATAGATTCTGTGCTCCAAAGATTTTTTGTTTAAGAGAATATCAGTGTCATCCGAATCGTCCAACTCTTGTTCGAACTTTTTTCGTTTTAAAGTTTTACGCCCCGTTTTTTTTAATTACGCTTTTTTCTAAAAGATCCTTTTGAACATTTTCTGCGTACCCTAGCTCACTCAAAATTTCGAGGGTATGCTCTCCTTGCAGGGGCGCATCGCCCAGACTGATAGCCTCGCCAAACATCGACGCTAGCGGTTTCGGGCCCAAGAAATCACCAATAATTTTATGGTGATATCTTCTAACGGTTTTCCTTGCCTGGACCTGCGGGTCGTCCTTTACCTGCTCTGGCAGGTAAACAGGACCCGAGGGGACCCCGACATCTCTTAATTTTCCGACGATAGTGGACCTATCAAACTTGGAAACGACTCTCGCGATTGTGTCAAAAAAATATTCAATATTTTTTGCTCTGTCTTTACTTGTTACTAATTTTTCATCTACTTTCTGTTGCGCTGCCCCTAACGCATCACAGAACGAATTCCATTGTCTATCAGTTCCTGGTGATACGGTCACGAATCCGTCGGTACATCGATACAAGCGGTAGCTTTCTAGCACGTTTGGTAAGTTCGAGCTGTCCTCCTCCAGGAGCGAGCACTGCATCATCACATCTGGCCAATTAAACATAATGTTAGAGTCAAGCATTGAGGCTTCTATAAAACATCCTTTCCCGGTCGAGGCCCGCTGGACTAGTGCGGCTAGAATTGCTTGTGTGTTATACATTGCGGCAGTTTTATCAGAGACCATTGTTTTGTGAAGGGTCGGATCCTTACCTACTAGCTGAATTCCAGCCCAGCCTGAGAGTCCCTGAATGACCGGGTCATAAGCAGGGAGGTTGCTGTAGGGCCCTGTTTCACCAAATCCTGTGGAGGAACAATAAATGAGCTCCGGGTGCTTTTCAGATACCTCTTTATATCCGAACCCTAACTTTTCTGTAACTCCCGTTCTGAAACCTTGGATAAAGACATCGGCCTTCGCCAACAAATCCCACAGTATTTTTTTCCCCTCTGATGTGTTTAGATCTATCGATATCGAACGTTTTCCCGAGTTTGCATTGGCAAACCAAGCACTCATGCCATTTCGAGTGCTCCCGTACTTTCTTAGTTCATCACCTGCAATGGTGTCCTCAACTTTGATTACCGACGCACCAAACCCAGCTAGATTAGAAGTCGCCGCAGGAACAGCAATCATTACGCCAAGTTCTATAACTCTAATTCCTTCGAGTGGAGGCATTACGCTTGGGCTAGAGCTACTCTGGGATCGTTAGGGTAAACCCACTCTTCTCCCAATACTTGTTTTACCTGAAGTTCCTCAGGGATATTTTCTGGCCCTATTATTTTATCTGCCTCTTGATTCCAATGATAAATTCTCGCTTCCTGATAGGAGAGTGGGACACCGCGAAAGCCATGAGATTCCATAGATTTCTGTATCCACTCACCGAACTCGGTGTCTTCTCTGAGGACCCTATTAAGCCTTTCTCCGTTGTTTTCTGTCCAATAATCTGGCGCGGGTGCGTCCCCCCAGTCAGGAGCCATTGTCCAAACTTCGAACAAAGTCTTGTCAATGCTGATCGGCCAAAACAGTAACGGTGGAATGGCTCGCTCTCCAAGTGGAGAAACCCAATTTGGGAAAATACCATAGGACTGGGTACAGGTCCGCGCTATCTCTCCCACGGTATTGATTTCTGGAAGTAAAGCCTCTTGAGCAAGCTCTATCGCATTGCTGGCGCCTGCGGGACGAGGCGCGACCATGCGACCATGTCCGCGTGGATAGAATGTGTTGACATTTCGCCTATGGTCTAATGCAGGGGCGACCGTGTGGGGATGTATATTCGGCACATGGTAGACCTCGGTGTTAGCCTCCATCGCTATTTTCCAATTGCAATCAAGAACAAAGGAATGCCGAGCCGCTAGACGAACATTACCGAACTGAAATTCTTCCCACTCTTCAGCAATTGGTCCCAAATAGTCCCTCAAGCTCACGCATTCGTCGTCAAAATTCACAAAAATTAGGTTTCCGAACCTCTCGCAGCGAATCGAGATGAGGCTTCTGCAGGAAAAATCGAGATCACTGAAGTCCTCTGGATCGCGAACGGACAGCAACTCGCCTTGATGAGAGTATACCCAGCCATGATATTTGCAGGTTAGTCTGATCTTTCTCCCGAAACTCTCGGTTACAATCGGCGCTCCTCTATGCCTGCATGTGTTGTAATGGGCGTAGACTTCTCCGTCGTCCCCATGAACAATTAAAACAGGTTGCCCGGCGTTCTCCCATAGCATATATGACCCAGGGTGAGGGATTTCGTCAATGTGGGCAGCAAAAAGCCATGATTTTTTCCAGATGTGTTCCTTTTCTAATTCAAAGAAACGAGGGTCTATATAACGCCCCGCAGGAATATCGGGTAACGAAGGAAAGCCTTTAGGTGGTTCTTTTCGCGATGCCTCGTATTCCATTAACGTTTTTAGGGTTGCTATTTCTTGGACACTCATACCCATCATCATTCTCCCTTGTCTGCCCTTATCCCTAAAGACTATCGGCTGGATATTGAATTTGCAACGTGGTAAAAATTCCGATCCGTGCATGATGAGCTTTAAAACCTTTTCATACAAATAAGCGCCCAATATTAGTCTTTGGTTTATGCATGTTTTGGCGAGAAGAATCAGGTATAGTCTGGCCTTCTCCCGTCGATTACAACAGGTTTAGGAGGTTTTCCTTGGTGACAAAAAAGAAAAATGTAAAGACGAATGTGCCGTCGCCTAAAGTCTTGCAAGAACTTCATCGAAAAATGGTGCGAATTAGAAAATTTGAAGAAAGCGCAGGTAAAATGATGGAAGATGGGAAAATCCCAGGCGCGCTCCATTTATATGTTGGTCAGGAAGCCGTTGCCTCCGGTGTTATGCAACATCTATCAAATAAAGATTGGATTACCTCGACCCACAGAGGGCACGGCCACCTTGTCGCGAAAGGGGGCGAGTTTAAGCCAATGTTTGCGGAGCTTTTTGGCAGATCAACTGGATATTGCCGAGGGAAGGGCGGAAGCATGCACATTTCTAATATGGATCTAGGCATGTTGGGCGCAAACGGGATCGTAGGCGGCGGGCCTCCAATAGCAATGGGAGCAGCGTTTTCGAACAAATTCAAAAAGAACAAAAATGTTTCGGTGGCTTTTTTCGGCGACGGCGCCTCCAACGAGGGTAGTGTGCATGAGGCTGCGAATATGGCTGCTCTATATAAATTACCATGCGTTTTTGTTTGCGAGAACAACGGTTACGGTGAATACACGCCTCAATCAAGGCATCAGGCAATTGTTGATGTGGCAGATCGAGCTTCCGGCTATGGGATGCCCGGAGTAATCTGCGATGGAATGGATGTTATGGCAGTTTATGAAGCTGCTGGAGAAGCAATCGACAGGGCAAGACAGGGTGGTGGGCCGACTTTACTCGAGTGCAAAACCTACAGGTACTACGATCATGTTGGTGTCAGGGGAATGGGCCTTAATTATCGAACTGACGAGGAAGTCGAGGAATGGAAAAATAAAGATGCGATAGAAGCGTTTGAAAAACGACTTGTTCAATTGGGCGTGATGACAAAGAAGAAGATCGAAAACGTCCATAAAGCTATAAGTAAAGATATAGAGGAAGCGATAGCTTTTGCAAATGACTCACCCTATCCTTTGCCAGAAGAATTGCTTGAAAACGTATACAACGAGGAGGCATAAAAATGTCAGAAGCTGAAAATAAACCCGGACGCGAACTTCCTTACGTAATGGCAATAAATGAAGGAATCAGAGAGGTCTTGCGAGAACAAAAAGACGCCTTTATTGCTGGGGAGGACGTGGCGATTGCTGGTAGCGTTTATGGCTATTGCACGGGCCTTCTAGAAGAATTTGGAGAAGAGCGAGTGGTTGATACGCCGATCTCAGAGAAAGGAATAATGGGCTTGGGTGTTGGAGCCTCGGCGACAGGGTGCCGGCCAATTATTGATTTAATGTTTATGGATTTCGTTGGCGAATGCATGGATGAAATCGCTAACCAAATGGCGAAAATGCGTTTTATGTTCGGAGGTAAGGCAACTCTTCCCGTTACCGTTTTG
>MDTE01131980.1_pt1 | contig 11309 bp, 9 predicted proteins | sample 811231 | NCBI WGS metagenome assembly MDTE01 (sample SAMN05326651, study PRJNA326480) | marine metagenome | isolation source: seawater | place: Indian Ocean: Red Sea | collected 2010 | reverse complement strand
ATCGCCTGCGCAGTTGGTTACTTGGACGCAACAACTGGTGGCGGAAGCTGAAAAGGTAACGGATTTCCGCCTGGCCTATCTGGAAGAGCTGGAACCGGTCTTTGTTGCTGCGTTAGCGGCGCTGGGCCCTGAGTTGGATGTGCGGATCGGTTATCGCAGGGGGTGGAATGATGAGGAAAGCCTGCACAAAGTGTTGGGTGATATGGGGCCCAGAGAGTTAAAATTGGGATCGACCCAGGCAGGGCCCCATCGAGCTGATATAGAGATTCGGGTGGGGTCCGGTTCCCATGCAGCCAGGGCGACCTCAGAGCTCTCCAGAGGGCAGGGCAAATCGGTGGCAAGCGCACTGAAGATTGCTCAGGCAAGGCTGCTGGCAGATCGGGAAAAGCGAGGTAGCGTATTTCTGATCGATGATGTGGGTGCAGAGCTAGACGAAGACCATAACGCCCGGTTTTTCCGGCTGCTTGAGGAGATGGACTGTCAAATACTGGCATCCTCCACCCAGCCGCCGGCGGGAATTGTGGGCCACTTCACAGACAAAACCACAAATGTGTTTCACGTGGAACGTGGACACGCTGATAGGAGCCCAGATGGCTGACGACAGCTACGACTCAAACAGCATCAAGGTCCTCAAGGGCCTGGATGCGGTGCGCAAGCGACCAGGTATGTACATTGGCGATACCGAAGACGGCACCGGGCTGCACCATATGGTGCAGGAGCTGGTGGACAACGCCATTGATGAAGCGTTAGCCGGCCACTGCGACGTAGTCGATGTGGTCGTGCACCCCGAAGAGGCGGTCACCGTGCGCGACAACGGTAGGGGCATCCCCGTGGACATTCACCCAGAGGAGGGCGTGTCCGCGGCTGAGGTGATCATGACCACGCTTCACTCGGGCGGAAAGTTTGACGATAACTCATACAAAGTATCTGGCGGCCTGCATGGGGTGGGCGTTTCGGTGGTCAACGCGCTCTCTGAGGAGCTTCGCCTGACGGTGCGGCGCGAGGGCCGCGTATATGAGCAGACGTATCACAACGGCGAGCCTGCCGCTCCTCTAAAAGAGGTGGGCGAAACACAGGGTCAGGGAACCGAGTGCTACTTCAAGCCTAGCGCTGGCACGTTTGGCAATATCGAGTTCCATTACGATGTCCTGGCTAAGCGGCTCAGGGAGCTAGCGTTCCTAAACTCGGGCGTGTGCATCAACCTGCAGGACAAGCGTAGCGGCAAGCAGGAGCAGTTTCTTTACGAGGGCGGACTGCGCGCCTTCGTCGAGTTTCTCAATCAGAACAAAAGTCCGCTCAATGCCGTTTGCCACTTCAACTCCCAGCGTGATGACGGCGTGGGGGTAGAAATCGCTATGCAGTGGAACGATTCCTTCCAGGAGCAGGTGTACGCCTACACCAACAACATTCCCCAAGGTGACGGGGGAACCCATCTGGCCGGTTTTCGGGGCGCACTGACTCGCGGGCTTAATGGATACATCGAGCGCGAGGGCTTGCTGAAAAAAGTGCAGGTCTCCACCACCGGCGATGACGCCCGGGAGGGGCTGACGGCGGTGGTGTCCGTCAAGGTGCCGGACCCGAAGTTCTCCTCGCAGACCAAGGACAAGCTGGTGTCCAGTGAGGTGAAAACCGCCGTTGAGCAAGAGATGGGCAGGTTTTTTGCTGAATACCTGGCTGAACACCCCCAGGACGCCAAAGCGGTGGTCACCAAAATGATCGATGCCGCGCGCGCGCGCGAGGCGGCTCGCAAAGCCCGTGAAATGACCCGCCGCAAGGGTGCCCTGGATGTTGCTGGTTTGCCCGGAAAGCTGGCGGATTGCCAGGAAAAGGACCCGGCGCTTTCAGAGCTGTATCTGGTGGAGGGTGATTCCGCTGGCGGGTCTGCGAAGCAAGGCCGTGATCGCCGTACACAGGCCATTCTGCCCCTAAGAGGCAAGATACTTAACGTTGAAAAGGCCCGTTTTGACAAGATGCTGTCCTCCCAGGAGGTGGGCACCATGGTTACGGCCCTGGGGTGCGGGGTTGGGCGGGACGAGTTCGACCCGGACAAGCTGCGCTATCACCGCATCATCATCATGACGGATGCGGATGTGGATGGTTCCCATATTCGTACGCTGCTGCTCACGTTCTTTTTTCGTCAGATGCCGGAGTTGGTGGAGCGGGGCCACATCTACATCGCCCAACCGCCGCTATATAAGGTGAAGAAAGGCAAGCAGGAGCAGTATGCAAAAGACGACGACGAACTGGAGTCTTATTTTCTGCAGCTTGCTTTAGAAGGCGCCAAGGTTTTCGTCAACGCGGAAGCGCCGCCCATGGACGCCGAGGTTGTAGAAAAACTGGCAACCGAGTACAGGGGCCTGCTCAAGCGGCTGGGCAAGCTGAATCGTGTGTACCCCCGGACGATCACCGAGCCCATGATCGATCTGCCGCCGGTCACCGATGAAATGCTGGAAAGCGAGACCCACATGCAGGCCTGGTGTGAGCTGCTGGCACAAGCGCTGGATAAAACCGTCGCATCGGTGCAGAGCGTTACCCTGACCAAAGATGATGAGCATCAGATCTTCTGCCCGGTGGTATCCATGCTGATTAACGGCATGACCGAAGAGGTGCTGCTATCCCAGAACCTGTTCTTGAGTGCCGACTACCGCGGACTGGTCGCCATGGGCGAGCAGCTTCGCGACCTCATCGAGCCGGGAGCCAGGGTCGAGCGGGGCGAGCGGTCACAGCCAATAGAATCCTTCGGCCAGGCACTGCAGTGGGTACTCGGCGAAGCTCGGCGCGGGGTGGACATCCAGCGCTACAAGGGGCTGGGCGAGATGAATCCGGATCAGCTGTGGCAGACCACGATGGACCCTGACGTGCGTCGTATGCTGCAGGTCACGGTGGACGATGCCATTGCCGCTGATCAGATGTTTACCACCCTTATGGGAGATCAGGTGGAGCCGCGCCGGCAGTTCATCGAGACCAACGCCCTTTCAGTGGTGAACCTGGACGTCTAGATTGGATTGTTCGCCTGTGGCACCTAAGCGTTGGGGCGAAGCGACGCCATAAGTTCGGCCATTATGTGTGCGGCTTCGTTGTTGATCTGTTTGGTGGATTTGCCTGCCGTTTCCAGGGGTGGGGCGATGTGAAATCGGATCAGCCCGGGCCGCTTGCGAAAGTTATGGGCCGGCCAGTGGTCGCCGGCGTTGTGGGCTACCACCAGCACCGGCGCGGCGCTAGCGGCGGCCAGCGCCGCGCCCCCGAGCTGAAAAGTCCCAACCTGTCCGGGTGCCATGCGGGTGCCTTCCGGAAACAGCGCAACCCAGATCCCTTCTTCAAGCCGGTCGGTGCCCACCTTGATGAGCTGGCGCAGCGCGGCGCGGGGCCTGGACCGGTCGATGGCAATGGGCTGTAGCAGCCAGTAGGCCCAGCCGAAGAAGGGGATCCACAGAAGCTCGCGTTTGATCAACGTTGCTTGCGGTGCGAACAGTGTCTGTAGAAACAAGGTCTCCCACGTACTCTCGTGGCGACACATGATGATGCACGGTCGGTTGGGAATGTGCTCTGCACCCGAGACCTCCCAGCGGACACCGCAGGCGATTTTGAACCACCATAGGCTGGCCCGGGTCCAGCAACCCACGATGAACGCGAAGCGAGCGCGGTAAGGCAAAAGCCATGCGATCAGCATGGACAGAGAGCCCCACACGATGGTGATGAGCGTGTAGCCGACGTAAAAGAGCGCGGCTCTCAGGGTCGCAATCATGCCAGCAGCGCGCGGGTGAAGGTGGCAAGGTTTTCGAAGACCCTTACATCGTCAAGGGCCGGCGCGTCCTGCCCCAGCGAGTTGCCGTCCGGGGAGCGCACCAGCACAGGTTGGCAGCCCGCCGCCAGCGCCGCCTGCACGTCGGTGATCGAATCGCCAACGAACCAGGTGCGCTCGGGCTTCGCTCGCAAGGCCTTCATTGCGCCGAGGAGCATCCCCGGGCGGGGTTTTCGGCAGCCGCAATTGTCATCAGGGTGATGGCGGCAGTAGGCGGCGAAATCCAGACCCGCGCCGTGGGCGGCCAGGGCCTGGCACATCTTCGCGTGCACCGCGTCCAGGTCTCTGTCGGTCAGCTTGCCGCGGGCCACGCCCGCCTGATTGCTGCAAAGGCCAACCAGGTACCCGGCGTTGCGTAGCGCGGCGATGGCGGAAAGCGCGCCGGGCAACGGGCGCCATTCGGAAGGTCCTTTGATGTATTCCGAAGAGTCGAAGTTGATAACGCCGTCGCGGTCGAGAAGGATCAGTCTGTTCATTTCGCGCCCCCGCCTAACTGGAGGGTACAATCGCCGGCGCAATCTACGGTATCTGAACGACATGGTCAAAGCCGAGCGCTGTAGTTGGAGTGGAGATGATTCGCTGTATGTGGACTATCACGATCGTGAGTGGGGAATACCAGAATATGATGGGCCTGCCCTTTTCGAACGGCTGGTGCTGGAAGGGATGCAGGCGGGGCTGTCGTGGTACACCATTCTGAAAAAGCGCGAACACATGCGCTCTGTGTTCTTCGGCTTCGAGCCGGCGCAATTGGCGCGCAGGGGAGAGGCCCGCATCGCCGACTGGATGGAGGATGCAGGCATCATTCGCCATCGAGGCAAGCTCGAGGCCATGGTCTGCAACGCGAAAGCCTATATCGCCCTGGATGACTTCAGTGCGCTGGTGTGGTCATTTGTCGATGGCGTTCCCCAGCAGAACGCCCATGCGCGGCTCAATGACATTCCTGCGCAGACAGCGGCGTCCGTAGCGATGGCGAAGTCCCTCAAATCCTGCGGGTTTCGTTTCGTCGGCCCGACGACATGTTATGCGTTCATGCAGAGCGCGGGGATGGTGAACGATCACCTGGTCGGCTGTCCGAGCTACCAGCGCTGCAAGGAGTTCGTTTAGTTTGGATTGGTTGGCCGGTGCGGCGTTTCGCTTGAGCGTCCGGGTGCTAAGCCTGATGCCGCTTGGCGTGGCGCGTGGCTTGTGCAGGCGGTTGGCGGGTTTGGTGTGGCGTAGCAACTCGCGCGCCACGGTGGTGACCCGAACCAACCTGACCATTTGCTACCCCGAGCTCGATACCCGGGCACTGGAGTCTCTGGTGCGTGCCAGCCTCGCCGAGACTGCCTGCGTGCTGGCGGAGTCCGGAGCGTTGTTTCACTGGCATGAGCGTCGCTGGCGGGCGTTGGCCAACAGCGCAACAGCGTCCGGATCCGGAGCGCTCGGCGAAACCCTGGCGAGCGGCAATGGCGCACTGGTGCTCATGCCCCACTACGGCAACTGGGAGTTCTTGGGCTTGTACCTGGGTGCGCTGGCCGAGCACGACGTTCTGGCGTTATTTCAACCCCAGCGATTCAGCTCCGTCACGCAGCGATTGGTCGCTGCTCGGGGGCGTAGCGGGTTGAAGCTGGCGCCCATGGACAGGGCTGGCATCCGGGCCGCGTATCGACAGCTCGGCAGCGGTGGTTGTCTGTTGCTGCTTCCCGATCAGGTGCCTCGTCGGGCGGCCGGGGTGTATGCTCCATTCTTCGGCACCCCCGCGCTCACCATGACGCTGGCGCACCGCCTGATACAGCGTACCCGTCCCGAGGTATTCATGGCGGTGGCGGGCAGAACTTCGAATGGGTTTGAGGTCACGATACAAGCCATGGATGACGCGGTTTATCAGGCGTCAGCCGAGCAGCACGCCGGCGCGATCAATGCAGCCATCGAGGCGGTGGTTCGGGATGATCCGGCGCAGTACCAGTGGGAGTATCGACGATTCAGACGTCCGCCCGCGGGGGCGGCCGATCCCTACTCCCAGACCTAGCGGCGCCAGAATGCCGGTGTTAACAAGACAAGCAACGTAAAGATTTCCAGGCGGCCGAGCAACATGGCCGCGGTGAGCGTCCATTTCACCTCGGCGGACAGGCTCGCGTAGTTTTCGGCAACGGCCCCCAGGCCGGGACCTAGGTTATTCAGACAGGCTCCCACCGCCGAGAACGCGGTAATGAAGTCCAGCTCTGAAATCAGCATGAGCAGCGACACCATGGTGAGAAAGATGATGACGTACACTGAAAAGAAGCCCCAGACGGCCTCCAATACCCGGCCGGGTACCCGGTTTCTGCCGAGCTTCACGGGAAATATGCCCTGAGGGTGTATAAGACGGCGGATCTCCCGCATACCCTGCAGGTAAATGAGCAACACCCGAATCATCTTGATGCCGCCGGCCGTCGACCCGGCGCAGCCCCCCGCGAAGGCCGCGAACAGCAACAGCACCGGGGCCACTGATGGCCACAGGCTGAAGTTGCTTGTGGTGTAGCCGGTGGTGGTCGCGATGGACACAGCCTGGAATATGCCCTCGCGGATGGGGTGCTCGGAGGTACCCGGATACTGCGTTAGCAGCCAGGCCACGAGGGCGGCCACGGCCACGAGCACCAGCAGGTAGAGGCGCACCTCCATATCCTGCGCGTATAGCAATGGGCGCTTGCGGTTGAGCACCATGAAGTGCAAACCAAAGTTGATTCCCGAAACGATCATGAAAGCGATGGCCACCGCCTCCACGGCGGGGCTGGCGAAATAGCCGATGCTGGCGTCGTGAGTGGAGAAACCACCGATGGCAACGGTGGAGAAGGCGTGGCACACCGCGTCAAACAGGCTCATGCCGGCCAGATAGTAGGCCGCGGCACAGGCCACCGTGAGGCCCAGGTAGAGATACCACAGCGCCTTGGCGGTCTCCGTGATGCGGGGTGTGAGTTTGTTGTCCTTGACCGGCCCTGGGGCCTCGGCCCGGTACAGCTGCATCCCCCCGATGCCCAGCATGGGAAGAATGGCTACCGCCAGTACGATGATCCCCATGCCCCCCAGCCACTGCAGCATCTGGCGGTAGAACAGAATGGACTTGGGCAAATCGTCCAACCCGGTGAGTACGGTGGCGCCGGTGGTGGTCAGGCCCGACAGCGACTCGAACGCCGCGTCGGTGAACGTGGCGTTGACGCTCTCGGCCAAGGTGAACGGAATGGCACCGAACAACCCTAGACCCACATAGAACAATACGGTGATCAGAAAGCCGTCTCCGCTGCGCAGTTCCCGGCGGCTGCGCGCGAACAGCACCAACACCAGGCCGGTGGCGAAGGTGATGGCGGAAGCCAGCGCGAAAGTGGGGATGGTGCTCTCCGCATACAGCAGTGCGATCAGCACCGGCGAGAAAAGCGCCAGGCTGAAAAGCATCAGCAGGATGCCGGTTACGCGAGAGATGACCGAGAAGTGCATGTTAGCGGGGTGGCCCGCCTTGGCGGCGTACGATGATCAAAAGAACGTGATTCCCACCTGAAACAGCCGCTCTACGGCGGCGACCTGGCGCTTGTCCACCAGAAACAGAATGATGTGATCGTCCGGCTCGACCACCACCTCGTCGTGCGCCACGAACACCTGCTCGCCGCGGACGATGGCGCCGATGGAGGCACCCGGCGGCAGCTCCACGTCTCGCACCGCGCGTCCAACCACCTTGGAACTTTTATCATCTCCATGAGCAATCGCTTCGATGGCCTCGGCGGCACCTCGTCGCAGGCTGTGCACCTTGACCACGTCGGCCCTGCGCACATGGGTCAACAGCGAGCTGGTGGTGGCCTGTTCGGGGGAGATGGCGATGTCGATGTCGCCCCCCTGCACCAGGTCCACGTAGGCCGGCTTGCTGATCAAGGTCATTACCTGGCGCACGCCCAGTCGCTTGGCCATCAGCGACGACATGATGTTTACCTCGTCGTCGTTGGTGACCGCGCAGAAGGCGTCGCACTGCTCGATGTTTTCTTCCAGCAGCAGCTCGCGGTTGGTGACATCCACGTTCAGCACCAGCGCGCTGTCCAGTTCCTCGGCGATCTGTTCCGCGCGCTGCGGGTCGATCTCCAGCACCTTGACGGAGAAAAAGGGCTCGATGGATTTCGCCAGACGCAGGCCGATATAGCCGCCGCCAGCAATCATGATGTGTTTGTAGGGGCGTTCCACCTGGCGCAGCTCTGCCATCACGGCATTGATATGCTTGCTGGCGGCGATGAAGAACACTTCGTCGTCCACCTCGATGACGGTATCGCTTTGCGGGTCGATGGCCTGGCCGCGGCGGAAGATGGCGGCTACCCGCGTGTCCACGTTAGGCATGCGTTCGCGAAGAAAGCGCAGCTCCTGTCCCACCAACGGCCCTCCGTAGTGCGCCTTCACGGCCACCAGCTGCACGCGCCCGTTGGCGAAGTCCAATACCTGCAGCGCGCCCGGGTGCTCCAACAGCTGGCGGATGTTGTCCATCACCACCTCTTCGGGGTTGATGAGCACATCGATGGGCATGTGGTCTCTACTGAAGAAATCGTCGCCCGTCATATAGGACGAGGAACGGATGCGTGCGATTTTGGTCGGCGTGCGGAACAGGGAGTAACACACCTGGCAGGCCACCATGTTCACCTCGTCGCTGGCGGTTACGGCGATGAGCATGTCGGCGTCGTCGGCGCCAGCTTGTCGGAGCACGTCAGGGTGGGAGCCGGAACCGTGGACGGTTTGAATGTCGAGCTTGTCGCGCAGCTCCTCCAGCACACCGATGTCGTTGTCTACCAATGTGATGTCGAACGCTTCTCTGGCCAGGCTCTCGGCCAGGGTGCCCCCTACCTTTCCTGCGCCCAAAATTAGGATTCTCATGTTCCGGTGCTAATCCTTGCTCAATAGGGCGTAGTAGAACCCGTCGGTTCGCCAGTCCGCGGGCGTGAGCTGCCAGCCGTGCCGGGTCGAAAGTCCGGCGGGCAGAACGAACGCGCTGGTGCGAGCGTCGGCGGTGTTGGCGAGAAACTCCTCAATGACGGCATCGTTTTCCGCGCTGAACAGCGAACACGTGCAATATAGAAGCTTCCCCCCAGGACGCAAGGTGTGCCACACGCTGCTGAGCAACTTGGCTTGCCGCTCGGCATTGGGGGCCAGGTCGTCGGCGCCACGCAGCAGCTTCATTTCGGGGTGACGACGCAGGGTGCCGCTGCCGGTGCAAGGGGCGTCCAGCAGAACTGCGTGGAACGGCGTCCCGTCCCACCATTCCCGGGTGGTGGCATCGGCTTCCAGAATGCTCGCCCGGTGGCCGAGCCGGCCGGCCTCGTCGCGAAGGTGCGCAACTCTTGCAGGGGCGACGTCCAGTGCCACCGCGTCGAGATCGGGGCAGCGCTCGAGCAGGTGAAACAGTTTGCCGCCAGGTGCCGCACAGGCATCTAGCAGGCGCGCTCCACATTGCGGCGCGAGTAGTTGGGGTGCGAATCCGGCGCCCGCGTCCTGAATAGAGACCAGGCCATCGGCGTAGCCAGGCAGGGTATGGCGAGCGACGGGCTGGTTGAGAATCAGTTGCTCCGCCACCAGACCGGCCTGGCTTTCGATGCCCGCCTCGGACAGCGCGCGTCCATAGTCGGCCGGGTCGATGCGTGTGGTATTGACGCGCGGCGACATGGGCGCGCGCGTCTGGTTACCCTGCAAGACGGCGTCGGCCTGGCGGGGCATTTCCGCGCGGATCAGATCCGCGAACCAGTCGGGGTGCGCCTGTGCCGCGTCGAACGACGGCTTTGGGCCGCGTTGCAGGCTACGCAGGACGCCGTTGACAAACCCGCGGGCCCAGGGCTTGCCGAGAGCGGCACAGGCGGACACCGTGGCGTGCACGGCGGCATGGTCCGGTATGCGCAGGTAATGAAGTTGGTAAGCACCCACTATCAGTAAGCACCACAGGTCCTGGTCTCGATCTCGAATCGGCCTCGAGAGCAGCGGCTCCAGGGATTGCGCCAGCGAGTAGTAGTTGCGCAGCGCCCCGAACAGCATTTCTCCAGCCAATGGCGTGGAAAGGCCGGACACCAGCTGGTCGGTCGTTCTCCCTTTGGCGATGACCTGGAGCAGCGCTCGCGCCGCCTCTGCGCGCTGTTGCTCAGGATGTGCTGGCAAGGCTGCGGCCGGTGGCAAATACGTCGGCGTAGCCGTTGAGGGCTGCGGCGGCGCCCATGGGGCGCCCCTTACCCCGATTCAGCTGGAGGCTGGTGAGCGTGAGTTGCCCCGGATTGCAGGCCACCACGATGCCTTTGCGCGAAGCGCCCAGAATGGTGCCCGGTGGCGCGCCGACCGCAGTACCTGACGGCGTTGCCTTGAGCAGCCGTATGCGCAGATCGCCTATGGTCACCGTGGCTGGCAAGCGGCTGCACAATGCCCTGATCTGGCGGTGAACCTGGTCCGCGGGTTGATCCCAGCTCAGCTGTGCGTCCGTGGCGGTGAGTTTGCGGGCGTAGGTCGCCCCTTCGCCGGTCTGGGGAACCGGGCTGCGCTGCTCGAGGTTCGCCATACATTCCACCAGCAGCTGGGCACCGTACTCGGCAAGCTGTGCTTCGAGTTCGGGGCCCTCAGTGTGCGGGCCGATCGGGCATTCCTGCGTGGCGAATACGGGGCCTGTATCCAGTCCGGCGTCCATCTGCATGATAGACACCCCGGTGACCGGGTCGCCTGCCATGATGGCTCGCTCCACGGGTGCCGCCCCCCGCCAACGGGGCAGCAGCGATGCGTGAACGTTGACGCAGCCCAGGCGCGGCAGCGACAGCACTTCGGGCGGAAGGAGGAGCCCATAGGCGGCCACCACCAGCACGTCGAGCTGATAGTCGCGCAGCTGCGCGACGGCGCTCGGGTCCTTGAGGGTGTGTGGCTGCTCTATGGGAAGGCCGTGTTCGCGCGCCAGCGCCTTCACCGGGCTGCCGGTTTGCCGCTGGCCACGCCCCGCCCGGCGATCGGGCTGGGTGTAAGCCACCGCCATCTGCACGGGGCTGTCCAGAAGGGTCCTGAGTATGCTGGCGGCAAAATCCGGGGTGCCGGCGAAACCCGTCCGCAGCCGGTGAGGGTGCTCGGGCGCCTTCATGCGCGCTCGCGGTGTTGTTTCTCAAGTTTCTTGCGAATTCTCGAGCGCTTCAGGCCGGAGAGGTAGTCCACGAACAGTTTCCCTTCGAGGTGGTCGCATTCGTGTTGAATACAGATGGCCAACAGCCCGTCCGCTTCCAGCTCGAAGGGCACTCCTTCACGGTTCAAGGCGCGAGCGGTCACGCGCTCGTAGCGCTCTACGGTTTCGTAGAAACCGGGAACCGAAAGGCACCCCTCGTCGGTTTCCACCAGGTCGCCGGAGACCTGCAGGCTGGGGTTGATGAGTACGCGGGGATCGCTCCTGCTTTCGGAGGTGTCGATCACGATAATGCGTTTGTGCACGTTGACCTGGCTGGCGGCGAGGCCGATGCCGGGAGCGTCGTACATGGTCTCTAGCATGTCGTCGACCAGTTGCTGCACGGCT
>MDTE01171885.1_pt1 | contig 11310 bp, 9 predicted proteins | sample 811231 | NCBI WGS metagenome assembly MDTE01 (sample SAMN05326651, study PRJNA326480) | marine metagenome | isolation source: seawater | place: Indian Ocean: Red Sea | collected 2010 | reverse complement strand
TTTATCAATTTTAGTGTCCAAAAATTCTCAATAACTTTTTTTCCTAAACCCTCAATATTAAAAGCATCTTTGGAAACTATATGCTTGAGTCTTTCCCTAGCTATAAAATTGCAGTCGTAGCCTTTTTGACATCTTCTAACTGCATCAACCTTTTTTGTAGACTTGCTAGTTTCTTTTACTGTTTTTGAGCCACACAAACATCTGTCTGGGAAAATAAACTTAGAACTTTTTTTTGATCTTTTCGATACATCTACTGATAACACTTGAGGTATAACATCGCCAGCTCTTTGTATTGTAATTGTATCATTAATTCTAATATCTTTTCTGAGTATTTCGTCCTCATTGTGAAGCGTTGCATTAGAGACAACAACACCTCCTACATTAACAGGTTCCACTTTTGCGACAGGCGTGATCGCGCCTGTTCTGCCAACTTGGATAACGATCTCATTAATTTTTGTGGTAGCTTTTTCAGACGAAAATTTATACGCTGTAGCCCAACGCGGAGAATTTGCCGTATTTCCCAATCTATCTTGAAGTGAAATGTCGTTTACCTTAAATACTAAACCGTCAATATCATATTCTAATTTCGATCTCTGCTCTTCAATCAACTTATATTGCTTCTCGATTTCAAAAATTCCTTTAAGTAACTGATTATTTTTATTAGTAACAAATCCCCATTTTTTTAATTTTAAATTAAAATCACTTTGTGAATTAAATATTTTGTCACTTATGGCTCCAAATCCATGTGCTAGGAATTTTAAAGGTATTTTTGCCGTTTCCTCAGATTTTTTTTGTCTTAGAGAACCTGCAGCTGCATTACGTGGATTAGCAAATTTATCCTTTATTTTTAGAAAGTCTGATTTATTAATGTACACTTCACCCCTTATCTCTAAAGTTTGGGGTAGATTAAACTTTGATAGGTCTCTTGGAATTTGTTTAATTGTGATTAAATTCTCTAATATATCTTCACCTGTAACACCATCTCCTCTGGATAATCCTCTTATTAATAAACCATTTTCATAAACTAGTGATGCCGAAATACCGTCAATTTTTGGTTCGGAGTAAAGTTCTATTTTATTTCCATTTTTATAATTAAGAAAATTTGAAATTTTGCCTAAGAAATCCTCCATGTCTTCTTTATTAAAAGAATTTGATAATGATAACATTGGCTTGTGATGTTTGATCTTTATAAATTTTGTAGACGGAGGTGAACCAATAATTTTACTAACACTAGCAATACTTTTAAGAAAATTGTTTTTTTTTTCGAGTTCTAGTAATTCTTTTTTGAGCTTATCATATGTAGCATCATCAACTTTTGGATTATCCCTATCAAAGTAATGTTTATTATATTCTTTTATTAATTTGATCTTTTTTTTGAACAAATTTTCTATAACCTTTTTATTTTTATGCATTATCTCAAAATCTTTTTTATCGCTCTTGTGATTAAATTATCCTCTTTTTCTTTTTCAATTTTAACGGCTTTGTAATCTTTGTTAAAAATTAGATAAGATTTTTCATACCATTCACTAGATTGATAATTATAACCTAATATATTTGCTGTCTTGATAGCCTCATCCTCCAAACCAACTTTGTAATAAATTTCCACCAGGCGATAAAGAGCCTCCTCTATAAATATTGTTTCATCATATTTTTTTACAACGGTTTGTAATCTATTTATCGCGGGCACCCACTTTTCTGAGTCAATATAGTGTCTGGCAATATACATTTCTTTTGCAGCCATTTGATTTTTTACTAAACCAAGTTTAAATTTTAGATCTAGAGCGTACTCACTATCAGGAAAATTCAAAATAAAATTATCTATTTTTTTTTTGGTATCAATGAGCGGAGTTAGATCTTTTTTTTCATCGACTATTTGTTCAAAAGAAATTATCGCAGAGAGATAATAAGCGTATTGTAAATGAATGTCAGCAGTATACTTAGAGACAAATGAATCCAAGTTTTGTAAACTCTCATCATAAAAATTAATTTTATAATAACAGTAACTACTTAAAATCGAAGCTTTAGCAGACTGCTCAAACTTTGGCATGATTAACTCTGCCTCAGAAAATTTTTTTGCAGCAGCGAAGAACTGTCCTTCATCCATTAAATCCATTGCTTCTTGATAAACAATCAAAGCCTTTTCACTCGGAGGAGGTGCAACAATCTCAATCTTGTCTTTAGAGCAAGAGCAAATAAATACTATTACAACGAATAAAAAAAAATTTTTTAATTTCATTAGACTTATTCATATCAAATAAAACTATGTAGGTAAATTTAAGGATTTTATGCAGTTGCCGATAAATTGATCTTAGATTTTTTTAAGTCTTTCGTTATTAACTCTATATTTTCGATATCAATTAAGACGAAATTTGAACTATTTTCAAAAATTTTTTTAAGCAAGCCTAATGTAATTTTGTGTCCACCCTCTTTGCATGATACATCACCTAAAACTCTTGAGCCTGAAAGCATCATGTCACCACATACATCTAATATTTTATGATTTACGAATTCATTTTTGTTTCTTAAACCATTAGGATTTAAAACTTTTTTGTTATCTACAACAATTGCATTGTCTAAAGATCCACCTTTAGCAAGTCCCACTTTTTTGATTTGCTCAATATCTTCATATAAGCAAAAAGTTCGAGATGAGTATACGTCTTTTAATTGATCTTTATAAAAATCAATTTTATTTTTTTGATTACCTATTATTTGATTTTCGTAATTTAATTCAAAATCTATACTTAAACCAAAATTGTTCGGTTTTATCTTTATAGACTTAGTGCCATCTTTTAAATTTACCTCTTTGCAAATTTTTAAAAATTTCCTGTTTTTAGATTGTTCTTTTATCCCAGCAGTTTTTATTATTTCTATAAAATCTGATGATGAACCATCCATAATTGGAACCTCTTTATTATCTATCTCGACTATTAGGTTGTCGATACCAGTAATGTAAATAGCTGCCATTAAGTGTTCAATTGTACTTACAGAAACACCGCTTGAATTAGATATTGTTGTGCATAGTTGCGTTGAAGAAACATTTTTATACTTAGCTTTTATAATTTGATTTTTCTTTACGTCAGTTCTTTTGAAAATTATTCCGGTGTTTTCTTCTGCAGGAGTCAGAGTTACATTAATTATATTTCCATAATGCAATCCTATTCCTTTAAAAGAAATATTTTTTTTAATTGTGTGTTGTAGATAATTATTCACCGAGGTAGTTATAATTGGATAAATGGTAGAACTTAAAACAAGAAATGTTTCAAAAAATAACAATACTACTTAAATATCATTCTAAAGAACCTTGATAAAAGTGACCTTTTCTCCACTTTTACAGGCAAAGCCTCTGATTTCCAACCATTTATAATTAGATCCATAGCTGTTAAATAATTTCCTTCTTGTTCATCTTGGGTTTCTACAATGGTCTCAATATTCTCGTCCAAATATATTTTAAAATTTTTTGAAAAGTTTTTGTAAATATGTACGTCTTCAAAAGACAATTTTGTAAAAACATTGTTATTAGCAAAACTAAGATTAATATTTTTTTTTAGTAATATGTCACAAATTTCAGATATTCTTGCATTAATAATATCTTCAACATGTTGCAAACTAATTTGTCTTTTTTTTAAATTATTATGATCAAAATATCTTTCTTCAACATTTAAACCTTTTTTTTTTAAATTTATATCATTAAAGTTGGTATCTTTAATTAAATTTTGCGAATTGTTTAGACTTAGTTTACAAACTTTTGCTACGTATCTATATAATATATTTGATCCGAAATTAAATAATTCAGAATATTTAAATGCGCTATTCTCAAAAAGAGATAAATGGATATTTTCATAATTCAATTTTATATCAATTATCCTTTTTTTTTCAGAAAAAGTATTCATTAAATTTATTCCTCTAATAAAGTTTTTTAAAATAACTCGCTCAAGATTTAAATTGCATGAGTTACATAATGTATTTATTTTTTTTTTTTCTTCATTATCAATTAAAAAAAAAGATAAAGAGTGTCCATAAAATTCAGCCGTTGAATTAATGGGAATAGATTCTACTTCTTTATAATCTAAAATAAAATTAGTATTAAAAATATGAATGATATCTTTATTTTTTTCATTTTTGAGTATCTCTGTTTTAAGTTTATTTATCAAAAATGTTACATCATCGTTATTTATTTTAGATCCAAGCATATTTTTTGAACTTGATATACTAATGTTATGAGGATTGTAGTAATTTAGTACGACTATTACTTCATTAAAAATTCTGTTATTTTTTTTTTCAATTTCATTTAATGTTTTTTTCAATCTTTTTTTTATTTCATCCGTTATGACTAATTTGTTGTTTACCACGCATGTTAATTCTATAATTTCTTTTTGAATGATTGATACAATTTCATCTTTTTCTAAAATTAACAAGAATATTAGAGATTTGTCATTAATTTCTAAAAATAATTTAATATTTTTTTCTAACATAATTATTTCAAGATCAATTGATCTTTGATGCGGTAATCAAATACTGAATGATTTTTAATTAAATTGTTATCTAAGTTGAGATAATTTGTAATACTTTTTTCGTAATCCAATGTAGGTAACTTTATCAATTTTTTATTTTTTGTAAGAATATCCCATCTGCCTACCTCAAAATAATAATAGGCTTTAATATTGTTCAAATTGAAATTGAGAAATCCTAAATCTTCATAAAATTTTACAAATTTTTTGTAATCACCAAAAACATTCGGCAATTTATCATTTGCAATATCATTATTAAATTTCAGTAATTTGTTATCTCTTGAGATAAAAAATTTATCCTTATTGTTATTTACAATAGCAATAATTTCTCTTTCTTTTATTTCAATTATAATTTTGTCCGGGTAAACTTTTTTAAGTGAAGCAGTTTCAATAAGCTCATAATTAATCATCAAAGAATTAATTTTTTCTATATTAAGAGCCATTAAATTGGTTTCATATAATATTGATAATTCTTTTGTAATTTCTTTTTTTGAGATATTTTTACCTGTAGATACCTCTATTTTTTTTATTGGAAAAAATTCAAGTTCAACTTTTGGATTATATGTAGGTAGTAAAAAAAAAGATAAGATAATCAAATATTTTAATTTTTTATTTATCATTTGTGTAAACTGGCATCTGATAAAATTTTTTTTATAAGACTTTCGAAGCTAATATTACAATATTTTGCGATTTCAGGCACTAGAGATAAACTTGTCATCCCAGGTTGAGTGTTAATTTCCAATAAATAAAATTTATTTTTATAAAATTTAAAATCTGATCTTGTCACACCTCTGCATCCCATTATTTTGTGAACTCTTTCAGCTATTTTCATTACTTTTCTATAATTTTTCCTGCTGAGATTTGCAGGCATAATATGTGCAGTTTTTGCAGACTTTGAATATTTAGCTTTATAATCATAAAATTTTCTTTTTGGCTTAAGTTCTATTGAACCAATGGCCTTTTTGTTTATTACAGCAACTTGAATTTCTTGACCCCCTATAAACTCTTCACACAGAATTTCTTTATAATTTTTACTTAAACTTTTTAATACGGATAATATTCTAGAATAATTAAAACAAATATTTACATCGATACTAGATCCTTCTCTTATAGGTTTTAAAACAATTGGAAGTTTGAATTTTTTTCTTGCGATTTTTGATTTAATTAAATTGACATTATCATTCAAATTTAAATGTAAAAATCTTGGCGTTAATATTCTATTAGAAATGAATATATTTTTAGAAATAATTTTATCCATTGAATTCATAGATGAAATCACACCTGAGTGAGTATACGGTATTCTTAAATATTCAAAATTACTTTGAGCAATTCCATCCTCACCGTATTTACCATGAAGCGCGTTAAAAATTATGTCAGTTTGATTTTTATTAATTTGATTTAAAGGTTTTTTTTTTGGATCTAAAGTTTTAACATAATGACCTAGTTTTTTAATTGCCTTAATGCAGGCTCTACCTGACTTAAGACTTACCTCTCTTTCTCGTGATAATCCACCTAATACTACTAAGACTTTTTTTCTTTTTTTCATTTATCGCCAATTATCTTAATTTCTAAACTAAGAGTTACTCCGCTTTTTTCCAAAACATTTTTTTTAACTTTATTTATAAGTTCTTCAATGTCAGATGCTTTTGCTTTACCGTTATTCACAAAAAAATTAGAATGTTGTTCAGAAATTTGCGCATCACCTACTACAAATTTACTTGACCCAGTTTTTCTTATTAACTGCCATGCTTTTTCACCTTTTGGATTTTTAAAAGTACTCCCACACGTTTTTACTCTAGAAGGTTGATCTTTCTTTTTTTTCTGAATAAAACTATTTTGAAGATTTTCAATTTTACTATTTAGTTCTTTTCTCCCTTTAAATTTAGCTGACAAAATAATAACGTTTTTTGGTAAATTTGTTCCTCTGTAATAAAATTCTATATCCGCTTTTGAAATTTCTTTTATATCGCCATTTAAATCCATTATTTTTAATGACTCAAGAACTTGTGATATTTCTTGGCCGTAACATCCGCTATTCATAATAATTGCACCTCCAATAGAACCTGGTATACACGATAAAAACTCAAAGCCTGTTATAGAATTTTCCTTTGTAAAATTTGAAACTTTTTTATCCAATGTTGCGGCACCTACCTCTATCTCAGTTTCTCCATTTTTCTTGATAAAGGAAAAGTTGGATCCTAGTTTGATGGCTAAACCTTTTAAACCCTTGTCACGAAAAAGAGTGTTGGAACCTGCCCCAATTACAAAAATTTCTTTATTATGTTCTTTTACCTCTTTAAGAAACTCTTTGATTTGTATTTCATCTGATGGCTTAAAGAAAATCTCGGCAGGCCCGCCTAGATTGAACCAACTATATTTAGAGAGATTTTCATTTAGGGTTATATTTTTTTCGAATTTTTTAATTAGTTTTTCCTCTATCATAGTTTATTTTTTAAATCTCTTATCCACTGAGATATAGATCCAGCTCCCATACCAATAATTATTTCATCAGAGTAAATATTTCTATTTAAATATCTTAATATTTGCTTTTTATCATTAACTATCACAACATTCACTTTTGATAGTTTTGCAATAGATCTAGCAAATTTTAATTCGTCATATTTTTTGTCTTTACGCTCTCCAGCAGGATAGATCGGGCACAAAATTACAGTGTCAGCATATTTAAAACTTTTAGCAAATTCTTTTTCTAAACTTAAAACCCTTGAAAATCTATGGGGTTGAAAAATAGAAATAATTTTTTTTTCTCCAGATACATCTTTAACACTTTTTAAAACAGACATTATTTCCGTTGGATGATGAGCATAATCATCATAGTAGTCATTTAAATTTTTAGTAAATACTTTCGTCATTCTTCTCTGAACACCAGAATAATTATCTAAAGCCTTTTTTATTATATTTGGATTAATGCCAAGATTTAACGAAATTGTTATTGCTCCTGCTGCATTGGAAATGTTATGCCTCCCCATCAAATTCAATTTAAAGTTTTTAATCAGAACTTTTTTACCCTTGAAATTCTTAATTCTTAAATCAAATCTTGAATGATTATAGTTTAATTTTAAATTTAAAATTTGATAATCGCTTTTAGAACTAAAACCATAAGTTATATAATTTTTTATATCTATTTTTTTTATTATTCTTAAAATATTTTTATCATCTATACATAACGCAACTTTACCAATAGGGGGTGTTTTATTAATAAATTTAACAAAAGAATTTTCAAGGTTTTTAAAACTTTTGTAATAATCAACGTGTTCATAGTCCAAATTTGTTACTATCGAATAATTTATTGGTAATTTTAAAAAACTACCGTCTGACTCGTCTGCTTCAACAGTAGACCATTCACCTTTGCCTAATTTTGCATTATTTTTAAGAGAATTGATAACTCCACCATTAATAATCGTTGGATCAAGTTTTGCCTCTGTTAAAATTTTACCAATTAGTGAGGTGGTCGTCGTTTTTCCATGAGAGCCTGTAATTATAATATTTTTTTTTAATGAGATAACATTAGCCAGCATTTCGGCTCTATCATATATCGGGAGTTTGTTTTTAATTGCTTGAATAATTTCTGGATTATTTTTTTTTATTGCAGTGGATTTTACTATTATTGTTGCTTTATTTAAATTATGTTTTTTATGACCTATATAGACTTTAATTTTTAAATTTTTACAATTTTCGATATTTCTGTTTGTATTAATATCGCTTCCTTGAATTTTGAATCCCATAACTTTCATAATTTGAGCTAAACCACTCATTCCGATACCGCCTATACCTATAAAGTGAATTACCTCTTTTGATCCAATATTAATTGTTTTCATATTTCTTCCAAAGATTTCTCTATTTTTTTATAAACATCCTTATCATTATATCTTTTTTGATTAATTATAATTTTTGAAAGTACTGACCTATCTTTATTAAAAGAATTAATTAATACAAATAATTTTTTTTCAATATCTATTTCCTCGATTAAAAAACCAAATTTTTTTTTTTTGAAATATTCAGCATTTAAAAGTTGATGATTGTCTGCAGAGTTAGGCAGTGGTATTGAAATAAATGGCACACGACAATTAACTAACTCAGCTAACATTGATGAACCTGCTCTTGTTATACATATGTCTATTTTTTTAAAGTAATTATGTAAGTTGTTTTTAAAATTAAAAACCTCATGTTTTATTTTAAGTTCAGAATAGTATTTCTTTAATTTTTTTATTTGGTCGTTGGTGCATTGTTGATAAACTGCAATTTTTATATTTTTTTCTCTACATCTTTTAATAATGACTGGTAATTTTTTACCAAAAGAATTTGCTGCTTGGCTTCCACCAAGTATAAGTAAATTTAATAGTTTACTTGATTTCTTTTTTTTTGTTGAAGTGTTAAAATTTAATATTTTTTTACTTAAGATATTTCCGGTTACAACTATTTTATCAAAGTATTTAGATTTTATACCCTTTAATTCTTTGTAAGAGATTAAAATCTTTTTTGAAAATGGTAATAAAAACTTATTTGCCTTACCTAACAAAAGATTATTTTCATAAATTATAAATGGAACATCTAAAACCTTGGATGCCATACAAAATGGTAGCGACGTATACCCACCCATTCCTATTACTAGGTCGGCTTTTTTATTTCTTATCAAAAAGATAGATTGCAGAAATGACATAAATATTATTATAATCGAAAATAAAAAACTAATAGGGTTTTTATAATTGATTGTAGAAGAAAAAATAGTCTTGAATTTTCTCTTATCATATTTGTTCAAAAAGATTTCACCCCTTTTATCTGTTATAATTTCAACGTAGTTCCTTTTAGACCTTAGATCCTCACATAAGTTGTAAGCTGGAAAGACATGTCCACCAGTGCCTCCGGCTACGATTAAAATTTTTTTTTTTTTATTTTTCATTTTGAAACCTTTTTTTTGTAAAATTTAAGATCATTCCAGCGAGTATCGCGCTGCCAATTAATGAGGATCCACCATAGCTCAAAAAAGGTAAAGTCATTCCAGTAGTAGGAAGCAAACTTGTATTAACCCCGATATGAATAAACGTTTGGAAAATAAGTAATGAAGATAATCCAGATAGTGAAAGTCTGATAAATTCATTTTCTTCTTTAATGCAAATCTTTATTACTCTGTAAGAAATATATAAAAAAATTAGTACAATCATTATTGAAAGTATTGACCCAAATTCTTCTGAAATGATGGCAATTATATAGTCTGTATGTGCTTCCGGTACACTATCTTTTAGTATACCTTCACCCATGCCCTGGCCTTTCAAACCTCCAAGCTTAATCGCCTCGAGCGCTTTTTCATTCTGAAAGTTGTCACCAGAGGATGGGTCTAGAAAAGTTAATAGTCTGTAAATTATATAACCAAATTTTTCTGGAAATAAAAAAAATATTAATATAGACAGAGAAAGTACAAAAATACCTATTAAGACAAGATACATCACTTTTATTCCTGATATAAAAATTAAAGACAACCAAGTAGAAACGATTAAAACCGATTGCCCAAAGTCAGGTTGATTAATCAGAAGTAATACAACTGAAGTTAAAATAAAAAAGCTTAGAAAGTAACTTATAAAGTTTTTATCAAATAGTTGAGAGCATAATATTCTAGCAGTCATCAATATGAAAAATGGCTTAATCAACTCAACCGGCTGTAATCTTAAAAAGAAGATATTAAGCCATCTCCTTGAGCCTTTAACCTCTACGCCAATAAAAGGAACTAAAATTAATAAAATTAATAGGAACAGGAAAAGTGGTGATATTGCTTTCTTTAGCATATCCAAACGAACTGATGAAATAGCGAACATTAGAGATAATGATAAAAACGCAAAAATAAAATGTCTAATGAAGAAGAAATAATTGGCCTTGTCCAATCGCTCACCTGCTAATGAGGAAGTAGATGAAAATGAAAAAAAGACTCCTAAAAAAAATAAAATTAGAAAACTAAATAATATACTTTTATCAATATTACGCCAGTAATTATCAATGTTATCCAACAAAAATGTTTTAAGCATACAACTTTACCATCCGTGTAAATTCCAATCCTCTTTCCTCAAAATTTTGAAATTGATCAAAAGAAGCACTAGCTGGACACAACAACACTGTTTTAGAAAAATTTGTGTTTAACGACTTAAGCTTTTTGAGGTCTTTTTTTATATCAAGAAATGCTCTTTTTAAGCTGTGACAAATTTTGTAATTAAATTTTTTATAAATTAAATTCTCAAAAAAACTAATATTTTTACCTATAAGATAAATTTTGATTATTGATTTTTTATAATTTGATAGATTGATCTTTTCACCTTTTTTAGGGACTCCGCCTAAAATCCAAAAAATATTTTTATGAATGGAGAGTGAATTTTTTGCTGCTTCAAAACTTGTCGCTTTAGAGTCGTTAATAAATACAACACCGGCTTTTTTAACTAAATACTCACCTCGATGTGGTAAAGGTTTAAAACTATTAATTATACTAAAAAAAATTTTTCTTCTGATTTTAAATTTATTTGCTATTGTATAAACAAATCTTAAATTTTGAAGATTAGCCTCATTTTTAAAATATCTTGTTTTTATATTACTAACAAAAGTATTTTTTAATTTTTTTTTAATTGTTATAAGTTTCCCCTTGAATTTTTTCCTTTTAAATTTCTTGATTAATTTCAAATCTTCAAGATAAGCAAAGTTATTGTTTTTCTGATTTTGAAAAATCTTCAATTTCGAATTAAGGTAATTCGAATAATTTATGTGCCAATCAAGATGATCATTGGAGATATTAATGATCAAAGCG
>MDTE01165534.1_pt1 | contig 11310 bp, 5 predicted proteins | sample 811231 | NCBI WGS metagenome assembly MDTE01 (sample SAMN05326651, study PRJNA326480) | marine metagenome | isolation source: seawater | place: Indian Ocean: Red Sea | collected 2010 | reverse complement strand
TGTTTTTTTCCTATCTTCGGATTCAATTTTTTCTCCAACTTCTACGGCAGAGAGTAGAAAAACACGATCTTTCCATATAACAGGTGATGAGTGGCCTTGACCTGGAACTTCTGTCTTCCATTTCACATTGCCACTATCTTTACCTTGTTCACTCCAATTGACAGGAGGGTCGGCGTGGGGATGAACCCCATCCATATTTGGCCCTCTCCACTGATTCCAATGCAGAGCGCCAGTAAGTGATTCATCTGCCACCAGACTTCCCACAAAAGATAGGCACAGTAAATACGAACTAATCATTAAACGGCAAGTGTTATTCATATAATTAATTACCTTTGCAAACTTTACAAATTCTTTCATCTAACATTTAGAACTTAACCATTCCGTATTGTATCTTGAAAATATTGTTAGTGTTATCTTTTCTAACAAACTAAAATATCACTACAACATCAGTCGTAAATTAAGGGAAAATCCTTGAAAGAGATCAGAATTTTTTATTAATACTATGAAGATTTGAGCAGATTATTTTCAATAAATATTGACAGAAAGCACCAGATTTGTTATATCAATCAGCAAAGTTATTGAACTTCGTCGAGGGAAATACGAATGATTAGTGAACTGATAATGATGTGCTGGACAACATTCGAGCCAAATTACGATGAAAACAGAGTACCTGCCTATTCGTTAACCGACCCTCTCACTTTTACGGATGGGCAACAAGTCAAAAAAGCCTCAGACTGGCCTGAAAGACGGGCTGAAATTCTAAAATTGTTTGAGACTGAAATATATGGCCAAACACCAGATCAGCACCTCCCCGTAGAAATTACAAAAGTTGATGAAATGTCGAATGCCTTAGATGGACTAGCTACTCAAGAGCAAATTATTCTTCGTTTTGGTCCTAATTCGCCTGATATTAATGTGTTGATTTACCGACCTAACAATGTACTTCACTCCGTCCCAGCTTTTTTAGGTTTAAATTTCAATGGGAATCATACGGTTCATCCCGATTCCAATATTCGTATTACTAAGTCTTGGGTACCAAATAACGGTAAACTAGGTGTTAAGCATAACACAGCATCTGAGAATGGACGAGGTCTTGTCGCTTCAAGGTGGGCGATTGAAACCATTATCAAGCGCGGATACTCTCTAGTCACGGTCTACTATGGGGATTTGGACCCAGACTTTGATGATGGGTTTAAAAATGGTATTCATCCACTCTTTGACGATAATGACCAGCCCAGGCGAAACGACAGTTGGGGTAGTATTAGCGTTTGGTCATGGGGGCTGAGTCGTATATTGGATTATTTAGAAACACACGATTACATTAATGCTACTAAAGTTGCTGTCATGGGACACTCTCGATTAGGAAAAACATCACTTTGGGCTGGCGCACAAGATTCTCGTTTTGCTATGGTAATTTCCAATAATTCGGGTTGCGGTGGCGCGGCACTTTCCCGTCGACGGTTTGGTGAAACTGTAGCCCGAATTAATAATTCGTTTCCACATTGGTTTTGCCAAAATTTCAATCGTTATAGTGATAATGAAGACCAATTGCCAATTGATCAACATGAGCTGATCACTTTAATTGCACCTCGACCTGTTTATATAGCAAGTGCCGCAGATGATTTATGGGCAGATCCTAAAGGGGAGTTTTTAGCCGCTAAATATGCTGATCCAGTTTACCGATTACTGGGCACAGAAGGGATCTCCACCGACCAATTACCTGAAATTGACCAATCCATAATGGGTCAAATTGGCTATCATATTCGTAGTGGAGGTCATGATGTGACCCTCTATGATTGGAAATGTTACCTCGATTTTGCTGACCGACATCTATTCTGAATAGGCTAATAAAATTTGTCCGTGTGTTATTAGTTATTTTTCAGTTTTTGTGTCCCAATATGGGAAAGAGCGTGATTGAGTCATAATGATGAGTTATCGTCGTATGTTGTTTTCTTCAGTGGAGGACAATGCCTGATGCAGTCGTTGCAAAACTTCCATGCTATTTTGATGTACCATTGGTGAGACCTTCGGGTTACCTACATAAACTTCACCATAAGGAGCTTCTTGATAATCGTAGGTATAGGGGATTTTTCGGTCCCATTGGGAGATAGGTACCAAATAGCCCATTTCATCCATTCCTAAGTTGAAATTCATATTGATTATTCCTCTCATCGAATTACGTAGTGGTGGCACCTCAACTGGATCGGTGGAAATATCCGCACCCACAGGTGTTTCGATTCCACCATCGACTATTTCAGGAAAAATCTCCCCTGGTGTGGTTAGTATTTCAATACTACCGATACGAATAGCATTTATTTCGGATCGAACCCTTGTACTAAAAGGTAGACCATAAACTCCTGGGTGTACTATTCCTAGCCCAACCATAATTTTTAGTGGCCAGCCGATTGGGAAGTAGAAGGTTTTGGCTGAAACAGCTACTTGTTGATGATCCATCTCTAGTGCTTTGCTATTGTTACGTAGCGATCGAGCAGCTAGTATGGCTAGGTTCTCCCCTTGAGATTGTGATTTTTTTTGACCATTCTCATCTTGGATTTCTCCAAACCGATCCACAATCGGTAGTCGAAGTTGAGTCATTAAACCACCGACGGGACCCGTAAAGAAGATAGCTTTACCACCAAATCCTTCAAACCCATTTTGGCCAGGCAATCCATTTTCCATTGCTTGCCTATAGTAATGAATAAAGTCCGAAGAAATTAGTAAATTCTTGCTACCAAACCCTTCGGGGTGCATTCCCCAAGATGCCAGTGTGCCAATAGTTTTACCGGTAGATTTATTTTTGAACCAAGCAACTGGTAACTGATGATCAACTACTATTGGTGGCCGGGAATCACGAATAAAGTTTTCTCTCGGTACATAGGCTTCGGCCAGAACAGTATCCGCTGGAGCAAGATTATTCACCGCGTCAATTACAGAATCACAAACTTGTTGCTGTAGTAGTTCGATGTATTCATCATCAAAATGAGAACTGAAAAACAACCGATAACTCCAAAGACCAATTGTATCAGGTGCGTTGTGTGTGTGCGTAGACGCAAAACTGACATGTGTAATATCATTGCGCTCCCTTTCTATCATTTTCCGTATTGGAATATAACGGTCATATGTAATTCCTATGCTATCAATACTTACCAAGACAATTGTGATGCCATTATTGCGAAAAGCAATAGCCCTAGACCATAGTTGATCGTTGACACCCTGGGCAGGCCTTTGTTGTCCGAATCCCGCCAGCCAGACAAAGTCGAAGATTCCATTACCATTTCGGTCAACATACTTGTCAATTTTGGGGTTATAAGACCCGTCTCCATCGACGTCAGTCCAGGTATCATAATTTTCCATGACTGGTGTGACATCTCGGATACCAATACCAACTTCTAGCGATCCAATTTCTGTCCATTCGTTATTCAATGGTAGTGTATAGTCAATAGCATAGTCCCGGTCAGTGCCACGAGTAGTGATAAATAGTAAAATAGCCAGACCTAATGAAGAAACCATCAAGATCAAGCCAATAACTTTAATCATGAAGTTAAATTGTTTTAGTCTACTATTTATTTTTTTCATTTATAGCTAACACAGTTTAGATTACATCGATACAAACAGAACGTTTATTAGGCGCAGGTTAACAGAAACCCAAAAAATATAATGTACTACTGTTGAAGTAACCAAGCCCTGAACCATTATATCATTCCTGACCATCGACACTGCGAATTAAACCGATTCTTACTCTCTTCTACCCACAAACTTGTCTATCTAAATTAGATGGCTATAAATCGCATTGTAAATATGTCAAGTTTTTTATGGTAGACTGAGAATAAGTGCAAACTACAGAAAGGACGTTAGGCTCAAAATGAAAATAGAATCTAAATCACTGTTTCAGACCCATTTTTCATCTAAAGAATTTTCTAAACGACGAGAATCTCTGATGAATCAGGTTGAAGATGAAGCAATCGTTATAATAATTGGCAAGCTAAAGGAGCATGAACTAGAAACATTTCGACAAAGTAACAATTTCTTTTATATGTCTGGTGTCGAAGTACCTGGGGCCATTTTAACAATCCAGTCTTCAGAAACGACCCTATATTTGCCCGCTCATGATCCACAAGAAGAGCGAACAGAAGGCCCTAGGCTCAATGCAGACCGACCAGATCAAGTGGCTGAATTAACAGGTGTTAGTCGGGTACGCCATCTATCCGATCTAGAAAAAGATTTATCAACTGCAAAATTAGTCTATACCGATCAACCTAATATGGAAGAAATTTGTCCCGACGCTGAGACACGTCCACTGTCACCTTTTCTACGTTCTATGCGTATGATTAAGAGCTCGGAGGAGATAGAGGTCATGCGAACTGCGGGACAGTTGACAGCGATGGCAGTTACAGAAGCAATGAGATCAACCAGAGTTGGGTTGATAGAGTACCAACTTGGAGCCATTGCTGACTATGTTTTTCGTCTCAATGGTGCTCGAGGTGGTGGATACCCAGCAATTATTGCCAGCGGTCCGAATGCTTGGTATGGACACTATTTCCAGAACAATAGCCTGCTAACCGATGGCGACCTGATCCTGATGGATTATGCGCCCGATTACGCTCAATATACGAGTGATATTGGCAGAATGTGGCCCGTCAACGGTACTTTTACTTCCGATCAGCGACAGCTTTACGGTTTCATCGTTGAATATCACAAAGCTCTATTGAAGAGAATTCGTCCTGGTGAAATGGCAACGGCAATCATGGATCAAACCGCTATTGAGATGAAAGCCTTGATTAATCAGATGACTTTCACTAAGTCACACTATGAAAAAGCCGTACGAGACGCTTTAGAATTTCGGGGACATCTTTCTCATTCTGTTGGTATGGACGTTCATGATCATGGTAATTATCGAGAACAGCCGCTTCAGCCAGGTCTAGTTTTCTCTGTTGATCCAATGATCTGGGTACCAGAAGAAAAACTTTATATCCGAGTTGAAGATACGGTTTTGGTAACTGAAAATGGAATTGATAACTTGACTCAGATGGCTCCACTGGAATTGGATGATGTAGAAGAAACAATGAAATCAGCTGGCATGATAGATATGCTTTCTCATCTGAAAATTTCATGAAGAATATCAAGTTCCGAAGAGTAAATGGATCAGTCGTATCTTGGCCACGCTTCTGTAGAGAGATTAATAAATTTCATCGAGGGGGAATTGTATCTATTTAACTCGTTTGACTAATTTTCTATAGATTTTTCGTAGATTTATCTTGTTCCTTTTGTTCTTTAAATATCAGCAACCTTCATCAGAATTTAATTCAAGGCAATGAGAGCTACAGGGAGGCTCCTTGGCGTGAGAATTCAGAGAAGTCCAATAATCAAATAAGAGTAGACATTAGTTTCTCAATAGGTCTTGATTGTTATAATGTTCGAGAGCTATTGAGAAACTGACCGAATAGTATCTCCTTTACTTTTTGCTGAAATTCTTCAGTTTTGAAAGGTTTACTCAAGTATCCGTTCATTCCAACCGCTTTACACTTGTTCCAAACTTTTCCCGTAACACTTGCCGATAATGCCAAAATTGGAACTCTTTTGTCTACGACTTCTTGTTCTTCTAATCTTCTGATCTGTTGAGCCGTTTGAAATCCGTCTAGGACAGGCATTTGCAAATCCATTACAATTAGATCATATCTTCCTAATTTAAATTGCTTCAAGCAATCTTCGCCCTCCACTGCCTGATCGACACTAAATCCCAATCTTTCTAGATACCTGGTTACTATTTCTCGATTGATAAACTCATCATCTACTATCAGAACTTTTTTACCAGTATAGACACCCAATTTGTTGGGTCTAATCGATATCTCTGATACTTTCGATTTTGACTCGGATTTTTTGCAAGGTATCTCTAACCAGAACGTTGACCCTTGATTTAGTTGACTATTTACTCCTATTTGACCACCCATTCCCTCGACAAATTGTTGACTGATGGTCAAGCCCAGACCAGTCCCACTAAATCGGCGACTTGTCCCTTGACTTACTTGTCTAAAGGATTCAAAAATAGTTTCTATTTGTTCTTGGGCAATACCAATTCCCGTATCAATCACTTCTATTCTGATACCATAATTAACGTGTTTCAGTTTTAGCTGGACTTCTCCTTCAGCCGTAAACTTGATAGCATTACCTAAAAGATTGACCAAAACCTGTTTAATCTTTTGCTCATCTCCTATCCAGTCTCCTACTATTGTAGATGGGTAATTCAGTTGTAAGTCCAAGTTTTTTTGCTGAGATAGAGGCAAAAGCATGTCTAACACTCGCTGACAAGTCTCAACTAAGTTAAATGGGTACTGTTGATAAGTTATTGACCCTTCTTCTAAAGCAGAAAACTGCAGAATTTCGTTGATTACACTCAGTAAGTGTTGTCCTGACCTCTTCGCCCGTTGTAGATGTTGTTGTTCTTCTGTGTCTAATTTTTCTTCACTCATTAAGTTTAGAGAACCAATGACACCATTCATGGGAGTTTTAATTTCATGACTCATTTGAGACAGAAATTGACTTTTAGCTTGATTCGCAATTTCTGCCTCTTTTTGAGAAATTCTTGATTGTTCCAGAGCGTGTTCCATTTGCTGTCGGTAGGTCAATAATTTACCAAAGTCCGTCACAATGTCATCTCTAACATTTCCTGCTAAATTAAGATTTTCTAATTGGCGTAAGTCAAGAATCGATGATGGTATAGCATCTAGATAGTTTTGGCTCAGATTTAACGAAACCAGACTTTTTAGATCTCCGATTTCCACAGGTAACTCGTAGATTCTATTTTCACTTAAATCCAATTCTGTTAAACATGTTAATTTACCCAACTCAATTGGTAATTGTTTTAAAAGATTTCCACCTAAGTGAAGTCGTTTCAGGTCAACTAAATTCTCAATTGATAAAGGCAAAAACCGTATATTATTTTGGTCCAAAGAAAGTTGTTTTAGGCTGGACAAGTCAGTAATTTTTTCTGTTAGTTGATACAATCGATTTTGGCTTAGATTCAGAGCCTGTAAGTTAGTCAGTTGATCGATTTCGTTTGGTAGACTAGTTAAGTTATTATCTTTCAGATTTAAGATTCTAAGTCGCTTTAGATTTTTTATTTCATCAGGTAAAGATTGGATTGAATTTGATTCTACACTTAAGACTTCCAGTTTAGCCATTTGGAATAGGTCTTTAGGTAGCTCCCTAATTTGGTTAAATGACAAATGTAAATCGGTCAATTGTTTGAGCTGAGTGATATTTGAAGGAATGAATGTGATTCGGTTACTTCCTAGTTCGAGACTTGTCAGTTTAGTCAGGCACCCAATTTCAGAAGGAATAATGTCTACTATATTATTCCACAGATTTAGTTCGAGTAAGTGACCTAGCTGGCCAAATTCGGGTGGAATCGTTTGAACTTGATTGTTTTCCAAAGATATCAACATCAAACTGGTTAGTTGGCCAATTTCAGGCGGAATCTCCTTGATTTGGTTAGACGTCAATCTAAGAACATGCAGGCTTTCTATTTGACCGATTTCAGGCGGAATCTTCTCGATTTGGTTAGATCCCGCACCGAATATGGCCAGACTGGTTAGTTGACCGATTTCCGATGGAAGCTCCTCAATCTGATTTTGTCCTATTCTAAATTCAACTAGATTAGTTAGTTGACCAATTTCAGCGGGAATGACTTTGATCTGATTAAATGGCAGTCTAAGAATATTCAATTTTGCCAGTCGGCCGATTTCAGGCGGAATTTCTTCAATTTGGTTCCGTCCCAAATGTAAATAAGTCAGATTAGCCAACTGTCTAATTTCGGGCGGTATGACCTTAATCTGGTTTCCTTGTATTCTAAATTCAGTTAGATTGGTTAATTGACCAATTTCAGGCGGAATCTCTTTAATTTGGTTGTCTCCCAAATGCAAATACATCAGATTGGACAATTGTCCAATTTCGGATGGAATGCCCTTGATTTGGTGTCTTTCCGCTTTAAATTCAGTTAGGTTAGTTAATTGACCAATTTCAGGTGGAATTTCTTCAATTTGGTTGCCTCCTAAACGCAGATGCATCAGATTAGTACATTGACCAATTTCGGATGGGACTACCTTTGTATGTAAATGTAAGTACGTCAGATTAATTAGTTGACCAATTCCAGATGGAACCACTTCTGTATCCAAGTATAAGTGCTTAAGATTAATTAGTTGACCAATTTCGGATGGAACTACCTTTGTATGTAAATGTAAGTACGTCAGATTAACTAGTTGACTGATTCCAGATGGAAGTTCTTCAATTTGGTTCCGTCCCAAGTGTAAATAAGTCAGGTTAATAAGTCGAAAGATTTCAGGTGGAAGTTCTTCAATTTGGTTACCTCCCAAATGCAAGTGCGTCAAATTAGTCAGCTGACCGATTTCATATGGAATCTTGTTAATCCGGTTTTCTCCTACTCGAAGCTCAGTCAGGTTAATAAGTCGAAAGATTTCAGGTGGAAGTTCTCCAATTTGGTTGCCTCCCAAGTGTAAGTATGTCAGGTTAGTCAGCTGGCCAATCTCGATCGGGACTTGATTTAAGCCCTGATTACTTAAATCGAGAACCTGAACTTTATCTTTTTTTACCAGAGCTTCTGATAAATCGGTAAAAGTTTGCATTTGTGTAAACCCAAATACTAGAAGTTGAAACTTGGTGTCGTTTATTTTAACTAAATTAATCTCTCGCCTAAAGAGAAAATCTTAGCTTGATAGTGTAATTTTTAGGCCATCAAAATTCTTGGAGTTTCTTTTCTAGCCAAGTTACCATGGGGCCAGAGGCTGGATCGCAAACCTCGACTAATTTGCCCGGTAATGGTTGTCCCAACAGAGACTCAATTTCTGAACGATAGCTGGCTACTAAATCAGGATGTTGAATTGCTACATTATGGACTTCTTCACTATCCGTATTTAGGTCAAACAGTTCATCTCCATTTTCATCTTCGTAACCCACGGATGTACAAAAATTCCATTTCTTATCTCTTACACTGACACGACCTCGGGCATTTCCTACTGAAAAATCGGCCCAAGAGGTAATAACCCGATCACGAATTGAATCCACCTGTCCCGTTACCAAAGGCCAAATATCTTGACCATCCGTCCAAGCACAAGGAATTCCTAATTGGCCAAGTATTGTCGGCATTAGATCGTGATTTTGGACAAATGATGAAACTGAGTGATTACGAGGCCCTCCGGGATGTCGCACTAGTAAATTTATTTGAGTATTGAATGGGTGAAGTTCTCGTGAACTTTTACCGAAATTCCCTTGATCTCTTAGCTGGGTACCATGATCTGACAGAACAAAAATAATGGTCTCATCCTTCAATTTCAAAGTTTCAACTTGAGATAATAATCTGCCAATACATTGATCTACAAATGTTACCTCACCCAAGTACAGAGCTTCGATGCGCCGAAGTTCTTCATCAGTCGGTCCATCACCTTCTCTGGCCGCACCTGGATTAATAAAATCTTTACCTGAATAATCTGAATAGTACAAATCTGCGTATTTTTGAGGAGGATCCCAAGGTTCGTGTGGATCAAAACTATCGATCCACAAGAAAAAAGGACCAACTTGATGATTGTCTATGAGCCAATCACAAGCTGATTGAAATACACGTGCACAGCTATAATCATCTTCTGAACGACGATGACGCTGATTCAGTAAATAGTTGATTAGTCCAGTATGCTTTGACCAATTGATTGGCTCGCGGACGATTTTTCTCAATTGATCTTCAACTAGTCGAGGGTTCCCACTTCGCCAATTATCAGACTCCTGGCCACGAATAAAATCTAAATGAGCAAAACCACGTGAAAAATTCATGGTGGGTTTAAACATATGATACGTATCAGAGATGCAGGCTGTCAGGTACCCGTTTTGCAGTAAGACTTCAGCTATTGTATCTTGCTCTGGCGGAATTTTGTGCCAACCTGGCGCATGGTGCCAATGCCCACGGCGATCAAAGTTATATCTCCAGGGAAAAGTACGCTGTCCGGTAAATAACCCACGACGAATCTGTAACGTCGGTTGTCCTTCTCCAAAGGCCTGAGTGAAATTTATGCTTTCAGATGCAAATAGATCGAGATTAGGAGTGTGGGTGTGGCTATATTTTTTCCCTTCACCTATTATGTCCGCTCGAAACGTATCCAAACAAATGCAGATTATGTTCATCATCTATACCTTAATTAAAAACCATTAAAAGGTTTTTTTATTTCTGGCTAAAAAATTTATCTGAAGTTAATGAATGTGTTACTTATTAAAAAAAGATCCTGCAATTAGTCTAATCTAGATTGGTAGATTAGGCTGGCCATTTATTCCATCGGGTACTTTAGGCCCCATTGATTACGAATTTCGTCTAGGATACCCAATACGGTTAGAGTCTCATCCAAGGGCATAATTTTCGACTCCTCTTTTTTTTGCCTAATGCAATCGTTAACTTCCAAGACTTGATAATGATAGCCATTAAGAGGACAAGGAACATCAATCAATCTTTCTGGTTCATTATTCAACCGAAGAGAAATCTGTGAAGGATGCCAAAAGTCTGGATGGATATAAATGCTTCCTTTACTACCGATGATGGTAGCATCTCGGGGCATATGATATAAAATGGTGGTAGAGAAATAGGTTAGTTGTCCATTCTCATGCTGAAATGTAATGACTCCTTCCTGATCGACACCGGCTGAAGATAGATTGCCAAAACTTTTAATATGAGCTGGTTGTCCAAAAATTAAATAGGAAAGGGTTGTGGCGTAAATACCAACATCAATTAGTGCTCCCCCCGCTAATTTAGGGTTAAAGTGCCGACCTACGGGATCAAATTGTTTCTGAAACCCAACACTAGCCTGTAGTATACGGGGTTCGCCAATGAGCCCTTCTGAGATCATTTCTTGGACTTTAATAATATGCGGTAAGAATCGAGTCCACATGGCTTCCATTACGAATATTTTTTTCTTTCTAGCCATTTGTATCACGGATTTTGCTTCTTGTTGATTGATGGTAAACGGCTTTTCACAAAGTACGGCTTTTCCTGATTCTAAGCACATCATCATGTTATCTTTGTGCAAATTATGGGGTGTAGCAATGTAGATGACATCAATATTTGGATCCCGAACTAATTCTTCGTAACTGCCATAACGATTGGGAATATTGAATTGGTCAGCGAAGATATTGGCACTCTTGACCGAACGAGATCCTACCGCTACCAGTTCAGTATCTGGTAAATCGTTCAAACCGTTGGCAAACTGATGAGCAATTCTACCTGTACTTAAAATACCCCACCGAATTGATTGAGTCATT
>MDTE01021039.1_pt1 | contig 11310 bp, 10 predicted proteins | sample 811231 | NCBI WGS metagenome assembly MDTE01 (sample SAMN05326651, study PRJNA326480) | marine metagenome | isolation source: seawater | place: Indian Ocean: Red Sea | collected 2010 | reverse complement strand
TCGAAGAAAGGAAAATATTCAATTAATAAAAATTTGAAAGTTCCAAATGAAAAAATAAAAGTTATTTACTCTGGAATTGATATGAAAAAATATCAAATCAGTAAATCAAAAACTGAGATAAAAAAATCACTTAATATAAATGGTTCAAAAAAAATTATACTTTGCGTAGGTCGTCTCAGAAAAGTTAAAGGTATAAACTTCGGAATAGAAACATTTTGCGAAATACAAAAGACTATGAAAAATACTATCTTTCTAATAGCTGGAGAAGGTGAAGAAAAAAAACAACTGGAAGAACAAACAAAGATGTTGAGTTTAGGCAAGCAAATAAAATTTCTAGGAGCAAGAAAAGATTTACCAGAAATATTTTCTATTTCTGATGTAATAATTATGCCTTCAATAACTGAAGGTTTCCCACGAATAGCAATTGAAAGTATGGCTGCAGGGAAACCTATAGTTGCTAACAATGTAGGAGGGACCTCAGAGGCTATCAAACATAAATATAATGGTGTATTAGTCCCTAGCAAAAAACCTAAAATTATGGCTAAGTGGGTAATAAAAATATTAGAAGATAAAAAGTTAGCTAATAAACTCGGAGAAAATGGGAAAAAATTAGTTTCAGAAAAATTTACACTAGAAAAATATATTAAAAAAGTTGAGATGATGTACAGTAAATATACTAATAAAGAAAGATTTTCATGATATTGAATTCATTAAGAGTTTTATTTTCTCTTCCATTAAAAAAAACTATCAAAATAATTAAATTCTTACGTAATCCAAAGCTTGCTTACGCATGGTTTATCGAGTTTATAGATGATAAAGTAATTACCAAAAAGCATCGCAAGTACACTAATTTCAATGATATTTCTCTGCTCGATTACAAAAAAGCAATAAATATTACAACAAAAACTAACTTAGTTAAACTTAACAAAATTGAAAATAAATTTCCAAATTTTTTATCCTCAAAAAATAAAAATCTTCCAAATTATTCATGGGCTGCAACAAATGAATTAGCAAAACTTACCTACATAATCACCAAGTTAATAAAACCCAAAATTGTTGTAGAAACTGGGGTTGGGCCAGGTATGACATCATGGAGTATATTGAAAGCAATGAGTGAGAATAAAAAAGGACACTTATATAGTATAGATTTACCTACTCCAAATACAAAAAACATGCCTGAAGTTGGTTACTTAATTCCTAAATCACTAAAAGATAGATGGAATTTATTGATCGGATCATCAAAAAAATTATTACCAAATCTACTTAGTGAACTTTCTGAGATTGATATTTTTATCCATGACTCACGACACTCCTTTTCGAACCAGATGTACGAGTATGAGACTTCATGGTCAAGTATAAAAAATCAAGGTTTTCTAATATCTGATGATATAAGCAATGATGCGTTTATCAACTTTTCAAAAAAAAATGATAAAGAACCTATATTGATCAAACAAAATAAAAATTTCCCTATAGGGATTATTAAGAAATAAAAAATGAGCAAATCTAAAAAAAAAATTGTACTTATAGCAAATCAAAATGAAATTTTTTTCCGTCTACGAATGCCATGGGTTAAATTTTTGATAAAAAATAATTTTGAAGTTTTTGCTGTAACCCCTAAAGGAGAATGGACTAAAAGTATTGAGTCGTACGGAGCTAAACATATTGCTTGGGAAATTAATCGAAGTAGTCTTAACCCATTTGGAGCTATTCTATCTATATTGAGTCTTTATAAAATTCTTAAGACAATCAAGCCAGATATTACACAAAATTTTCATACTAAACCAAATATTTTTGCTCCAATCGCTGGTAAATTAGCCAGAGTAAAAATAAATGTCTCAACAATCACTGGTTTAGGTTATGCCTTTGTTGAAAGAAATAACATTAAAGGGAAAGTTATACAGTATATTGCAACAAAATCATACAAGTTTTCCAATATGATTTCAGATAAAGTATTTTTTCAAAATCTAGATGATTTCAATGTACTTAATATCAGAAAGGCAATCGATCCTAAAAAAGCAATTTTTATTGAAGGGGGTTCTGGTGTAGATCTTAGTGATTATTTTCCTAATAAGAGACTAAATAGATTAAATTATGAATCCTTTAGAAAAGCATTAGGTATACCTAAAAAAAATTTTGTTTCAATTTTTGTAGGAAGATTACAATACGATAAAGGTATAGAAGAATTTATTGAAGCGGCGAAAACTTTAAAAAATAAAAATAACTTATCCTTTTTAGTGGTTGGATCACCTGATCACGGCAACAAAAGATCTGTCGATGAGCAAAAACTTAAAGTATGGAAAAAAGAAAAAAATATTATCTTCACGGGAAAAAGAGAAGATGTACCTAAATTACTTGCAATAGCCGATGTGTTTGTTTCTCCCTCTTACTATAGAGAAGGAGTTCCTAGAACCCTTCTAGAGGCATCAGCAACTGGTTTACCTCTAATTGGTACAAATATGCCCGGAATAAAAGATGTAGTAATAAATAATAAAAATGGTATAACTATAAATATAAAAAATAAAAATGATATCTCGAATGCTATATTGAAATTATCTGAAAATAAAAAAATGTGCAAAGATTTTGGATTAAAATCATTAGAGTTTGCAAAAAAAAAGTATGATTATAAAATAGTGGTAAATGAGTATATTAAATTTTATAATTCCTTAATAAGAAATAAAAATAATGACTGAAATTTTAGCAATTATACCCGCAAGAGGCGGAAGTAAAGGTATTCCTAAGAAAAATATAAGAATGGTTGACGGCCATCCATTGATTTCTTACAGTATTCAAGCAGCACTAGAATCAAAAATCATAAATAGGATAATTTGTTCAACTGATTCAAAAAATATTGGAAATATAGCACAAAAATATGGAGCTGAAGTCCCTTTTTTGCGCCCATTAGAACTTGCTCAAGATAACACATCAGATTTAGAGACTTTTTATTGGCTTTTGACTGAATTGAAAGATAGGGAAAACTATAATCCTGAAATAATTGTACAACTAAGGCCTACTAGCCCCATAAGGCTACCAGGTCAAATAGATGAAGCTATAGATCTTATCATCAATAATCAAGTCGTAGATAGTGTAAGATCTGTAACACCAGCTAAAGCAACTCCATACAAAATGTGGAACATCAAGGATAAGACTTTATATCCATTATTAAAAAGTAATAAAATGAAAGAACCGTATAATATGCCTAGACAACAATTACCTGAAGTTTGGTGGCAAACAGGAACGATTGACATAACTAGAGCTAAAAATATCTTTTCTGGAACAATGACAGGAAAAATTATCAAACCATATATTATAGATGCTGAGCATGCAGTTGATATTGATCAAATTGAATCACTAGATGAAGCAGAGAGAATAATTAAGTCAATTAATTGTATAAAACCATAAATACAAATTTATTTTTTTTCTGATAAATTTTAAAAATGAAGAATTTATTTTCACTCAAAAATCAAACTATTCTTGTAACTGGTTCACTAGGCTTGATTGGTAAGGAGATAACAAAATCACTTTATGATTTTGGAGCTAACTTAATACTTACTGATATTCATGATGAAGACTTTTATATTAAAAATTATCAACAAAAATTAAAAAATATAAGGGGAAATAATAATCAAAAAATTTTGTATAAACAAGCTGATATTACAAATACAAAATCAATAGTTGAACTTATAGATTTTTCCGAAAAAAAATTTAACCGAATAGATACTCTTATTAACCTTGCAGGTACAGATGCAAAAATAGATGACGAACTCAATAATAATTTAGATTCATTTGAAAATTTTCCAATTGAATTATGGGAGAAATCTATAAATGTAAATGTAAATGGTGTTTTTAAGATCACTCAGTCAGTTAGTAAGCATATGAAAAAAAATAGATCTGGAAATATTATACTTACAGCTTCAACATATTCTTTAGTTTCACCAAATCCTAACCTTTATAAAGATACAAATTCTAAAACCAAAATTAGTAAACCAATTGATTATGTAGCCTCAAAATCTATAATCCCTAACTACACAAGATATCTTGCAACACACCTAAGTAAGAATGGAATAAGAGCTAATTATGTTGTGCCACACGGAATTGAAAACAAAAACCCTCAATGGTTTAAGGATAACTTTGCAAAGTTATCTCCATTAAATAGAATGTGTAATGTTAATGAATTATGTGGTCCCTATGTTTTTCTTGCTTCAAAAGCATCATCTTATATTAATGGTGCATCATTAGTAGTTGATGGTGGATGGACAGCATGGTAGAAAAAAATTATCTCGATGTCGTGTATGAAAATTTAGGTTTGAAATCTGGAGATTACACTCATTTACTAGCAAAATATATAGTTAAAAACATCATTAAATTAAATAATAATCCTACAAAAATTGCCAGTCTACTTGATGTAGGTGCTGGTAAAGGTATTCAGGCAGCAGTATTCTCTAAGTATTTCAAAATATCTACATTAGACCAACATAATGATGCAAAAAAAACATTCGATGAATTAGGCATAGATTGTGAGGTTAAGTCTGGTAACTTAGAAAATACCTCGTTCCCTTTTGATGATAATACTTTTGATTATGTATTTACAAAATCTGTAATAGAACATGTTAAGAACTGGGAACACTTTTTATCAGAAATAAGAAGAATATTAAAACCAAATGGGATAGTAATCGTTATGACGCCTGATTGGCATTCTCAACAAAAAAATTTTTATGATGACCCAACTCACATAGTTCCATATACATATAGAACTTTAGATAGAGTACTAAGAATGACTAATTTTTCAGAAATTAATGTTGAAAAAATTTATCAGTTACCTTTTACATGGGAAAATAAAATCCTTAAAATTATTCCTTGGTTTATAAGAAAATTACCAGATCGATTTAAATGGAAAGATAAAAAACAAAGAAATCACAGGGTTTTGGTAAGATTTTCTAAAGAAATGATGCTCCTAGCTTCTGCAAAAAAATTAGACTAGGAGGAGTTTTGAATAAGTATTTAGTTGTAGATTATAGAATTGCTGCAAAGTACAAATCTAAAATTTTTGAGAAAAATTTTAAATGGCCAGTAAGCCACTCATTTTATGATGATACATTTAGAATTTTTTACGATTGGATTTATGATTTTCCTTCAATTATTGGAAAAAATGAAAAATTACTATTAATTTTCGAACTAGTAGAACTTAATTTATTGGAATATTTAGGAAATATTTTTGGTGCTTTAGTAGATGTAGATATAAGTAAAAAAGAAAAATTAAAGTTAGCATATGATAAAAATCATGCTATATATGGTATGATTTTGAATGATAATTTCGATGAAAATAATGAAAATAAAAATTATAAAGAATACATAAGAAATTTTACTGATAATTTTTTATCTACAAGTAACATGATCAAAAATAAAATACGTGATTTTAGAGTTAATGGGGAAGAAAATGTGTTTTTTATCAGAAAAAATGATTTGCTATCGGAATTAATGAAAAACCAAGGTACTTATTTTAGAATACAAAAAAAGACTCTAGAAAATTATAGAAGTAATAACAAAGTCGATAAAGATATAAAAAATCTTGGATATCTCATAACTGAAAAATTTATTAATATATGTAAAAGTAGAGAAATTCATATCTCGAAAAATCTAAATTTATTCTTATCAAAAAAAATAAATAATATGCTAATAACTGCATATTCAGATTTTAATTATCAACAAACTCTTACTCCTAATGCAAATAGTATATTACTTACTGGTTCGGGTGGTGATTATATTACGAGACTTGCTTCATTACATTTCTTTAAGAATGGAAATAAAGTAATAAGAATGACTCATGGTGGTGACTCAGTTTTTTTCAATGACCCAAGTTGGGCTACGATAGAATTACCATTTATTACGGAGTATATTAGCTATGGTATTGAGTCATCAAAAATTAATACTAAAAAAATTAATAATCATCTAAAAAAAAGAAAAAATCATAATAAAATTCAATCTTTTGCGGGAGGCTCTAAATTTCATGAAAAAATCCTAGATCAAATAGATTATGAACCAAATAAAGAAATAAAAAACGTAACTATAATTAATGCCTCATTTGGCGATAAAAACAGAGCAATACCAAATATAAAAATACATGATGTAATATATTATGAATGGCAGTTAAGATTATCGAAAATTTTAACTAAACATGGATATAATACAATTGCAAAAAGGCATCCAAAAGGTCAATCAACCAATGATTATTTGTTTAATGATATAGTATCAACTGAAAAACTTAGTGAAAGCATGAGTGCTACATTTGATTATACTGATATATATATATTTGATATTTTTGGAGGAGCATTTATTGAAGCTTTATGTACATTAAAACCAATAATATTCATTGAAATGCCAAATAGATTATTAAATAAAAAAACTAAAGATATCCTCAAAAAAAGCGTTAACATAATCTCTGCAAAATATAACGATAATAATCTAATAGAAATTGACTTCAATGAATTATTCGATTCAATTAATAATTCTGTAAATATAAATGAAAGACTAAGGTTAATTTCAGATTTTATTACTTCAAGAAACTATACAAAAAAATATTAGGCTTTATCTACAATAAATACCCCAGATTCATCATTTGATCCTTCTCCAACAATATTAATTAATGGTTTGTAAAATTGATCAGATATTACTTTTATTATATCCCCTGTTTCATATTTCCATTTCCTAGTACTAAAACTTAATTTACTTGTGCCAAAAAAATGTATATGAGCGTCATCTGGAACTCTGTGCAACGGATACTTAAAATGGTGATCTTCGCAATTCGCTAGAGAATGTGACATATAATCTTCACCTGAAAAAATCTCGCCACTATCATAGATTATATCCTTTTTTCTTTCAACAATACATCTTATTTTTATTGTATTAAATTCCATATCAGTAATCAGCTCTGGACCAATAGAGCAAGATCTCAATTTTGAAGGAGCGAGATAAAGATAATTTATTTTTTCAGTTTCATGATCTGACCACTCATTTCCAATACAAAATCCAACTCTTTTGGGATTTCCAGCTCTATCAATAAAATAACATGCAGCCACTTCTGGTTCTTCCCCTCCATCAAGTGCAAATTTAGGAATTTCTAATTCCTCTCCCGGAGATTTTAATATATTGCCATTACCTTTATAGAACCATTCGGGAGAAACTCCCCTTTTACCCTCCTCAGGCTTACCCCCTCTTAAACCCATATTGAACATTTTAGCTGAGTCACTTTCATTGTCATTAGTATGCATTTGATCTCTTGATTGCATACTACCAGTGTGAGTAAGACCAGTTCCAGAAATTAATAATTTATGTTTATCAGGATGGTCAAAGGGACTAATTAGGTATGGCTTTAGTCCTCCAATTTTTGATTCTAAAAGTTCATTATAATCTAGCAAAATTGCTTGTTTATTTGATTTATTATTTATTAGTGAGTCTATTGTTGTATTAAAATCTCTATTCCATTTTTGTGATAGTTGAAAAATTTCATATACTGAATCAATTTCAGGATAAATTGAAGTTATGTCACAAACTTTATCATTATCAATTATTCCTACTCTTCTTCCAACTGATGGCATTATATATTGAATTACTCGCATTATTTTACCTCAAATTAAGTTTTATTAGATTATCTGATAGAATTATTATTACATTTATGAGTTATGACTACAAGTAAATTTTTTTTTATACAGATGGCTGATCCCCAGTTTGGTTTATTTTCTCACTTAAGCGGGAAAAATGAATTAGATATTAAAAATTTGCAAAAGAGAGATATTTTTATAAAAAAAACTCCTAAGATTTATGATCTTAATAACGAAATACAACTACTTAGAAGCTCAATCAAAATCACAAACAGCCTCAATCCAAAATTTGTAGTAATATGTGGTGATATGATCAATAACTTAGATAATGAGGATCAAATAAGTACATTTAGTAAAGAAATATCAAAAATAAATAATCATATCAAAGTTTACTATGTTCCTGGCAATCACGATATTGCATATGATTACAAACAGCCAACATTAGAATCAATAAAGGAATATAAAAATATTTTTGGAAAAGATTATTATAGTTTTGTCAAAGGCAGAATAAGATTTATTATAATAAATTCAACCATATTTAAGTCTGTAAATACTCTAAGAAGTTATGCATTAGAACAGTTGAGTTTTATCGAAAAAGAATCAAATCTGGCAAAAAAATATAATCAAAAAATTATAATTTTTAGCCATCACCCTTTATTCATCAATAATATTAATGAAGAAAATAACGAATGGTCTATAAATAAAGACTTTAGAAAAAAAATTTTAGAATCAACTATGTCAAATGGCTTACTAGCAAATTTTGCTGGCCACATGCATAGAAACAACATTGCTTTTTTTGAGGATTTAGAAATTATTACTACAGGCCCTGTAGGACTTTATCACGGACCTTATGGGAAAGGCGTTTCAGGTATAAGAAAAGTTGATATAAATGACACTACTATTTCGCATTCTTATATAGAGATTTAAATTAATTTCTTATAAAATATGTACTAATTAAGTACACAATAAGAAAATGATAATTGAAGTTATTGAAAAAAGACGAAACATAAAAGAATTTACCGAAGAAAAAATCTCTAAAGATTCTATAGAATATTTATTGAATGCTGCCATTTGGGCACCAAATCATCGAAAAACTGAACCATGGAGATTTATTGTAATCCCAAAGGATAGCAAAATGAGAATTAAGCTTGCTAACCATATACATGATTGGAATTATAAAAATGCTTCATCAAAAGATGAAAATGCGAAAAAAGAAATTGCGAATAAAGAAAAAGTAAAGATACTCAATGTTCCTGCTTTGATATATGTATATTATGTTGAAGATTCTGATCCAGAAGTTGATAAAGAAAATTACTCTGCAGTTTCATGCGCAATACAAAATCTAATGCTTGCTGCACAGGAGATAGGCATTGGAGTAGGATGGTCAACAGGAAAGGTTTGTAAAGCTAAAGTAGAAACATTAATTGGCGCAGAACCTGACTGGGAAATTGCAGGAGCTTTATTTTTAGGAAAACCTAAAAATCAAACCCAAGGTAAAAGAAGACCAATAAACGAGTGTACTATCTGGCATTAATCCATTTTCATAGCAACTTTTATTATTCCATCTTCCCTATTTGCGTATAAATCGTAAGCCTTTTGAACATCAGAAAAATCCATTGAATGAGTCTTAAGTATTCCTGGATCAAACCATCCTCTCTCTTTCAAAGCAACAGTTTCTCGTATTTCTAAAGTTGGTTGAGAAGTTGCTGCAACTTGGGTTGGAATAATTTTTGCTGCCTTGAACATAAATTCCTGGTGAGGAAAAGATGACATTTTACCATCTTGGCCAGTCAAACTAAAACTAATAAAAGTTCCCCATCTATTTACAATGCTTAGGCATGTAGCAAATCCTTCAGGGTCACCTGTCGCATCAACAACAACATCCACTCCTTTTCCATCGGTAACCTCTTGTATAGCTTCTACTAAATCATCTTTTTGAGGATTAATTGTATTTGTAGCTCCAAGAGATAAAGCCTTATCAAGCCTATAATCTAAATTATCTATCCCAACTACCTGTTGGGCGCCTTGTTTTTCAGCAATCATTGTAAATGAAAGCCCTATTCCACCTTGTCCTAAAACCGCTATTCTTTTACCTGCTGCATTACCCCAATGCTTTGCAGAAAATAATACGGTTCCTGTATGCTGGCACATTACCCATTCATCTAAGGAACCCCACTGAGGAACAGGAATAACTCTATCTGGTGTAAGAACTAAATATTCAGTTAAGCCACCAATATAATTACCAACGCTATCTCGTTGAGGAACTACAATTGCTCTTTGTCCTTCTTTAATAACATCTGTCTTGCTTTCAATGATCGTCCCAGCTACCTCATGACATGGAGCCCCAGGATGCATCGGATATTCTTCCTCAGGTCTATTTGCATGGAATGCTCCGTGTATATCGCTACCACAAACAGAAGTTGATTGTACCTTTACTTTCACTTTTCCTTCTGTTGTATCTGGCTCTGGAATGTCTACAAATTCAAATTTACCTGGTGATGCAATGCGTGCAGCTTTCAATTTACTAACCTCTTATTATTAATTATTTATAATTTATACTAAATAAAAACTTTACACCTACACACAAAAACGTACAATACTAAAAATTGATAAAACATTAATTGATTTTATATTTTAAATTATTTTGGAGCAAAAAATGAAAAGAATAGTAATAGGTGGATGTAGTCAAGAAATATCAACATTTAATCCTGTCAGTTGCCAATATGAATACTTTAGTTTTAAATATGGTAATGAAATAGATGTGGATTCAAGGGGAAAAAATTCAGCGTATGCTGGAGCAATTAATGAACTCAAAAAAGAATTTAAGGATGACCTAGAACTAATATTTACATATGACGCAGAAGGGGGAGCAGCAGGGCCTTTAGATCACGATGCTTTTATTAGAATTTCAGAAGAGTTTCTTGCTCCAATAAAAAATATCACTGGGAAAATTGATGCTATATATTTCTCATTGCATGGAGCAATGGGAACAACTAAAGAGAATGATCCTGAAGGTTTTTTACTTGAAGAAACAAGAAAAATTATTGGAGATGAAGTACCAATAATAATTTCTCTAGATTTACATGGAATCCTTACTGAAAAAATGTTAAAGAATGTTAATGGTGTGGCTACGTACCACACCTATCCGCACGTTGATTTTGAAGAAACAGGAAAAAGAGCTGCAAAAATCATAACAAATATTATTAAGAATGGATCTAAGCCAGTTGCATCAAGAATTAAAATACCAGCCCTCGTTAGAGGTAATGAACTAATAACTGAATCTGGTATATTTGGAGAACAAGTTAGAGCAGCTATAGAATTAGAAAAGCACCCAAAAGTTTTATCTGCTGGTTTTCATATTTGTAATCCTTTTACTGATGTACCAGAACTATGCTCTCAAGGTTACGTATTTACAGATAATGATATCCCATTAGCAGAAGAAAGTGTAAAAAAACTTGTAGGAAATTTTTGGGATAATAGGCACAAAATGCAGGCAGATCTAATTTCTGTAGAAGATGCTGTAGAAGAAGCATCAAAACTTAAAGGTCCTGTTGCATTTACAGATGCAGCTGATGCTCCAAGCTCTGGAGCTTCTGGAGATAGTAATGAAATTGTTCGATTCATGATTGAAAATAATTACCCTCATAGTGTCTTAACTTCCATAGTCGATCCAAATGCAGTCAGTAAAGCACACGAACTAGGTGTGGGTGAAACG
>MDTE01106046.1_pt1 | contig 11312 bp, 8 predicted proteins | sample 811231 | NCBI WGS metagenome assembly MDTE01 (sample SAMN05326651, study PRJNA326480) | marine metagenome | isolation source: seawater | place: Indian Ocean: Red Sea | collected 2010 | reverse complement strand
TTCGGGGGCGGGTTCGGGGGCAGATAACAGCGCGTCCCGTCGTTGTGATGACGCTCCAGAAACACCTCCCGGCCGTTGGCGGCCGACAAAAAGCAACAGCAAGATCAAAGCGACCGGAACACCAAAGAGGATCACCTGAAACAACGTGGAATCGACACCAGTCCCCGGCGGTAACACGTCCGAAATCACCCGATGAACACGATCAATCTCCCGATCGACGGTCTTTCCGACCGGTGGGGGCCCTGTTTCCGATGACGACATCAATTTGCGGGCGATCAGCACTCCAAGGACAGACACAAGCGCCAGCAGCACAACCGTGCGTAGCACATACCCGACACCCCGCCGTTGCTGGCCGCCTGACGGTTTCCCGGCTTTTGTCGATGCAACACTCCAGACATCTTCACCGGCGCGGTGAGGACGCCCTGGCCCGTTGGTCCCACGAACGACTCTCAGGCAATGATCATCAACGACATCGACCACCCGCATCTTCTCGCGGTCAATACGGATCTCGAACGGGACCTGCCGACCGTGCGATGACCGGGAGTCCGCTTTGTGACGCACCCCCATGTCGACGACAGGTTCCACGACAAACAGTTGGTTGTCTGTGGCGTCGAGATCTCGATCCAGGCTGGTCAGCCACGACTCAACCACATCTTCGACCCCCGATCGAACTTCCTCGTGAGCCTCGTCCAACCAACCGACCAATTGTTCACGGCCACCCGGCAGATGTCCCAGCGCCAATGCCGCCCGCTGCTTGAGTGACTCGCTGAACTCCTCACCACGCAATACCTCGAGCAAAACCTCTGCCGATTCGGGATCCCCGATCCGCTGCAGGGCCAGGATGGTGTGTTCTCGACAGGACTCGACCTGCTCCCGTTCGACTTCTGATTCCGGGTCACGCGAACCGTCCGCCCCTCGGCTGTCGGCACTCAGCCAACCGATCACCGACAGTTCACCAGTTCGCCGAAGCTGATCTGCGAGCACCGGTGCGGCCCGCTGGTCCCCAATCCGGCCCAGCGCCTCAATCACACGGTCATCACGGAAAAACCCACGCAGACCGTCTCTGATGAACTCATGAGCCGCCCGCACGTCTGGCCCACTCAAGTCCCCTCGATCATCCAGTGACTGCAGGTCACGGATCCGCACCAGGGACAGGTTACGGTAAGGAGTTCTTTTAAATTTCGGGTTGAATAGCCGGATGTAGGGCCCATTGCCACTCTTTGGGTCGATGTCGATTGCGTCGACACGACCGGTTCGACTCGACGTTGTGGTGCCCACGTGTCTTCCATCGGAATCGCGAATTTTCTTACCAGTATCCGGATCCCGCACGGGTCGCTCGTACTCGATCTCGTAACGAGAACTGATAGGAAACAACACTCCGGCAGCCCACTGGAGCCGCAGTTCGATGTCGTCCTGGAAACGCTCAAGCTGTCCCAGCAAAGACGAAACTGCCTCAGCACATCCCAATTGCCCGAGCGACCGGGCAACAGTATTACGGAGGGTGGCCGATTCGACCTGATCGTCGTTCAGGCTTGCTAACAACGACGGAACGGCCTGCGGATCGCCGATCTGGCCGAGCGCTGCGGCAGCGGCCTCGCGAACCGGCCAACTGCTCGACCCGGTGAACAGTTGGATGAGGCTGTCCGTGGCACGACGGTCTCCAATTTGACCAAGTGCATCAGCCGCGGCGATCTGGACATCCGAAGCCGGATTCCGCAATTGGCGGAGCAATGGCCGTACAGCTCGAAGCCCCAACCGAACCGCCATCTCGTTATCGTTTCGAAGTGCAGCCTCCACGACGACTTCCCGGATCGTCCGAAAGATCGCAAACACCCGCAACAGACCGGTCAACAACATCCACTCCAACGTCAGTCTCAGGCCATCGATCACATCCCCCGGCGTCACTCTCACACCCGGCAACACTTCCCTGAGAACGTTCGGTCCGGCGGCAATCCCAGTCGCCATCGCCGACATGACTTCGTCGACAGACACAAACCGCGACACGCATTCTTTCAACGTGTACAACGGCCAATGCCACCAGGGGGTGCCGGCCGCAACCTGGAAAAGGCTGACCACATTTTCCTGGCTCGCCAGTGGCTCCTCGCTCAACCGCCAGAAGAGCATCGGGAAAATCACGAAGATCTGAAGTGCCGATACCAAAGCGAGTAACCACAAATCGGGATAACGATCCGGATCGGCCTCCTCGACGAGCTTACGGGCGATGTCGGATCGCCGTTTTTCGTTTCGGCCCCATGCCCGCCCACCCGCCAGCACCCCCCCCCAGCCAATCACCAGTGCCGACAGAGCATAATCGAGCCGTGACGACCGACAGGCGAACCAGTAGATCACCGCATGCGCCAACACGAACTGGATCCAACGAAACGCCGATGATCGAGGTAGGACGCCAAATGGCGCCGCCAGGATCACCACCAATCCATCCAGCCCACTGAGTAACCCCAGCAAACTTTTCGTTAACCGAGACGCTGGGATGCCACTTCGGGAAACAGCCATGGTCGTCGGATCCAACACCTAGAGAATCAGGTGGACGTTCGACCGGTCAGTATGCAACAGCCCCACGGTGCAAGCAACGCTCAGCGGGACAGGAAACACGGCCTGAGGCGGCCGGTTCACCTTCGGCTCTGCGTCTTCATCAACAGACGCAGGATCTCGAGATAGAGCCAGATCAGCGTCACCATCAATCCGAACGCCCCGTACCACTCCATGTACTTCGGGGCACCGATTTCCGCACCGTGCTCGATGAAATCGAAGTCCATCACGAGGTTCAACGCGGCGATCACGACCACGACGGCGCTGAAGCCGATCCCCATCGCGCCGGAACTGTGGATGAACGGCATCGAGCCTCCGAAAAGCCCGACGATCCAGGTCACCAAGTAGATCATGAAGATGCCTGACATTGCCGCAAACAGTCCCAGCTTGAAGTTCTCCGTGGCACGAATCAGGCCCGACTTGTAAGCCAACAGCAAACCGAACAGCGTGCAGAAAGTCATGCAGGTCGCCTGAAAGGCGATTCCGGGAAACTTGAGTTCGGCCAGCGCCGATATTGCCCCGAGCATGAACCCTTCACTGAGGGCATACAGGGGCGCGGTTACCGGCGCCCAGTTTTTCTTGAAGATTGTCGCCACCGCAAAGATCAGCCCCAGGATGCTGCCGCCACCCATCAGCACTCCCGGATGCACTCCGCCACCGGCGGTACTGACGGAACCGGCCCCGCCGGCCGCCTCGATGCCTGCTCGCCAATCACCGGTCAGGTTCCAGGAATATGACGCCGTCGCGGCCACGAACAGCAACAGCATGAATGTCTTGTTGACCGTTCCGCCCAGCGTCATCGTCGACGACGACTCGTAACCACGATACTGCTCGAACGTCGCTTCTCTCAGGGTCGGATTGCCTGACCGCATTCTGACGGACTCCATCTCCGGGACGGTTGAGTTTCACACGGGACTTTAAACCACCCCAACATCCCGAACAAGACGAACCGGCAAGTGGGACTCCCCCTCATGAGGATCAGTCACCCGGCTTCGCCAGGCTGTAACAGCGAATCTCGCGATCGTTGCGGAGATAGATGCACCTGTTGGCAAACGCCGGATGCGACCAGACCAGCAAGCGGTTGCCGACCTTGTGAGTCGGTTCGATCAGCCGGGCACGGCTCAACTCCTCGAAGCCCGACGGGTTCAGCCTGGCGATGATCAACTCGCCCAGGTCGTCGGCCAGGAAATAGCGGTTGCCCTGCCTGATGGTGAACACGTTGGCCCAACTGGCGGGCCGTTTGCCGTTCGCCAGTGCAAAGGTGTTCCAGAGTTGCTTGCCGTCAGACAGCCTGGCGCAGACGTATCGGCCATTCTGCCCCCCCGCGTAGACATGTCCGTCGGCAATCACAGCCGTGTTGAAGACACCTCCGACCCCTCGACGGGCGTTGCCCTTCCATTTCAGCTTCGCCCGGCCACCATCTTCCGACACTTCGATGCAGGCCGAGACACGATTGAAACTCATCACGAACACCTGCCGGCCCTCGACCACCGGATGGCCAATCGACATTCCGAAGGTCGGCTTGACCGGAACAGTCCAGAACACCTCGCCGGTCCGGGGATCCAGCGATTCCACCCCGTCGCCGTGCCAGATCAACAACTGACGGCGACCGCCGATGGTATGAATCACGGGTGGACAGTACCCGGGCTGGGAGGCCGACAGGGCTCGCCAGATCTCCTTGCCGGTCCGCTTGTCAAAGGCCACACAGGTGGTGCCTTGACCGCCGACCAAACAGATCAGCCGGTTGCCATCGACCAGTGGATGGGCCGCCGTCCCCCACTCGGGGATCTTCAGACCGTAGTCCGCCTTGAAATCACGTTCCCAGATCCGTTTCCCATCGGCGACGGAAAAACACTTCAGGTCCCCTTCGGCCCCCAGCGCGAAGACACGCGACCCGTCCACGGTGGGAGTCGCTCGCGGACCGATGGCATAGATGGCGACGGTCGTGTAGGGACACGTCCACTTCTGCTCCCAGATCTTCTTGCCGGTCTTCTCGTCCAGGCAGACGATCCGCTCGTTACCCGGCAACAGTTTTCTCAGGAAATTGGCGTTTCGCGGCGGGTCCCCATCGTGAAGAACCTTCGCCCGGGCCAGGTCAATCTTCTCGGCCTGCCGATCCATCACGAACACCCGCCCATCGGCCACGGCCGGCCCCGAGTACCCGCCTCCCAGCGGCTGCGACCACCGCAGAGGCGGTCCTCCCTCGGGAAAGGTCTCGAGAATTCCCGTTTCCCGCCACACCGTTTCCCGTTCCGGGCCAAGCCACTGAGGCCAGTCGGCGGCAACCGAGACTGACGGCACACCAACCAATATCACGTACAGGGCCCAGGGAGCCGACATCAGTTGAAGGATGCATCTCATGAGGACGTCTTTCTCCATTCACCAGACCGCGGTCAACCCCGTGGTACAGCTACGGTGATCCTATCGACTCGTCGAACCAGCAGGCACCCCGCACGCCCGCGTGATCAATCTTTCGCCGGGCCTGCCGATTCCGCATAATCGCTTCACCGAACAGTGACACTGATGGACCTGACACCGTGCTGACAATCCCCGGCCCCTCCCTGGGCGGCTTCTGTGACGGCCTGTCCCGGCGCAGCTTTCTGCGAGTGGGATCACTGGGTGTTGCCGGGATCACCTTGCCGCGGATTCTCGAAGCCGCACGCACAACACCCGAGCGAGACCTGCCCCGCTCGGTCGTGATGATCTACCTCTGTGGTGGTCCCACTCAGCACGAGACCTTCGACCCCAAGCCGCACTCGCCAAAGGAAATCCGGGGCTCGTTCTCACCAATCTCAACGGCTCTCCCCGGCGTCCAATTCTGCGAACTGCTTCCCCGGCTTTCGGCAACGGCACATCGGTTCTCGGTGGTCCGCACGCTGACGGGAATGCAGAACCGTCACGAGTCGTTCCAGTGTTACAGTGGCCGGCCGGGCGGTCGCAACGGCGACAACGAACCCGCCGGGGGCTGGCCGACCTTCGGTTCGGTCGCGTCGCGGATCCTGGGACCAGGACCCGGTGGGATGCTGCCCTATGTCGACGCGTCGCCACCGATCAGCTACGGCCCCTACCGCAACCGCGGCCTGCATGATGCGTCAGGGCGGGAATCGTGGCCCGGTTTCACCGGACTGGAACACATCCCCTTTGCTTCCGAAGGCGACATCAAGAAGGACCTGGTGCTCAACGGCGCCAACAAAACTCGCCTGGGAAGCCGGCGATCGCTGCTCGAGACGCTCCGTCGACATCGGGATCACAAGCAGACCGACAATCTCGATGCCTTCCAGGACCGCGCCTTCGGCCTGCTGACCAGCAATCGGCTTGTCGAGGCCATGGAACTCGAAAAGGAAACCCGGTCGACCCGCGACCGCTACGGGAAACTCCAGGCCACCCATTCCAGCTTTGGCGGAGCACCACAGGACCCCCAGAGACTGCTGTTGGCACGGCGACTGATCGAAGCGGGCGTCCGCTGCGTGACCGTGGGATTCGGCGCCTGGGACTGGCACTCGAACCGTGAAGGCTCAATCGAATTCCTCTCCAAGAAATACCTCCCCGTCTTTGACCACTCGGTGGCGGTCTTCCTGGAGGATCTCGAGGAACGCGGTCTACTGGAAACGACCACCGTGATCGTCTGGGGAGAATTCGGACGAACCCCCCGTATCAACGGCAAGGGGGGACGAGACCATTGGCCCGGAACCCAGTCGGTGCTGATGGCCGGAGGCGGCATCCAGGGTGGTCGCATCGTCGGCGAGAGTGATCGGGTCGGCGGCGTGCCCGCCTCGAGACCGGTCCACGTGCAGGATGTCTTTGCCACGCTCTACCGAAACCTGGGTATCGACCCCAACACGGCCACGGTCTCCGACTTCAACGGCCGTCCACGGTACCTGGTCGAGAGCAACCGGCAGCCTGTCGGCGAACTGTTCTAGCAGCACGCCCCCTCAGGCCAGCACCGGTTCCCGTGTCCCGTCTCATCCCCTACGGGGATTCGCTCAGAGCCAAGGCCCGGTACTCCTGCATCCTTTGCTTCCACCGGACCGCCAATTGCCTGACGCGATCGGGGTGTTTGTCGGCGAGGTCGACGGTTTCCGTCCGGTCGGTTTTCAGGTCGTAAAGTTCCCACTCCCCTCCCTTGGAAGCCACAAGCTTCCAGTCCCCCACCCGAATGGCACGATGCCCATCGTGCAACCACCAGAGATCAGACCGCTGAACCGTGCCGTCTTTTCCGAACGCGGGGACCAGGCTCCGGCCGGGCGCCTGTGGTGCGTCGGCCGGCAGCCGACTCGCCCCGGCCAACTCGAGAATCGTAGGCACAACGTCGATCACATGGCCGGTGTTATGCCGCAGTTCACCACGTGCCGCAATCCCGCCCGGCCAGTGAACGATCAACGGCGTGGCGCAACCGCCCTCGTGAACCCAGGTCTTGTGCCGCCGAAACGGCGTATTGCAGACCGTTGACCAGCCCGGGCCCAGGCACAGATGGCTGGCGGCCGAACCGGGCGAGGCCTTCGGATCGTGGCCATCATTACGGACCATGATCTCAGCACTGCACCCATTGTCCGACAGGAACAGCACAAGGGTGTTGTCGTAGGCCTTCATTGCCTTGAGCTGCCCAAGCACCCGGCCAATCGCCCGATCCATGCAGTCGATCATCGCAGCATGAATGGCCATCTTCGTCGACTGGAACTCTCGCTGCTCGTCGGTCAGATCCTTCCACGGAAGCGGACGATTGACTTCTCCCGACCCCAGGATCTGCAGGGCATTCGGAAAGTGATACGGCGGGCCCAGGTCTCGCTCGACTGGCGAGAGTTTTGCCGTGGTGATCCCCAACTGTCGCACCCTCTGGTACCGCTCGGCACGAACCAGTTCCCACGACCGCCGGTACCGCTTCCGGTACTTGGCGATGTCGGCCGGCAACGCGTGCAGTGGAAAATGTGGTGCGGTGAACGCCAGGAAATGAAAAAAGGGCTGTTCGGAGTGGTTCTCGGCGTGATCCCTCAGGCACTTCACAGCGTGATCACCAATGGCATCGGTAGCATAGTACCCCGAACCCCGCTTCACCGGCGGCAACCGCCTGTCATCCTCGTACAACACCCTGGGGCTGAAGAACCGCCCCTGGTCACCGACGTAGTAGGACCGATCGAAGCCGTTCTTCAGGGGCATGCCGTCGATGTGCCACTTGCCCGAGTGGTACGACCGGTAGCCGGCCGGCTTCAACATCACCGGCAACAGCCTGCCGAACGACGGTCGCCGACCAGGAACTCCGGCGCGAGTCCCGCGGGGCAGATCGGGCAACTTGTCGCGACGGACCTGTTGCGCGTAATAGCCGGTCAGAATCGCTGCACGCGTCGGCCAGCAACGGGCCGTGTTGTAGAACTGCGTGAACCTCAAGCCACCCCGAGCCAGCGAATCGAGGTGGGGGGTCTCTATTTCTCCACCGTAGCAACCCAGGTCCGAGTAACCGAGGTCATCTGCGAGGATGACGAGAACATTGGGACGAGGCTCGGCGGCAGCAAGGCCCGAGACCAGCACCGCCCACGCCGCCACCCCCATCCACCACAGCTTCCACACAGACATCTTGCCTCGCCCTATGCGTCTTCGACCCAGACCGCGGTGCCATAGGCCATCATCTCGGCCGCCCCGCCCATGATCACCGACGTCTGAAACTGCAGGCTGATGATGGCATTGGCCCCCAGGGCCGCGGCCTTTTCTTTCATTCGATCCAGGGCCTGCTCTCGGCTCTCGGCCAGCAACTTGGCGTATTCGACGACCTCTCCACCAACAATGTTGCGGAGTCCCGCCATGATGTCCTTGCCAATATGACGGGCCCGAATCGTATTCCCCGACACCAGCCCGTAGGTCCGTTCGATCCGCTTTCCGGAGATCTGTGGACTGGTGACCACCAGGATCTCGTCGGCCGTCGAGGCGGCCGCCTCCGCTTCTTCAGGCATGATCTAGTCCTTCACATCAGTGTACTTGTCGGTCTTAGCCGCCTTCATCCGCTGCAGAAGCACGGTGACGAACAGGACCGTCGTCCCGACCACCACCGCAGGCAGACCGATCTTCAACCACCACGGTTGCTCGTCATCCAGGATCACTTCAACCGATACCCAATAGGCCCCGATTCCATAGACGCAGACCAGCCCCACGATCACCAGGACCTGGCCAATTCCCGTCCCTGCACCGGGCCTCGCATCTCCGTCCGGTCGCGAACCACTCATCTTTCCCACCCGCCACGTTTCAAGTTTGCGGAACCGGCCATCCGGTCCGACCAAGCACTCTCAACTCGGCATTCGGTGGCCACCCACACACCAACGCCCCGGACGTCCACATCTTGTACGATGCCTCCAATGATACTCCTCCCCTTCCGATTGACGCGAGAGTCCGTCACATGAATCGCCTCGCTTTTGCGCTTGCCCTGTTCTGTTTCGCGGCGGCCTGGATTTCCCCCAGTGTCGCCGCCGATCCGCCGAAAGTCGCCGGGCCCTACAAGCTGCTGGCCGCCGATTTCACAGGAAACGGACATCGCGACCTGGTGATTGGCTTCCATGACCTCGGGCTGCTGACCGTCGCCGAGGGCAACGGGCGCGGCCGTTTTGATCACCGGGCGATCACTCCGATCCGGCCGGCTTCAGGCCAGGGTTTTGCCGACGGTTCGTTCAACCTGGCCACCGGTGATCTGGACGGAGACCGACGCCCGGACCTGGTCGTCGGCTGCACGGGTCGTTTTGTGATGGTCGCTCGCAATCGGGGAGACGGGCGATTTGAAAGCCGCTTGCGGCTTCCCACCGAAAGCGACGCCAAGGGTGTTGCACTGGCCGACCTCGATCGCGACGGGAAACTCGACCTGCTGTACACGGCACGTGGCACAGGCCGTACGGGCGACCTCAAGACCGGACGCCTCCATATCCGGAAGGGCCTGGGCAAGTGGATGTTCGGAGAGCCGATCACTCTCGAAGCTGGCATCTCGGCCTACTACGTCGAAACCGCCGACCTCAATGCCGACGGTTTCCTCGATGTACTCGTCCCCAACGAATTGGGGCGCACCGCTTCCTACTGGATCAATCCCGGACGGTCCCTGTTTCAGTCCAAGCCCCAGCTCAAACGGCAGGTGGTCAACGTCTCAGGCTTCCGTATCAATGATGTCCGAGCCCGCGACTTCACCGGAGACGGGAATCTCGACATCCTGACGGCCAACTGGTCATCCTCCACCGTCTCCCTGTTCCCCGGCCGCGGCGACGGGTCATTCGGGGCCGAAAGACTTATGCCCGCCGGAAAGCACTGCGTATTCTTCGCCGTCGCCGACTTCGACTCCGACGGCGACCTCGACTTTGCTGTCACACACTGGACCGAGGACTTCGCCAGCGTGTTCCTCAACGACGGCAAGGGAAAGTTCCCTCCCAGGACAGACTACAAGACCGGCCTGGGCAACTACGGCGTGCTGGCCTTCGATGCCAACGGTGACGGTCACGTCGACCTCGTGACAGCCAACTACCGTCATCGCAGCACATCGCTGTTGGCCGGAAAAGGTGACGGCACGTTCGCCAAGGCAGTGACCGTCATGAGGAGTTTCAAGCTGACGACCGAGGGATTCTCCCAGGACCGATCCTCACGATGAGCTGAAGCGTCCACCCCTTGCGGCAGGGCTTGTGGACATACTGGTTGAGTTCGGGAGCGTTGCGGATCTTCATTTTCGCCCCGTCCCATTCGAGTCGTCGTCCCGGAGCACGTTGGGCCAGAACACCCAGCAGTACGGTCTCGGTCAACGGACCCGAGTAACTGAAGTTCGAGACGGCGGCACCACGCCCGCTGCCCAACGCCCCCCAGGACGTGACGCGGCACAATGGTGAAGGCGGTTTTGGTAAAGCGACGGCGAGTGAAATCATCGGGACGTTGCTGATCGGTCATGAAATGATCCATCCACCAGTGTGAACGCTGACAGGGGTCAGAATGTGCAATCCATTCTCGACTTCCACCGCGGCGGACTGTTGGTCGGCCCGTGCGGAGACACTCCGATCAAACCGGTCATTTTCCCAGGATTACGACGTCGTCACCGACAACCGTCAGCGACGCCCCCCAGAGACTCGCCAGCCACTCGAATGTCTGCACCGCAAAGAAGCAGACGTGGGTCGGATCGTTTTTGTAGTGCCACCGTGAAAACGCCTCGTGGTCAAGCACTCGCTTGGTCATGATGCCCAACACGCCACCGGGACTGAGGCAACCCCACAGACGATCCAGTTCCTCGCGCGGCCGATGCAGGTGCTCGACGACCTCCGAAGCCGTGATGAAGTCGTACTCCCGTTGAAACACTCCGGAATCGGGAGCGTAGAACGGATCATACACGGACACGGTGTGACCGCTTTCCTCAAACATCACCGACAGCGTGGGGCCAGGCCCGGACCCAAAATCGAGCCCGCGACTTCCCGGTGGCAACCTCGCGGCCATCGGCTCAAACAGACGAGAAAGGAATTGACGATAACGAGAGTCATCCGGGGAATTCTGATGCCGATCGTAGACGGCCCGCTCGTCCTCGGCCGACAGGTAACACTCCGGATGTGCGAAAACCAGGCCGCATTCCGGACAACGAAAATAGCGTCGCCCATCATCGTGAAATGGGCGACAGTCCCCGCCCTGGCACAATCGGCACTCCGGTCGTGACCGTTCCCCACTCACGGTTTGCCCCGAGCCCGAATCCCCGATCCGTGTTCCTGCCACAAGACCATCCCCAAGCCGGCCTCGTCTCATCGCACACCACAGTAAGCCTCGGAATCCCG